>Ga0163217_1008966_pt1 | contig 11103 bp, 3 predicted proteins | sample SynspAceP_FD_185933 | JGI IMG/M metagenome (GOLD analysis project Ga0163217, IMG submission 185933) | Saline lake microbial communities from Ace Lake in Antarctica - Synechococcus sp. Ace-P (PacBio error correction) | ecosystem: Environmental > Aquatic > Non-marine Saline and Alkaline > Saline ... | reverse complement strand
AAATCATAGGTACTTCGCGGCATTACCAGTGAATTGTATTCCGAATCGGAAGAAATTGAGGTGTTATTACTCAGGAATTAGTCCCATCAAGAAGTAATAGGTCTCCTCAATCAAAAGGCTAAGTAGTGAGTCTTACGATATGTCCCAGGTTGATCTGAATCTGTACCAATCCCAGTGGTTCGCTTTGAAGCTACCAAGAAATCCGCGAAAATATCGAAGTCCTCAAAAGAGACTTTCTGTTTCGATGTCCAAATCGACGTCACTTCAATCTCGCATTCCGTGGATTTTAAATTAGGCGGCTTTACCACACTTGAAATTCTGTGCTGTCCATGATTAGTCCGAATCCAAAAATGTATCATTATAATGGTCAAGCAGCGTACATCAAATGTGGAACTCGGCCCTTGAATCAGGGAAAATCACTTTTGGGGATTTTTCGAAGCTTTCACAAAACATATTTCACGCAGAATCCTGTTACTTTCAGAATGAATCAGAAGTGGAAATTTCTCTGAACTTTGGTTCTATGGGGATGAGTGCAGCTAACAATTCCTACATCCTTTTCCTTCAAAAATGAAGCTGATCCTTATGATGAATCGAGTTTCCTAATTAGATTGGAACTAGATTCCTTGGAAGAAGCGATCGATTAAAGGCGAGTTTCTGACGATCTGTTTTGAATAAAATATGTGTGCAGGTTACATCTGCTGCCCAACTGGAATTACCCGCACCTGAAGGGATCTTGATTTTTCCAATTATTTCACCTGTTACTCCAGGAATCTTTGACAACGCAGATCGTTTAATAATCACATTCTTTCGGGCACTCACATTATTGCTGATATGCTGAAGAGTTTATTGATTAGTGGGAAACTGATGTTCTTCCGGACTTGATAGTAGTTGTTTTCCTTCTGTCAAGTAAGCTAATTTTCATTTTAAGATGACTTTCAGGTGAAGAAAGAGACTCGTTTTTTTCTGGCAAAAGGATGGGATATTCCCCGCCTTTTTTCTATGCGAGACCATCACAGAAATCAACCGGAATTGAAGAGGGAACAACTTCTGATCGTCTTGCCTTGATTCTTCCTTCACGTTTCTCGAAGAGTGGAGATTGAAAAATCTTTTGTTTCCTCCAGACTTTGAGCCTAGTATTGATCTTCTTGATCTGACAGGTAGCGATTCACTTCAGGATTTTCGCGCATGATTCATCCAAATAGTACATTATCGATGCGCTCGTAATGACCGTGAATTCTCTAATTTATCATAGGCATTTTTTTTGCATTAGGCTGCTTTCATTTTTTCAACTTGTAATGGGTAGAACAAATGTTAATCAACATTCCTCCTGCGGGCTTCTTGTTTTGGAATCAATCTTGACTTTTCTAAAGACTCTAATATCATTGGATCAACGCAAAACGTCCTTATTTTTATAAGTGTTTGTTATTAGACCGCTAGATTATGAAAATATTCATATTCCAAGTAAAATCAACAAAACACTAAAGAAAGTTAAACCCCACACCAAATTAACCTTCCAAGACCTATGGGGAATGCTAAAGGGTTTAAAGAAATTTGCAGTTAAAGGTGAACGGTGAATCGACTCTAGCCGTCCGGTGTACATTAATCGGTGGGAGCATTCGGGAAAATTGTTGCTTCATTTAGTAAATGACATATTGTAATGCGCCGATTGGGCTTGGGGCTTCTTGGGCGGTATAGGATTTTAAGAAAATTGATATATTTACTCTCATAATCAAGCAGAAGGGAGTAGATGCTGCCGAGCGGAAGCAATGCTGCTAGTTTACATTGAAATATGGCATAGTGTTCCAGAATGTCAGTGGACTTTATCTATTGTTGGATTTGTAGATTTTCTCTTCGATATCTAAAGGAAATCAAATAACCACTGCACAGCGAAAAGCAGGAGCAGTGTTACCGCAGCACCCGCAGCTCCTCCGCGCAATCTGAAGTACGTTAGAAGAAGAATTCGAGATTTGCCTAAAAAAAATTAAAATCTTAAACTAAAGAGGGCAATCGATTATGCGCTTGCCTGCTTTTTATTTAATTCCCACCCTATTTGCTTTTGAATTTACCGTTCGGTAAAGATCCGAGCAACCATCTTAGCTTGATAATCTGAAGTAGCTGATTACTATTGCTCAGACACTCATGATTTTTCCTTCCTCTGAGAGGACTTTTCGCTGTTGACAGTTCAACAATCGTCTGTTCGATTCTTTTTTTAAGGCATCTGATTTCCGAGAGTCTCCACCTTCGTTAAGCATGAGCATCTACGATTTCTTTTAGATTAAGTCTCTCGATTATTCATTGAATTGATATAGATTGGCACAGACGTTCTTCTTGCCTGTTCAGGTTTCAATCGAATCTGGAGTGATTAGAATTCTGCGATTCGTGCAGTTGTAGATTTATAGGACATATTCGCTTCACATAGGAGCTGAGCATTGTTGATTCCTGTGATGAAAAAGAGAATTGCGAATGTTAGAATATTTATCTGTTCTCATAGTTTAAAACCAAGTTTTTTGTTTTCCTCTCCCCATAGCTCAAGTGCTTCAGGGCACTTCCTGCATGAGTTATTTTATTAACAATTCAACCGGGTTTCAGCCATGCTCAGGACATCTTTAGCCGTTACCAATCCATTACTATCCGAATATATTAGACTTAACTCTCTTCCATGCCAAGAAGAAGCTGGTTGAACTTGCTTCCGAAGGAGCATAAACAATCCAGTAAACCCTGTATAGTATTGTACGGTGCAATAGAAGCGATTTAACGAATCAAGATTCCTTGTTATTTGGTTTATCGATGCCATAATTCTGATTCAGGTAATTGATCAAAACTTATCCCTTGGTTCTTTGATTCTCTTTAGTTTAGGGTATATTTCTCCATGTTACTTGTTAGACTGATGTTGAACCTGCAATAGTTTATTCACTGACGTTTGTATTACGATTCTTCATTCTTTTTCGACCTGCGTGATGGACAAGCTGGCATTTCTAAGGGAACTCCTCACACTCCTGTTCGCCCGAGTAGATTGTCAGCTCATTTCATGATAGCTGAGTTCTTTACCTGAAATTCAAGTGGAAAGACTAGACGCATGTTTGTCTGCGAGCTTTTTAAACTTTGCCTTTTTGTAGAAGAGTTAGCCTGAATGCTCATTCTCATTAGATTCCATGGATGATCAGTAGGTAGGATTCCATTTTACTCTTGATGATCATACTAGAGGAAAAGGAATCGTATGTTTTCTTTCTTATCTCTAGAAAGCTGAGCAGCTGCCGCTTTGGGTAGCGATCTGTAAAGCCAAAGTAAATTAGACTGGAGTTGCCGACATGAGATAATCTATCGATATGTCGATAGGCTTTGATAAAATGATAGTATTGGAGCTTAAATCATCTGCAACTTGCATGAACAGACTCATTAACGTGTAATGACTGATCAACAGAACGGATCGCTTCTGTAAACCAAATACAATGGCCGATGAGTCGATTCCGATCGAAATGCGGATTTCTAGGATCAGTGCTAAAAGAATTTCACTTTCAATTCAAGTCTTTCATTAGTTTGATTAACCGAACTTCTTTTGAGGTAGATCTTTACCCTCAAAAATAAGCGTTAAAATGTCAATTAAATCGGAGCGAAGTCTTTGATTTTTTAGATCTCGATCGAAATAGAAGCTAGTCCAGCAATTTTTACCTTTCGCGTCGCGGTAAACAAAAGAGCATTCTTAACTGAATGAGGCGCTTCAGCCATACTCTAGGATTAAATGCCGTAGCGCAGTCCTGCCGTTATTGACACATGATGATTCCGTCCGCGTCATTCCAAAGGCTCTTTTAACATCTCCTTGAACAGGATCACATCAATCATCTGTTGCTATAAATATAGGGTGATTTAAATCCCTTTGTCATCAATTTTTCGAATAAATTCTTAGTTAAGAAATCACTTGCATGAGTTTCTCAATAATTCCGCGAGTGACTATCTCTCGTAAGCTTTTCATGTTAAATGGTAGAGCTAATCGGCACTTGCAAAAAACATTCTGACATGGTGATTTTCAACATGCCTATGCTTGTTAGCAATCATGATCGCTTCTTTCAAGTGCATCTTTAAGAATAGGTTTCTGAAAAATCGCTGGAACTAGGAGTTTTTTAATTGGTGTTGCTTCTTAGTACGATTTAAAAAGGGGGGGGAGGCAACGCTTCTTCGAGGCTAATCTCATTCATGCAATCCGGTGCCTTGAAGGTGTATACTTTTCTGCCTATTTCAGGAATCATATAACTTGTGATTTTTTCAGAGAGTTGAGAATCTTTATTGACAGTGATCTTCTTACGACTAGAGTTGAGGGAAAATACCTTGCTTTTAGGAAGCTTATCACTATGATACGGATTCCCGATCGGTGCCTGACGCTCACGGAGAGCGTTCTCGACAAGATTTGGAAAATTTCTTCCCCAGTACCTCTTTAAGGTTACAGTAAGTTGCCTAACTGAAATTTACAAAGTAGAATTTTTTTGTCTGATTTACCTGCTCATGAAAGCTGCATATTTTATCAGAGTTTGATCTAGAGGAGGTCTGATCTAGACAAACAATTCAATTTCTTAATTTCAAATAATAATTCCTCAAGAGTTTAGGGTATAAAATTAAGGCTATTTCAAAATACTTTTTTCTTTTTTAAGAAATAAATTCTGAAAACTAGACCTGCTTAAATCAATGAATTTAGATGAGAACAACTGTTTAAATTTTTTTTTTAAGATATAAAATCCGAATTTAGCTCTTGGGCAATTCATACGCTATGTTATTTCAATAACATATTCGGAAGTCCTCCTACAATTCGTAAAACACCAACTGATTTCTAATGAATCGATTAACTATATTATGTGGGTGTCTGAAGACAGTCGATCGACTGTTCAAACTCACCATATCAATGTTTTGACCGAGTAAGCCCTTTCCAAATAACAGGCCTCACCTTGAGCAATCAGGCCTCGCTCAAAAGGAGGATACAGTGGAGGTTGCCGGGCCAAGCAGCTCAATCTTGCTTATAGGAGGTTTAGCAACACTAATAAGATCCGGACTTTTTTATTTTTTTCCTTGATCCATACATTTTCCCTACTGCTCGAAGAGTAAAAGACCACGTCTCATAGAACAAAATAATTAACAACCAACGAACGTGAAATATTAAATTCTCGGAATCGGTGGAAGCGTCTCAAGGTTACGAAGCTGCTCGAATGAAAGTAAAATCCCTACACCTAAAACTTTAGTTTCTTTTGAACAATGGTCAAGCCAATCTGATCTTCAGAAACAGACATTACGTTTTTACTAGATTGGAAGAGCGCATACACACATAGCAGAGCTCCTGCTGCACCTCTTCGATTTCAAAAGATAGGGTTCAGGGATCAAAAATTCCAAATAAATTGAGCACGGCTCATCGCGATTGGTGTTCAGATTAAGTTGAGCGAAAGAACTTAGAGGAATCCGGAATCTCACTATGATTGGGGAAAAGGCACATGAAGCTTGCCCGAATCCGATCAGAAAACACGGACCGATTGCACCTGTCATATAGATTTTCCCGATTGGAATAAAGAATAAACTAGCATCATATTTGCCCAAATTTCTATAAAATAAAAGAATGCAGACGGTAAAGTTGGCGATTGGTAAAACTTGCTCTATTTACCAATACATTTATTTTCTGTTAGGTTTTGTTCATTTGCAAGTGATCTGCAGACTCCTGGAGTGATGACTTTGCGAAATGAGCTCTCTCGGCAGTTCAAGGACTAATGCCATACTAAACAGCAATGGTGTTAAATGGATTTCCTCTAAAAGCTGATCATCGAAGCTGACATGATGCTGTCAATCTTCATGATATAAAGTTGATGCGTGTCGCAAGATGAAGTGATAAAGCTAAAACTGTACAAAAGGGACCTGAAGCCTTTCGGGAAGAGTCTTTCAAGTTAAATCAAAGGTCAATTTATCTTAGCCAAATCAAATATAATGAGGTACTCGCAGTGCGAGGCCACCTAAGACCAAGACTAAACCATTAATCACTTGGGGGAACTGATCCACTTTAAAACTAGGCACCTAACACAATCCAGCCTGTTGAGTAAGCGAAGCAAACTTCTCCTAAAAAGGTATGGAATGGCTTATTTTCATAATAAGAATCATCTGTAGGTATCCAAAACAATCACGTATTCAATAAAAGCAACGAATAGTGTCAATCAACATAGCAACTGATCGCCCTATGGAAGTCACACTAGCATCTAAGGGATTTTGCTGCACAAAAGCCCAATTGATTTGGGTTCGCAAGGCCACATAAAGAGAATCTGACCTAGTAGAATCAAGCAAAATGCAATTCATTGACGTATAGTGAGGAAAAGAGATTTGTATTGTGTCCTAAACTTTGGGGGAAATAGCGAGTGTAATTCCCTGTCCCTACTCCTAATTGTGCAAAAAGGACACAAAAGTAAACCAAGATTTGGTAGTTTCGGAATGTCTCCTAAATCGGAGGCATCTGCATCGCATAAGAACTAAATAGCCATCAAAACATTGAAATAGCCTTATTGAGCACTCTCCGATGTGAAAGAAGAAAAATGGTGGTTGAATTTGCTCTGCTTGGCTTAGCTTTGCGCCACGATGAGGACCTAAAGCAGTATTAAAAGAAAATATTACGTTAAGGCTATTCTCTTTTCTTAAGAACTTTTAGCACATTTATCACATTCCTGCATCTAGACTTTGGTTTGAAAAAGAATTTTCGACAAAAAGGCCCAGGCGGCTGGTGGTACAAACTATTCCGTAATTGCAAGACTTTCCTGAACACATTCTTAAAGATAAAAAGTTTTCGGCTTGACACGTTATAGATGTGATACAATAGCCTAAACAGTCATCACTCGCCGTCTGTATCCAACGGCATTTCCACTTGATAGATTTCCCGATAGGACTACCCGCCACAAGTCTCTATGCATTTGCATACTGCAAGGCATTAAAATACCATAAGAAGACCGGCCACTCTCCGCCGACCGGTGGCTAATCAATATATATACTCTTTCACATTGGGGCGGATTATGCATGATAGATGCTTCTTCGGCGGGGAATAGTCTAAATCATCTTGCTGGATTCCTCCAATTACTGGTGATTCGTCAGCATGCCGTAGATCACAGATACCTCACGTTGCGGCAAATTGGAAGCAATCAAGCAGCATTCCTAGTCTTCCAGTCGTAGGCCAATGGGCGGCTACGGTTCGATCCTCGCCCATAATCCATCGAAAAGGAGTTTTTGTCCCAGACAGAGAGGGATGAAAGCGCTCAGCCTAGAACTGGCCTCTTCTTGTTCTGGATTGTTGCGGAGTGGAAGTTTTGGCTCGCCTGGATATTCGATTTCATCCGATTCTATTGGCGGTCTTACGAAGCGAGCACCCACAGAATCAACTATATCGCAAGAAATGACTTTTTCAGCGCCATGACAATGTCTTGGACTTGTTACTACACTGAGTAATGACAACATCCACCACTTGGAGGCGCCAGGTAAGACGGGAGTGCCACCATGAGAAACTTTGTTTAGGTAGTCTTCAAATATTTTCAAAAGTAATGCGGTACCAGTACACCCACTATTCCTAAAAAGTAAAGACCAAGTAGGGTTCAAATGCCTGAAAGATTGATAAAACCCAATGACTCTTCATCAGGACTACTAAGCGATCAAAAATCACATAGACTGGGAAGCCTGGCAGAGCAATCATCAATGGAGGTGACGCATGAATGCGTTAATGATTCTTATTCTTTCAGTTACCGGATATTTCCTAAGCTGGCCATGTACGCCAGGTATCGCACAGGCTACACCAGCAGATTATGGGGGACACACATTTAGCATGAAGTCCATATGGGTCTGCAGCCAGCGTATCCAGTTCAAGAAACCTACGGACATAGATCCGTATCCTCCAGAAAGCTAAAAAAACCGAAAGCTCGCGGATCTGGGGACATGAATATCACTACAACCCAATACCCCTGAATGAACTTCGGAAATTCAACTGCTGATGGGGCCAGCAGGCAATAGTATCGCCGAATCACATGTCCTGAAAGCTCCGCAAAGAACCCATCTAATTAAGATCCTGATGGCGGTTACTGATAGCCCATAGCAAATGCTGAAATTGATATAAAAGAATTTGTCTGCGAAATCACATATGCTCTCTACGATACCTATTCGAGGCTGACAGGAACATACCTATTGCAATAAGCTCATGCTTGCTTCGAACTTTTTCGGATCAGATGGGAATTCTTTTACGACTGCTGTGCTGCTACTATTTAGTGATTTATTCGGATTAGGCGGATTTTTGTTTCTTCTTAGCTGAGGCGCATCAGTCAGAAAATGCTCTCGAAGTTCCAGCTTTGAGATTTTGATTACCCATCTCGATTTTCTTGAGGGAATTACTCCTTCTATTGCAACTCTCGCCAATCGGAGAATTTGGTAAGATTGATATTGGGTTTGGTAGGTTGAATTTGGGAGCACTCGTCAGTTAGACTTGCCGGCACTACTTATGCTATGAGCAATAAATTCCTTTTTGCTAAAGTTTCGGGTATGGAATTAAATCTTGATTTGATCTAGTCCTTTTCCCTCTGGCATCGTACTTAGGATTGGGTTAATCCAGCGCCTTAAAAGATTTCAAATGTCTTATCGGTTATATTGTCGCTTGGGGCCAGATTTGCCATGTTAGACTAATGGACTTAGGCTCAAACCAAAGACGATCAGCTGTGTAGCGAGGATATCCTCGTGAGATTGACTTCGAAGCGTTACCGTTCAGCACAAACTTCTTGGTTTTCCGCGAGGTTAGTTTTGGCTTAATACTCTATTGGAGATGAATTTCATCTGTCAGATTTGAGGTAAGACCTGTACGCTAACCTGGCTTAAATCGATGATATGGTATAGGATAATGCTCTTGTATTCATCAAAACCACTTTTTTATCGATTACGTGACTCGACTGGGTAGTTTCCAATCTTCTAGTCAAACTGTCAATTTGGTTGAAGAATGGTTGAGCTTACCTTACATTTAGATTACGATCTATCGCCAAATCTTGGGTTCTATACTACTGAAGCGGGAGAGGGTTTGATTATCCTGTGATATCAGGCGTTGCACTTGAATTCAGTGAGAGCTTTCATTTTTGCCGCAAAGCCACATAATGGCTTTCCATTCAATTTGAAATAAGCGCCATTCGGACTTCATGAGTAGCACTGTACTTTATAGGTGAGTTGGCTTTTCCTGGCATAAAGCAGAGTTCATTAGATTTTAATTTTCAATGGGAATCGATGAATTTCTTTGATGATGGCCGTCTGGGTGATTCGGGATCTGATCAGCTGTTTTCAACTAAGTAGGAATTTGGCCTTGAGCTGATTTGGCAACAAGTAGGATTATTTGGAATGAATCTAAGAAAAATAAACGAAGATTTTCGTTAGGTTGATTTCTTGTCCTTATTGATACTTTAGAATTATTATTGAGGTTTAAATTGCTTCACCTGTATAAAATACGGATACTAAATTTCCAGATATGATCTCTTTTTTAGGGGTTTGCTTCCAGCCCGTTGAAAAGATCCTCTTGAGTAATCGTTAATAGGTGTTTCTTTGAAAAGATTCGATGGATTAGTTTTTTCCTCGAGAAATAATTATCTCGAGAATTCCGGAAAGATGTCTTGACTACTTTCAAAAATGTTCATCTAAAGAGTTAGTCTTTTGAGTTTAAAGAGCTGGATGGCCGTCATCTGCTGTGCCTGTTTTGAGAGATGGGCTCAAGCGGAAAGCTCATCTGGAATGCCATTGGGGAATAGTTTCATAGTGCTGGTAGGGTTGAGTTTCTAGGATTCGAAGGACTTTGAAAATCTGGTGTATGAAGCGGAGTAGTCGGATTGACTCGCTGCCCTGGCTTAGTTAATTGACCAGGTTCTCAAATGAAGAATTTATTGAGTCTTTTAACCTCAACGAGGTCCGCACCACGGTCACTTTTGCATTAAAATACCACAAATAATAGGAAGAACGAAATGAGACGAATGAAGATGACTGTGGCTAAAGAACCTTCTATACTTTTTATCTACTAACTTAAATCTATTTTATGGGGATAGATGTTAGTTTAATCAAATGTTCTTTTATAGAAAGTAAGTTTTTGCGCAGTTTGTTTTACGCTGCAAGTCTGAAACTATACGCCTGTATCAGATTCGGATATTTTCCCAGATTATAATTGATTTCATACATTGACAAAAGTGGTGATAAGAGGATTCAAATTGAAAAGAGTCACACTCGGAGAAATTTGTTCTTCCATTTGAGGTCTTTTGCTGTAGGAGTTTGTGGTTTGCCTTTCTCTCTCACGGGCCATATTTCAAATGTACACTCAGCGCAAGTATCTGATAGTTAAACGAGCTTACAATTTTGTTTTTGCTAAGGTTAATCTTGTTCAACTCCAAAAGCAGGCCCGGCCGGCCATGTCTTTTGACCAGGGCTCGTGCTTTCATCGGCCAAGTTCTTCGGTTCCTATTCTGCAATTGTAGCGAAGAAGAAAACAAGGAAAAATCATTCTTGTGATGGCTTCAAGACTTCAAATCCTGCTTGAATTCCATGTACGTTCTGCGGGCAAGCTGCATTTTGGATTTGGCTAAAACATACTTGGGAACGCCCATCATTACATCATCACTGAGCTTCGCACTTAAGCACGTACAAAATGGCCTTGACGGACCCAATGGCATCTTGAAGATGGTGTAACTAGCCCACTAATGTCAATCTTTGGACAAAGCACTGGCTTGAAGTCTGGTTTATTATATCTCAACTCTGCCATTATAGGCATGTTTATGCCATAGGTTTTCAAGTTCTGGAATTTGGTAACGACTACGATCCGTCTTGGGAAATCAAAAAAATTTTTCCCCGATATCATTCTAACATTGGGTTGACCGGGGGGAAAAGCCCTTGTTTGAAAGGGTTGGTGATATCGTAGTGCAAGGTTTCCTGGGAAAGTAGCGATTTAACCCCCCAAACTTACCTGGTCAAACGGCACACCGGAAAGCTTACTTGGGAGCTTTGTGGGGAAAAAAAAAGGGGGAAGAGGTTGAAAAGGCCGCGCCCCCATTTGCCCTCGCGCCCCCCCTCTTTTTTTTCCCTTCTCATTTTTCTGAC
>Ga0163217_1045772_pt1 | contig 11104 bp, 15 predicted proteins | sample SynspAceP_FD_185933 | JGI IMG/M metagenome (GOLD analysis project Ga0163217, IMG submission 185933) | Saline lake microbial communities from Ace Lake in Antarctica - Synechococcus sp. Ace-P (PacBio error correction) | ecosystem: Environmental > Aquatic > Non-marine Saline and Alkaline > Saline ... | reverse complement strand
GTTGGAGAGAGATTAAAACGAATAAGTGTTGTCAATCGAGGCAGGACGGCGCAGGGCGGCCGCGAGGCGCTGGGCACGGCACGGTGGGCTACGGCTTTCAGCCAGGCGGCCCCCGCGGCGCCAGGCGGATCTAGGCGCATGCAGGGGCCCAGGCGCTGGGCACGCGGCGAACTCGGATAAACGCCGACAGTTCATCGCCGCCCAGGCCGCTGAGCACCAACCTCAGGCCAAAGCTCGGCGGCGCGGCTGGCACGCATAGCTGTTGAAGCCATCACGCTGGCTGGTCGATCGCGGCCAGGAAACCAGGCAGGAAGCGCCACGCCTCGGTCGGCGCCGAGAGGAGGACGTTGATGCTCAGCCCCCGAAATGGCGGGCCGGAGGGCCGCCGCCTTGCTCCGATTCATCGAAGGCCCGCTCAGCGAAGCCGATCGTTGATTTTCGTGGTTGAAGCGGACGGCTCACAAGCGCCAGCACCGCCGGCAGAATCCAGCCCCGCAGCAGAGGAACAAACCCCACCGGCACATCGGCGAGCAGGTGGGGGGCCTGGGACGCTGGCTTCAAGAGCTTGCCGGGTGTAAGCACCAGATCCGGGGTAGGGAAAGCGGCGCTTCCGGTGCGTAGCTCGGGCTGCCCAGTGGAGCTGGGTGTGCCAAGCGGCCTCCTGCCAGATCCCTATGCCGCCCGGCCGGCCAGGGCGCACACCCCTTTCCACCAGGGTGCGCCTCGGCAGGCAGGCTCCCCTGGGCCCAGGAATGCTCTCAACCCCGCGGAATTCGAAGGACGCCGCGGCACCCGGCCCCGGGTCAGAAGGGCCCGCAGTTCCGAAGCGAAAACAGCAGCTCGCCACCTGGGCCCCTTGCCAGATGTAAAGCGGCTTGATGCCGTAGGGATCGCGGGCCAGCAGTGCCGGCGTTCCTTGGCGGTTCCCAGAGGCAGTAGGCGTACATGCGCGCAGCCGGCCCAGGCGGCGCTTGACCATAGGGATGAGCAGCTGCTAGGCAGCACCTCGGTTGTCGCCGCCGGATCCGGAAAGCGGTGGCCCTGGCGCTCAAGATCGGCCCGCAGCTCGCCGCTGGTTGTAGATCTCCCGGTTTGAACACCAGCACGTAGCGCCGCAGGCGGGAGGCCATCGGGCTTGGTGGCCGCGGTGAAGAGAAGGTCCTGGATTGCCAGGCGCCGGTGGAACCAGGGTGGTCCGTCTTCGTGCCAGGGGCCGGGCGTCGTCGGGGGGCCGCGGGTGGGGCCAGGGCCTGATCGAGGGGCCCGCCGCCAGTTCGGGCCCGGCGTCCGCGCTTGGGGCGAGTGGAAGAGTTAGGCCGGCGATTTGCCAACACATGCCTTAAGCCTCCACCCCAAGGACCGGCAGCGCGCCAGCAGGGACGCAGCCCGGCCAGGAAGGCGCCGGAGCCAAACCGTTCGGCAACTGCAGCGGAAAGAGCCTCGGGCCGGAACCTCAGAGCTCCTCGCCATAGCCCTCCGCAGGGCCCGCAGGGCGGCGCCAGGGGCAACCGCGGGATCCACCAGCAGCCGAAGGGCCCCATCAGCGAGGGGATCCCACTGAGCCATCGCGGTTTGCCGGCCAGCACGGGCTGCCGCAACCGAGCGCCTCTGAGAAAAGACGATTGCCGAAAGCCCTCCCCCTCGGCTCGGCAGGCGAAAAGGCTGGAAGAAGCCGGTAGTGATCGGCCAGCTCAGGCGTCGGCCAATGCGCCAGGCAGCAAACACCGCTTCGGCTAAGCCTCAGCTTTGCTTGACGCGCCGGCGCAGCCGCGGCGGTCGTCGCCGTCGCCACAATCAGCAGCACGAGATCGGGCCAGAGCTTGCGCAACTCTGCAAATCGCCGTGTGATCAGCGCGTCGATGTGCTGTATTAACCCAATCCTTGGCTGTAGGGCGCGTGATCGAGAAAAATCACGGGGTTGCCTCCGGCCTCAGGGCTGTAGCGCTTCCAGCAGGGCCACTGGGCGCGGGCCAGGGCGGAAGGCTGGTCTGGTTGAAGCTGTATCGGCAGCACCACCAGCTCGGGCAGCCGCCGGCCGAAGCTGGTGGTTTGCAGCTGATCACGGGTTTTTAGCGGCTAAACCGGCAGGCACCAGCTCCAGCCGCTGCAGAGCCCAGCGGCGCAGCCGACCGCAGGGTCCAGACGTCGATCCCATTGGGGCCGCCGCCCAGGTTGGGGCAGCCCGCCAGCCGGGCCCAGCAGAAGCCTTGGAGGGGAGCCAGCGTGCGGGATTGGTGGCGATCACCAATGCCGGGGGCGACGGCGGCATGGTTGCCATCAGTGCACGAGCACCCAGTTGAAGCAGGGATAAGCCAGCCGGGCAGGCGGGATCGCAGGTTGGGAGTTCCAGACGCGGATCTTACAGCCACAGGCATGTGGGAGGAAAGTCGTTGCGCACGAACACGCGCAAGCGCGTTTCGGCCGGGGAGCACCGCAGCAAGCCCTTCAGCAGGGTGCGACCGTAGTTCTCACGCCGCCATCGCGGGCATAGAGCTCCGGGCAGAGCAGATTCAACCACCGCTCGGACGGCTCATCGAAACACGGCCGCCCGCAGCAACAGTGGTGCAGACCGGCTGGGTGGCCGAAGCTGAAAACCGATCGAAAATGTGTTTCGAGCCGCCACTTCCCATGCGGCGCAGGCGGCCGATCGGAGAAGCGTCAAGCCAGGGACACAGGCGCGCAAGGCGGCGCCATCACCTGCCGGGGACGATCAGCCAAGTACGCGCCGGGGAATCACCAGATCGGGCCCGCAGCCTACATTGGCCTTGCTTACGAGCACCGGCGGCTCAGGTTCCATGGCCTCGTGTGATGCACAAGCCCCAGTTTTCACGGCTCCCTCACAGAGGGCCTAAAGACGAACCAGATCCGCCAGCGCATAAGACGCGGGGGCATGCGCGCTCTGGTCTAAACGGCAGGATCCAAAACCCTTCCCGGCAGTGGCGGCGGCGCGGTGCCGGAGCTCAGGACTTTCCAGGGCAACCGGCGCCACCAGCAACCAACACGGCGCTGGGTGGATCGAGGGCGGCTGAAGGCTTCGACCAGATCGAAGCGGGCCGCTTCTTGGGCTCGAACTTGCCTCGGCAAACAGCACAACAGGAGCGGGCGGGGTCAATTGCCAAGCTTTATTGGCGCAGGCCTTTGCGGGCCTCACGCTAGCGGCAGGGGGCAAGCGGCCTGAAAACGCTGATTGTCCCACGTCGTGGGGGGGGCCAGCACGATCCGATCCGCCTTGGATGCCCGGCGGCCGAGGTAAGCGCGTTGGCCTGGCCCACCGGGGCCAGGGCCGCCGTTGAAAAGCGGCGAAACAGCATTCCTGCCGCAGCATGGCGACAAACCCAGTGCTCCCAGGAGGTACTCACCGGCAAGGTTGTGGAATCACCCCGCAGAACGACGGAATCCGCCTCAGACGTGGATCAAGCAAGCAGGCGTTAAGGTGGCGTGCGGAAGGGGTAGCCCGAACAGCAGGCACGGCACGGGTCGCCAGCCAGCAGCCACCGATACCAGCTTGGGGATTTATCCGAGGCCACCGAAATGGTGCGTTGCCTGGATCAGAGCGAGCGGTTGGGTTATGAAGCAGCTGGGGTTAGCCTTCAAGCAACGGCAAATTCCAGCGAACACTCTGGCGCGAAGCCCTTATCATGTTTGGCGCTCGGCAATACCGAAGTTCCCAAAGCGTAGAACACTTGACTCCAAGCCAGGATCGGCCGCCAAGGTAGAGCAACCCAGGGGCGTAGTACTGAATCGGGTGGCTGACCAACACAGCAAGACGGAACATTTGGAATTATATTGAGAGTCTGCAGACAAGCATTTAATATGGAAGGAAGCCTTCATAGGAAAGTCTCAAAAAGGCTCGAAAAATAATGCTTGGTAATACAGAAGGAAAATTGCAAACGATTGATCAGAACTTGAGAAAGCCCACATGGTGGCGAAAGCTTGCCTGAAATCCGGCGTTAGCCAAGAACCGCTTGTTCAATGCAGCCTGCATGGAAACTTTTAAAACTCAAGCAGAACAGCAAAGCTTCAGGGTCTTGAAACATCTGCTGATTGCCTAAAGAAGATGTTCCGAGCAGGGAGGTCGCAGCCTCAATCACCACAACTGGCGCTCTTGGAGGCCATTGCCGTGGCAGGAGCGTAACTCGTACCAGAGCCGGGACCCACTGTAATGCAAATCTAAGAGCCCAGGCCAATCCACGCAGCTGCGCCAGAAGGCCCAGGCGGAATTCCACCAGGGTCTGCGTAAATGAATGGCGTGTGATCACCCGACCGGGGAGCAGATCACTTTAAACATCCCAGGCAAGGCAGGCAGCAATGGCTGCGTAAGATGGCGAAAATTAAAACGAAACCAACAACAGTGATCAGCCGAGTTGTTGTGAGGTGCTGGCATAACTGCGGTGCCGCCACGCTGAGCTTGGAGATGGTCTATCAACGGCCTCAGAAAATATAACGAATACTCAACCCAGCCTGGCGCCAGCGATATTGGCAAGTTTCTGCTTCGTAGCGATAGGCCCAACACGCACAAAGGTTTCTCATCAAAGCCGCCCAGATCCGGAGGCGCCATGGCGTGAAGCGGAGAAGTTGCCTCCCATGAACTCACTGCACGGGCGGGGTTTTGCAAGCGGTTGAAGCGAAAGGTGCCGCAGTTTCCGCATCGGGGCTGTCCCTGGTTGCCAAGGCTTGCAGCACCCTTGCCCGCAATTTTAGGGCTCCAAGGGCCAGTGGCGGTTTGCAGCCTCCAGGGGGCGTGCAGCAACCCAGGCGAGGGGATGATGTCGTCGTCAAGAAACAGCACACGCTGGCCTTGGGCCTCCACAGGGGCTCGATTCATGGCCAGCGGTAATCGACGGTTGCTTCAGGGGCGGGATCCAGCGCAGCCGTCCCTGTTGATTCCAGATCTTGTAGGTTGGCGCTTTTGGTGCTGGGCTGTGATCGGGCGTCTGATTCAATGACCAGCAGCTCCTTCCGGCGGTTGATTTTCAGAGCAATGCAGGATTCGATGGAATCGATCAACCACCTGCTCGCGCCCATTAGGGTGGGGATCGCCACCGAAAGTACCAATCATGGATGCGCGGAGAGATTGCAGCGATGGGTAGCTTCGAAGCCACCACCTTCGGCAGCCAGGGGAACCGTGAGCGAAAAAGCTTCGGCAAAATAGCGCCGACCAGCGCGATCACCGTTGCGGCGCAGTTGACTCGCGCAATTGAAATAGGCGCCTTCGGCCTTGGTTGTCGATCGAAAGGGGCACCAGCTTGGCCAGACCGCCAACCTGGTGGCCCTGGGGCGAACTTCGGGCCAAGCTTGGACCAGCAGAGGGGCTTCAGGATGGCCACTGCCGGCGGGCTGCGTAGCAGGCTCGGGGAGAGGGCCGCAATGCCCACGTTGCTTCACGCCAATGAGCGAAGGAGAGCCCACAAGGTTAAAACAGTCGCACCACGTGTAGCAACCTCAGGGATTGTGGATGAAACGTTGCCTGGCTCCGCGGAGGCGTACAAAGGTCCCAAGTCTTGCCCGAAATAGAACTCCGCGGCCCCGGTAAGCCCGCCTGCGGCCTCATAGGCACTGCGGCCGCGAAACATCACCGAAGCGTTGGTTGGGGGATATCCGATCGAGGCAGACCCTGCTCAGGAGGGCCGGTGTTGACCCCACGGGCTTAGCCATGGGGAGTTGGCATCGCTTTCACAAAGAGGTGCTCCCATCCCGAGGGGCCAAGACCTCAAAACATCACTGGTTACAAGAACGCATTCGGGGTTGGCAGTCAAGGATGGAGGCTTGGTGGTGGAGCCGATCTGGATGCCATAACATCCCCCCAACATCAAGGCGGGGGCGATGTTTAGTCTCCACGAAGCCATGTTCACATCAGCAAAGTAGGGCCTTTTGGTTGAGGACCAAGGGCTTCTGTGCAAGCAACAACGATCAACCTACTCTTCATTCTCCCCATATTGTATTCAGGTCGGCGCTCAGATCAGTATCAATCCCCCATCGAGAACAAGAATGCACTCCATTGTCTCCGCGATAGGAGAAAAAACTGAAGTCAGAAGGAATCCCAGGCAATTGAGCAGCATGGCCATGGGCTGCAATAACGACAGAGTATCTTCATTCAATGTAGCCAGCGTTTTCAGCCAAAGCAATCAGGCTACGCAAGGATTGCCACTAGATCCTTTGGCAAACATCCCAGAACCTGAGGCGTAGCGACCGTAGCCACCGGAATTAACAAACAGGCTGATGAATTCACGTTAGACGAACACTGAAGACCGCGTTGATGAATCTCGAACCCTAAGCCTTGGTGCTCAGGAAGCAGCAAAGCGTCATTCGAGCTGGTCCAGCTTGACAAGAGAACACGCGTAAAGCGCGCCTTGTGGCCGAACATTCTGGCTTTAAGCAATCGATCGGCAGTAGTGAAGTTTCTGCAGGCGGCTTTCGGTATTGGCCGGGTGGCGAGATGCAGGTTGGCAAAGGATGGTTCTGACTTCGCAAGCCTGCCTGGAAGTATTGGCGGCCTGGAGGGGATGGGCAGCGGTATAGGGTGAGGGCTTCTGGGATCAGGACCAGATCGCCGTAACCAGGCGGCCACATGGTGAGCCATTTCTTCAAAGAACCCACTGTGGAACGAGGCGGGCTTCGCAACAATTCGCTTCCCGAAGCGGAGGAAAGGGAAAGGCAAGAGTTGGGCCAGACAGGGAGACCGCCCTTGAGATAAGAAGAAAAACTTCCCATCCTCCTGATGTTGCTTGCAGGATCCGAATCGAGGCTGCGCGAACCACCACGCAGGGGTCCACCGGTTGGATTTACTTGGGCATTCTTGCAAGCAGGCTGTCGCAGCAACCAAGCGTGGCACTTTGGGTTCTGCAAGAAACGCATCAAGCAGGCACTCAAGTCGACGGGGAAACCCATAAACATCATCATTGATCAGCAACTGCCACGTAGTCGCATGAGAAACTAACGAAGGGCGTTGAGATAAGTTCTCAGTTATGCATCATGCAGGATCATGATTCACCTACAGATAGCGAACTGGAACTGGCGCATTCGCGGCGCGCCGCACGAAACAATATCTGCGGTTTTTGTCGTGGGATCCATCATCAGAGATCAAGAATCTTCACAGGGCAGCAGGAGTTTGATTGAAAATAGAAGCAAAGGGTTGTTACCTACATAGCGTTTCAGGAACCGCATAGGTGGCAGGATCACGCCATTTAACGAGGGTGCCTAGGCATCAGATACAATAGACAAGAGACATAGTGTTTTTCTCATATCAAAAAACTTGGCAGTGACGAGGCCGCCAATCCCACCCCTGTTTGAGGGCCAGTCGAAGTTGCCGCTAAACCCCATAGCTCACAGCAGATGGATAGGTATTGACATTGCGGGACTAAATACACTGGAAAGGTGTCGCAGTGATGTAATTGATGTCGGGTAGGATCTTGAAAAGGCAGCCGTGAACGGGGATTGCGGGAGTAAGGCTTAAGGAAAAAAGACCTTGCGGGCTTGAGCACCGTAAATCTCGTTTCATGAGCTCAACAAAGCAAAATCTTGTTGCGACCCCTCAGCCAGAGAAACCCCTCGGAAAACATTGCTCAAGGAAAGTTCGAAAGCAGTAACATAGTCAAAAGGAATTATCCAGAGAAAAGGGGATTGGCTGGCACTGTTAGATCTGTCTTCCGCAAAAAGATCAGAATTAGCAGAATCCTCAAATTCCGAATATCAATACCCACAGCCATCGATTGGCGCTAAATGGATTTTCGGATGAAAACCAACATCCAAGATCAAGGGGCTTACTGAGTGAAGCCTCGCTGGCGCAGGACTGGAGGATCAAGGCCAGAAAAATGATGGAGGGCTCCGATAGCGATATCTAAGATCATCGCATTCACTCCAAGCCATGGCGGATGGGAAGAAATCAGAGTAAGCGTCTTTCTATGAGCACGCAAGGACTCGCTGGTAATTGAAGTGAGAGACATACAGAGACTGGCTGGGCTAGCGCTCAGAAAAAGGCCTGGAGAAAAAGCGGAATATCTGGTGCCTATTAAAGACGAAGAACTTAAGGGAGTCTGCACAACCAGTTCCAACCAGGCTGATTGCTAGGCGCCAGGACTGGATCTGCTTTATCCTTGATAAGCATAAACGGCCGTGCAGAGCCTTGCTGGAGCAAAGCCGTATCGAACTGTGCGGAGATGGGAACGTTCACCCAGCAAGGGCCGATTGGCGCCAAGAGAAAGACAGCCTTGGAAAGTTGGCATCATCTCTGGTGCAACCGCGGGTTGTACACCAGCCTTGCCTGCACATTCCAAAATCGAGCGACGAGCCATTGGCACGATTCAGCCAGTTTTACGCGGATTTGTGGCTTACCTCCAGCGCTCAAATGCTCTCGCTTAGATTTGATGCGGCGAATCCGAGCAGAGCTCATTTACCAGACTAGGCGGAGTCCCAGGTGGAAACCACAACGGGCGTTCGTATTCCCAGTCTCCTCGTTGATCCACGGGGCTGGCCATGGCCCGACTTGATCCAGCAGGGTACGGCGGGTACAGAGCGGGAGCTTGGTGGTCCACCACCGTTTCCCGGTCAACAGCCTGGGGAAGAGGTGGATCGATTGAGATCACCGGTGGCCCTCATCGGACAGGTTCGCGTCCTGCGTGGGGTTGGAAGCATGATTCTCTTCAGCACTGGGTCCGGAGCAGATTGCCACACTCAGGGCCGGCAGCTGCAAAGCTAGCACTGGGCGGAAACTTTGCCGGCAAGAAGCAGGTCGTCGCTTGTCGAGGAATGGAATGAATTTCGCCCCTCGTGCCTCATCCAGACCCCTCTTGCCGGCTGCGCCGGGACCACTGTTTGACCTGGGCGAATTCACCTTGACGGGGATGATGGCTTCTCTCGAGAGCAGTATATCGGAACATCTGCCAGTAAAGCGTCAGATGGATCCATCCGGTCCACGATCACGACTCGATTGGAGGATAAGTTGCTTTGCAGCACGGGAACGAACCGCTTCCGCAAGCAGCCTTGCGCCGGTTGTAGACCGGGGAATAATTCGTACTGACGAGACCCTGATTCAATTGAGAGAGAACGACATACGATTCTGGCGACCAGGACCGGTTTCTCACGGAGAAGTTACCAGGGAACCCACTAAGGCAAATGCAGGAACTAGGCTTCGAGCCACAATGCCTTCGGTATGCATCGCAAGGCGCATGCCAGACGCAGCCCTTCATTTCAACCAGGCGTTCTGCTGATAAAGCTGCATTCGCTGGCGGCCACAGCAGGATGCGATCCTTCAATTGATCGACAACGAGCGCTCTCAAGTAGCCCGGTAGACCCCAAGGAAAATTGGGCCGCAAGAAAATCCCGGGCACAGGCCGTCCTGCTGAGCCTGGGTCGTTCGCGCCCCAGGCTTCCCAGTGGCATAGATTAAAAACAGTGGTTTGATGGAACCAAAAGCTTTATCGAAAATAAAATGCAACTACCTCGGTTGAGGAAGGCTTGCGAATAGAGAATCGGGAAAGAAGGCATTGCTTTCGTAGTCATCGCCAGAACTTCCTGGTCAACCAAATCTGGGGCGAAAAGAACAAGCCGGCTGAGGATTGTAGCCCTTGTCCGCAAGGCTCAATCGTGGTCACCGGTTCAGAGGGAAACCACAACGTCGGCCGATTGCGATGCGGGCAATGGTGCAGGCATTTGCGCACCTGATTCCGTTGTAGGAGTTATCGCGGGTAAAAAATGCTTGAAACTGAATTGGCTTCGATCGTTTTCGAGGGCGACGGATCACAAGAGCCAGGTGGTCGATGCTTCCTGGTTCCAAGCACAGTCGTCGTCGGTGCAGATCGAACAGGAATGCAGCTTGCATTCAAGAACCATTGGGAACGATATTTCGCGACATGCGAGAATTCAACGGCATTGAAATCTTATAGAAATTACAGGGATGGTATGGACAGAACTGAGCCTTGAATCGCTCGGAATCCATTGCTTTTCGAAGCGTCGTTCGCGAACATTGAAGCAGTCAGCGAGCCTTGCGACAAAGCCTTCCTGGTGGCCTGACTGACGGACAGAGCGAACAGCTCGAATGGCCTCCTTCCTCACGCCTTGATAGACGGGGAACGAGGATGGCAAGCTCAGCCACCGCTCAAGGCCTCCTCCAGCGGTGAGCCTGGTTGGCAGCCCAGTGAGTATGCGCTGAGCACGCGGAACGGAGTTTCGCTGCATTCGCAATTGAGAGATGTGGCAGGAAGGTCGCTCAGGTAGATGGCGCAGAGGCTGAACGATGGTAGTTTCCAGGAGGATGATTGGCGTGGGCATGACGACAACAACACCATGTCCATGAGTGCATCCCTGGGTTTGCTCGAGACGGGGTGGCCGAAATCGGTGAGGTGCAGAGGCCGATTTCATCATCGGAGAAAGGCTTCTGCCTCAACAACGGTTCCAGGAAAAGACCTTCAGAAAACCAGTGCTGCGTCCGGCAGATGGTCGGTAGACCAGAAACATCCCATCGTAAAGACCGGTATTAAAGCTTCCGCCGGACGCTTTGCAAGAATCGCAGGATTTACTAGGCGGACGACCTTCGTTACTACTTGTTCATGGGCTGCTCGGATATGTTACCCGCCCAGCATGGCCGAGCCAAAAAGTGCTCGGCAGTAAACGCGTGCCGCCCTCAGCCTCGATTCTTCAGGTTGGCAGGCGCAGGACATTTGCGCACTCCCAGCCTGGATTGTCAGAGAGACTGTAGCTTGCTAGAGCATCAAAAGTCCCACATGGACACAGGGACCTGAAGCATCCATTGTGGCTGTTTTTTGGATTCGAATGGGAATAGAATATCCCCGCCGCTTTCCTTTGCCGATCCCAATCCTTCCTTCATCCTATTCCTTTTCAATCCACCAGGGCTGAGCCATCGTTTTCGCTTGGAGACTTTTTTGCCATCCCAGCGCGGCGGGAGGCACTGAGGTTGCTTGTTTTGAACAGCCCAAGAGAAAATTCCAGGCCTGGGGCCGTGCTGCCCTTCCAGGCGAAAAACCAAGCAAGTTTGGAAACCACATTTTTTGGTCCCCCTTCCCAGGCCGAAGGTGCCCATTCATTTTTTGGCCCAATCGGACGAAAAAAAAAGCACCTTTTCCGGATTTTTATTTTCCCCTCCCTCCTT
>Ga0163217_1114429_pt1 | contig 11106 bp, 5 predicted proteins | sample SynspAceP_FD_185933 | JGI IMG/M metagenome (GOLD analysis project Ga0163217, IMG submission 185933) | Saline lake microbial communities from Ace Lake in Antarctica - Synechococcus sp. Ace-P (PacBio error correction) | ecosystem: Environmental > Aquatic > Non-marine Saline and Alkaline > Saline ... | reverse complement strand
CAAATAGATCACAGAAGGAAGATTGGTAATGGCGGTCACTTAAAATAGAGCGCCGAGTGAAGACCCGCGGAAACTCACTTAAAGAAGGGAGCATAAAAAAAGTTTTAGATCGAATGCATATCCATTGCGAAAAGCAGAAGTAAAGTAGAAAGAAAGAGTTCATAATTGTAGTCCTATAGATCTCTGCGGAATAACTCGAAGAATGCAAATCGCTTGCAATTGAGCGGTTTAGTATGCTCCCAGCCTTTAATTTGGTCACGATCGTACCTATTCGTGTGGAATTATAAGAATTGGTTTTTTTAGCCGTGTGCTTTGGCTATGCGGAAAGAGTTGTGTTCGGGGTGGATCAGTTTGGTATTACAATTCCACCACCAATGCTTCTAATACTAGGTAGAAAATTGCATCTCGGTATAATATAAAATATATCACGGAAATGTTGACGAACACTAGTGGTCGGTATATTTAGTATAATGGATCCCAGTGTATTTATATAGAAGAGAAAGGTTATAGTCAACATGAAAAAAATGCAAAAGCTTTTTTCTAAATTATAAACAATTTATAAGGTACAGATATTAAAAAAATAAAACCTCCTCAAGCATTTGACTTGGAGTCGTATTTTTTTGTGTTTTTTTTATGTTTTTATTGTACTGGAAAACAAAAAAAAAATCGTATCTCTTAAGATTAAAAAAAAAATGCAAAGAAGAAATAGAAATGTTACGTTTTGACTCTTTGTTTGTTTCTTTTGTCTTATTATGCTATGATCAAGCATATATTCTGATATTTAACATGGGAGAAAACATTAGAGAGTTTTAATTCCTTTGGTCGCATAAGGATTTAAAAGATGCAAGATCTAATACGCCCAATTATAAGCCAAGCACTATTTTAAAAGAGACTATTCAGATGATTTTGACGAAGAGATATTGATCTCTTATTTATCTAGTTACCCACAAAGGCACTTATATTATTCTCACATTAAGAACCTTGTGATTACCAAGCATAACTACCTACCATCCGAAAAATAATTTCGAAAGGTTGGCCTGGGTTAATGGCATACGTTCATTTTATTGGGCAGGAAATACAGCGACGGTTGGTAATTAATATAGTCCAAAAAAAAGCCTTAATTTATAGTAACAGCAAAAACGATTTTAAACTGTCAATTTAGACGCCATGGCCTATCGCGTCAGAATGAAAAAAAAATCACTAGTAGTAGGAGTAATAGTTAATTACGATTTAAACAAGCTAGCATTAAATTTCTAACTTTCTTGTCCAGCATCCCAATATTGGTCATACTTAGGATATTTACGGTTGATCGCGGTGGTCGACCTAGTTGGCATCCACCAATGTTCCGCATGATTTCGCTTGCGTGCACATCACCTTCGCTAAAGCTTCGGTGCCCATTAGGAAGTGAACGATATTAGAAATTCGTTCAATAGAGAAGAAAACCCGCCTCTCCTATTGAATTAATACAGGAATCCATTTTTCAGGGTCGCAGTTAGTTTGAGCAGCAACAGTGTTTCTCAATCTATTTTATGTACTTAAAAAATACAGTTGGAGATCAGCAGTTTTAGTGCTCATTTCCATATAAAAATATTGCGGAGAACTTTTAATTCTGGCGCCTATTACGCATCTGCATGAATTGTGTCTTGCGACCTTCTTTTTTGCAAATTCCCTGAAATAGATGGCTTGCCAAGATCATCTCATGTTTTTATTAATGATTGAGTGTAAGTGGAATAAAAATAATTCTTCCATAATCCTGCCGGCATTGCATACCTGGTCCTGTAAAAGGCACATGCATGAGCAAGAATCGCCCATCCAAAGGCCACCTTTGCCAAGCGAGCCGTCCAAGGAAAACACTTCATGTACACACTCATCGACAGCTCGTAGGCGGGATTTTTATCAGAAATCTGTCCGTCAGGTTTTCCGTATATCATGTCATACACACTTTGGCACATAAAGGTTCTTAAAAAAGGTCGTTAGACAATCTTCATTTAGGTATTGATATTTTCAAAGGATACTTCCGCCCCTCAACAAGGGCATAAGATTAAAGTAACAGTATGGACAAGCTACATCAAGATTTGGCATTGCTATCGAGATAAATTTCCCAGGCCAATATAGTGAAACGAATTTTTATCTAATTTATAAGAGCGTCTTCAATTTTGTGCCGCTATCTTAGCTCTTTTATACCCCAACTCTATAACAATCTTAGTGAATAGTGCAGAACTACTTCTTACTTTGGCGGGTGGGTTTTTTTAATCTTAATATGAACGAACCTTGAAAAAAAGCACCATCACAACCATAAAAGGTAATCGTATTATATCTTGCCACTCCCCTTTTTCGGTTTCCCCTGTAAATAATTTTGCATCCGGTGGTAGACACACCCAGATCCTTTTACTTGCCAAATTTAAAAAGAACACCTGCTCTGCTAAATCGATCATTACGATCAAACACCCGGAAATAGACCAAATAGCCTCACTTCCGTATTTTGGTTAATATTCGGTACTGCACCGCTACGTGCAGTTGCATCGCTTATCTAAAGAAGGGCAATTTTATCGCCCAATAGCCTGACTTCTCGTAGGCATCGCCAACCTCCTCTTGCCTCATCGCTAAGAATAAATAGAACCGCCCTGCAAATTCTACATTACGAATATCAGGTCCTTGAAAGACAGATCGCAAAAAACGCTCTGGGATGTAAGTCTTCGGAATGCAAAATTATTTACTATGGGAGGTAAATCGCGAAAGCGCGCGCCCATTTTTTTAAGGTAGATGGCTAAAGTGCTCACAGTTAACTATAATCACGCCCCATATGCATAGGTTATTTTTGTTGCGTGTTGGTGCTTTTTCCAAGGTTTCGTAATATACGTAGTGCTCCATGGATTGGATTAGTATAGAGTGTTTCGTTCGAACGAAATATAATAAAGCAATGAATTATAATAAGACTGAATAGAGAAGATCGGTTCACTTACAATAGTCGGTTACTTAGAAGGCAGCTATAGCGGTCATGAAGGGACGGTCTATAAATTATGATCATAAATTGTTTTTTAGTGTATTTGGAACTGAGGGGTATATCATTATAGCTTACCGAATCTTGAACCTCCTTATGATTCCGCATACTGCTAGTGAAATGGGCTCATATGCACCACCACAACTCCATCTTCTAATCATAAACTTGTCAACGTACCTGCTTGCAGATGAGGACTCTTGTCTCTCCCTATGCAAATACTTCCTCCACAACATAAAATCGGATGACAATATATATAATATATGCTATAGCGTTTTTTAAGAACTTAATATTCCTCCTAAGCATGGTAATGGCTCCCTCAAGATTAAGATAATGCTGGATCTGTGACCCAGTCACCACTATCGAGCATGTGTCTGATTGAATAAATTCCCGCCTCGACGGAGTCGCTGCGCCTGTGGCCTGAAGTAATAACGTTGTTCTACCGTATTTCATAGACGCCACATGAGTTATAATTACTATGAGATACCGCATTCTCTCGCGAGGTGAGGAAGCGGCTAAAAGCCTGATATAGGTGTACTGAGGTCGCGTCCAGGATTCAGCCGTGGACGTTCTCTCTGATTACTTGATTCTAAAATATGATCACCAATTGTACACTTCCTTGTTGTCAAAGCGCTGCAGAGGGAGTGACATTTACCCTCCATAGGACTGATTGTGTGAATTGATCCCATTGAAGTTTGTATATGCTATTTATGTGATCTCTCTTGCATGACCTCTAAGTACATACAAATCATTAAAAAAGAATCATGGAGTTCACAATTATGTTCAGGAGTGGTCATCAGCGCCATACTCCATTTTCCCGGAAAGTGATTAGACCTTAGCGTTCCATACCAACATGCTGCTAAATCTCCATCTGATAGGCTTTCTCTGTATATGTTTTCCCGTATTTTATAGTTACGAAGCCTCAATTTTTTATGTGCAATTCATTGTACGTCTCTCGCATATGCTCAAAAATATATTGCTCCTAGATACTATATGTGTTCTTTGATAGTACAAAAAAGAATTGAGATACATCTATATATCGCTGGATTTAATAAAATCATCCCGATACAGACCTGAAAAGCGCTTTATCTCTCTCTCCTATGAATAAATCAAAGCGTTAGCGTTCTCTCTCTAGTCCATGAAGCTGTCCCGTAAAGGCGTTAGTGCTAGTGAACATAGAAAATCGTCTCTGAAACACACTCAAATTGCAGACTGTTGTAGTTCTCAATAAATTCATAAAATAACTCTCTCGAAGAATAATTGTAAAGGACATTCTGGGTAGGGTATCAACATACGTGCTAGAAGACAATATAAATTATCGCTATTGTCTCGCTCTGTAGGGCTGAATAGAGATTGACATAGAATGATTTTATTTTCAATCTAACTGACGAGCATAGGAGTTATGGCGGTGCGACCTTACATTATTCAACCCGTCTCTCTCTGATGTTTATGTAATCAAAAAGTGCATTCTTTCGTATTAAATGATAGTCCAATAGTACCCCAATGGCGCTCTGTCTTGTGCACAAGTCATTGGAATGATATTTACTTTCCGAAAATCTATAATCTCTCTCATTTTTTTTCGTGTCAAGCTGTTATACTCGCTATGACCTTGCGTTAACTTCCGACCTTCTACATGTGGAGAGCGGTATTTAATATGTGAGAAGCTTGTGAATACCCTATAGTCGGAGGAGGACCAACGAAGTCAGTAACCCTCGGGAACAGTACTGGGGACCAGAGCACCCACATTTGCAATAGAAAAAATTGTCGGACGTCGGACTAACGTAAATTCACAGATCAATGCGTTCGCTTCTTGTCTCTACTCAAATGATATATATTTTTGGTTAGACTAGTCGCTTCTAATAATGTCTCTCAATTAGTTTGTGATAGCTAGTAACAATTCTTTACGTGTGATTAAATCTCTCGCATTATGTCGGCAACGCTGTAATGCGCTATTAATCTCAATATTTTTCACATTGCTGAAATTACATGAATATCTCTCTGATGACGTCATAGGTAGATGAAGAGAGACAAAAGAAAAACAAAAAGAGTTCAAAACTACGTTTCTATTTTCTTGCATCTATCTCTGGTACATGCGTCTCGAGCCTACTCGATATTTTTAGTTTTTGAGTACAGATTACAACTTCTAATGAAAGAAACTGCGCATACATTAACCAAGGCTAACTCGGGTGTTATTTTATATATCAATAGTACCTTAATAATGCTCCTCTATGACTGAGTCCACTATTAGAAGAAAAGAATGTCTTATCTGCATACCTTTCATGTTTAGCTGTTCTGCTAAACAGGACTACAATAAAAATACGTGTACGCGAATGACACATAGTATCGATCAACGTGAGTGAGATTATTTTTAATCCTCTGTGAGTATTTGACATTACAGGTATAATTTGTACGATGTGTAATTTAGAGAATGTGGTTATAAATAAAACTCTCTGACTCACACGCCGTACTCGCCTTGAAAAACATCTTTCTCTCTCACATTGTAAATAATCGAAAGCGCAGCGCTTAACCTTTCTGATTATATAATATCGAGCTTAATGCATATCGATCAGTAATGTCATAGACCATATATACTTAACTGCCTAATCATTCGCGCGCTCACGACTATTTAGATATATAATCTCTCGAAAATATAGCACGCGGCTGATATTACTGCTAGATTTAATAGCATAGATAAGCTCATATTCTTCCTCTCTATATACTGTTGCAGAGCTTTGTGAAATAGATTTACTTAGGTAGCTCAAAGATTCATTCTTTTTTTTATCGACTATTAAGTATGCTTTGCGGACGGAAATTTTTTATTACAATCGAATTTAGATTACTAGCTTTCATTCTCTCTACGGTTGAGCGCTATCTCATATAGTGAATTACACAGCGGTACTTTTCATGACTGTATTCTATAGTTCGCTCTAGTTATGCGGTCTCTCATCCTCTTGATAACCATAAGTCGGCTTGTGGTGTTGTGTTAGTGAGAGTCAATCATGATATCCGCACTATCAAAGAGGCTGTAGAATATGTTAGCGTGAACTAATATACTTGATAGTCGCCGATCGGAAGTAGACGCCGTGGACGACAATACTCTACTTAAGCACTAAAAAATGTGCAACTGAAAAATTTCTTCTGTCATGAAACTGTGACATTAAGAAGATAAAACTCTCATATGGACTATAATCTTGCGGTAATTGTGACCGAAATACTCAATCCTCGATCGAGCGTTTAGTGGTGCATATATTCGCATGAATAATATCACTGTGTTGTAATGTGCTCTTTAGATTGCGTGCCTTCTTTCAGTCGCGTGTGTTTGCTAGTAGAGAAGAGAGTTAGCTCTCTGGCGAGATCGTTTTTATCTATTTCCTGCCACGCGTACAGTAGATATTACGCCTCGTCGATAATATCTAATGTATCTCGTACCGCACAGTGGTCAGTATTTTTAGTTTGATCTGTTTTATGCAGACAGTGCATTGTACTACTGTTAAAAGACAGATGTGTGACTAGATCTTTTTTTCAATTTAAACAATTGGTAGTGCAGATTCAGTAACGCGTATAGTATTAATATACTACTTCCAAGCTCTTGTTACTCATATGATAGATAATTCTTATCTAATCATCGCTTTTTTGGTATGTGACAATGATTATATAATCAATCAGAATATCACTTTTCAGAGTATACACGTATCGGATCTATACTCATGTGAAGAAGTAATATTATAGTGTTTGCGTATTACTCTCCCATACGTAGATATATATGATATAGTAATTTAATTTCTCGCTGTATAGATCAAAAGAATTTTACTATCTCGGATTTCTAGAATATGTGAAATACTTTGACTATTGATAAGATATTCAGAAATATCTTCAAAGAGGTGTCTCCTTGTGCTTCGTCTGGGTATTCTAATATAATGATAGACAGTCTCTTTTCGTTTGGCGAATAGTGATAGGCTCTTTCGAGTGACTAATTGATTAGTCTCTGGTGTATTATTGTAGCGAAGTAGAATTTGATACGTGATATTTATCTTCTAGTATATCTACCGATATCCACACGTCATTTATAATAAATTCTGCATTTTTGTTTTCAATGAAAGTACTTTGCTAAAGTATTAGTGATATCCAAAGCATAGATACCTTCTCGACATACAATATACTTTGCCTGAAAGAGATAAAGGTTAAATTCTACTCATATCTCTCTGCGCCGTACTTTTATTGTGTCGGTTCTGCAAAGTTTTTTAAGAAACCAGTAATGCAACTAGTTGTATATAATTCTTTCCCAAGTGGTGTCATAGAGGTCATTCTCATATGTGCGCTCTCTCACTTTTCTTAACGAGATCTCATGCTAATTATATTGAAGGGAGTTAATTGCGCTTTACTGCCATGAACACTATAGACGTCAGCATTGGAGTAACTTGCACGAGATGAATGTGCCCGCTCATCACTCATCCAAAACAGAATGGTTAGTTTCTCGCATGCGTATTTGACTTACTTGTAATTGTGCGTCTACTTCTGTCACCTTCCTACAGTCAGTTTCCTGCTACAATATACTTGAGACGCGTAAGTTGTCATCATCTGCCGGATGCCCATTGACTTTACATTGGCAAAGGACGCAAGCAATCCAAACAAACTTTACTGATTGATAAGAAGCTAGTCAGCGGCATTTCATAAGGTTAGGATCGTTAGTCGCAAGAGTCGCGGACATGATATTTCATACTCATGGTAATCGCTGTGTCTCTCGTCGGGTATGTGTCTCTCAGCGCGGCAATATGATGCTCCTTGCAATGCTTTTTTGTGTCTAGAATAGTATCCATTGAGATCACCGAAGTTTTACTCGCGTCAAAATTTCACATGGAGGTCGTTGTGCGAGTTTACATACTTATGAATATGCGTGTAAATTATGCATTATGTGCTTGTTTGGTTTTTGCGTGCTTATTTCAGACTTCCATGAGACCAAGATGATGTGCTCTACTTCCTTCATATCATCTCCATAGGTTTTTTAGTTAATATGGGATTGTTGGCATGTGTCTGCTTATGTGTTTATATGTCCAATTCACTTACTATGCGTTTTCGCTCAACTAGATACACTAGCATGTGATCCTCACCGCCGAGTATGGCTCACCAAGTTAGAAGATGAGTGTCAATTTCATATGCAATAGTAGTCAGTTTAATTCTAGTAGACCTCACAAAAGGGGCTCTCTGTAGTTTAGGGTTTAAAGTTTTTGTGATAAATATCCCATAGCGTCCAAAGGCAGCTCATAACTGACAATTGCATCTGTTAAATAGAGACTCTCCAAGGCTTTCTCGCGCAGGTGCGTGTCTGGTATATTTTATTCAGCAAATCTTCGCTAATGTCAGGTCATTATTCCTTTGTATTATATTTTTGCATTACATTTCTGGGGAAAATATAGTCTCTATATAAGAACATAGAGTCGATTTAGCAAATGATGTCATTGATTTGATATATTATAACAGAAAGGATAACTATACAGAAGCGCTCATCATAGTCATCGAAAAGAAGCATGATTGTAGAGAAGTGAACGCCAGCAACGGCTTCTTTGGGTAAATGGTCAGATGCTACGAACTCATCTCATTCTGGACTATTATTACGAGTCGTGCATTGAGCTATCGCTTATGTGCATTTGTAACTTTACGGCATCACTGTAGAATGCATCACAAGAAATTCAATTACACATCAACTCTAGTTGCCAATAGAGAGGCGGATATTTTATAGTTCTAATTATTCACTTCAGGTTTGCGAGATCGTTTCGATTTGATAATCTACATTTAAATCCTTTTAAGAAAGTCCCGGTGTTCTACCATTCTCGGTCATCAGGCTTAGTCTCGCTTCTTATGGGGTCAGGGAATTTTATAATATCTTGAAGAGCCACAAAGGAATTCATAAGTAAGAAAGAAAAATCGTTGGTGATAATCAGATTCAGCCACTACTTCTTCTTCTTGGCACAGATTGTTCTATGATTACGATACAACGCCCTCATTAGAATAGGAGGTGCTGAAGTCAAGCCATCTACTCAACCCATATGAAATATAATCTGTATCAATAGCTAGAGAAATGCACTTATTCAAGAAATCAAAGGAATTATTAGTTGCTTCGAACTTTTGGCGCCACATCGCCCTAAAATTTATTCGTGGTTTGACCCTGAGTAAACTAGGATATTAATGCATCCGGAAGACTTACATCCCGACCTTTTCTTCAAATTTAAAAGAAACCTTCAGTGCTATCTGCTCTATAAATCAGAATCATTTTATACTTTAGTTCTATACAGTAGACTATGGCCACCTTTGGAAATGAGGGGTCGACTGAGAATCTAGTTTGCCTCATCCTTCGTTTATTCTCGATGATTTTGTTACGGGGTTATTTTATTATGCGGATCGGACGGATACACTTAGCTTCACGTACTACACGTTTATTGCGATTGCTCGCTTTATTCTAAGGATGGCAATTTTTTTATTTCGTTCCTCCAAAGTCCACTTCTGTTAAGGCATTCCAACCTATTTTGATTTTTAACCTATAAGTCTCCTCTTCGGCAAAAGGAACTAAGTGCATAAGGAAATTTATTTGTTTTTACGTGGATAAAACGCCCCTGGTTTTTTTAGAATAATTTTCAAAAAAATTTTTTCTTTTATACGAGATGTTTCAACCGAATCTAATAACAACATGAGGCACACAGCTCCAAGAAACAGAGCACAATGAGCCATCCGATCAGGATAACGGTCTGGTTTAGTAGGATCCTTGGATTAGCAATACTCGTCCTTGACAAACCCATAATTTTTATGGGGGCACGATATTACCGTTTTTTGGATCCGGCTCGGACACTGATATTTGCGTAATTTTAGAGAAATTTAATATTCAGGGGCCTTCTGGAGGGCTCAGGCCGCCCTGTGGGTTCTTTTTTATTAATTTTAGCTGTGATGAGAGCAGCAAATAGGGGTTGGAGTTAGATGCCTTACGGAAGAACAATGGGCTTTATTTATAAAAAATATCGAAGGGATTACTAACAGAACAGTGGCTTATTGAGGATCGAAATTAAAAAAAAGGTGTGCCTAGTGCTCCTTTTTTTTGGGTAGAAGCTTTAGAGGTAGCTGAGCAAGTGCATCCGTTTTGTTGTAGCGGGCAAGATGGTTATATTCTGGTTCGAAAACATATAATAAAAACGACTAAAAAAATCCCTTCCACTTATTTTATTACCAAAATACCGGAAAAGAAGTGATGGTGGAAGGATTATTTTAGTGTACTGGTCTTTTCCAGAGGTTGTTTTTTTTTTTTTAAAATCGTAATGATTTTACTTAAAAATTTTATTCTCGATTTCAGCACGTAGCAAGAAGGGTTGAGAATGATTCTCTTTTATTGAAAGAGGTCTGTCTGGGATGTAAGGGTTCTTACCTGGATTCTAATGCAAAATTATTTACAGGGGGAAAACCCGAAATTAAGGCGGGGATCAACAAATACCTAGCCATTGTTCTTCAGACCATCCATTAGTCTCACGATCAAATCTTAAGTACTCTTTCGATAATCTTGTCAACAATTTTTATGCCAAAATTAGCGAGCACTTAATCCTTTGTTGATAATTCTCTAGCTTGAATATTCCAAGTATAGAAGCCTTGAACCAGTGCGCTAGACAGCACCCACTATTGAATCATCTCGGGATATTTAAAATTTCTTTGGATTTGTGATGATGGGCGTTCTTGATGGTCGTGCTTTTTCAAGGGGTTTTCGTCGGCATTAAAGCAAAGAAGAAGTTAGGTTCGATTATTCACAAGATTTTATAGATTGTGGTGTGTTTGAGAGTTTTATAATTTAATAAAGTACTTCGCTACTACTTTGATAGCGCGCTAATGACTCGCCAGCTTAGAGATGGGACAGGGAACTCTATATATAACGATTACCGCATAAGAAAATTCGGGCCTATTTCGATATCCTGTTTGGACAAATGGTAGGACACCGGACCTTCTCTTAAGGGAGGAAATTTTAATGAGTCATATGAATAGACTCAGCGCCAAATCAATCTTGAGAGGTAGACATACCCTCCGGGTGGACATGCTTACTTTGTACTGTTATTTATGCATTTTTGAGTGAGCGTAAA
>Ga0163217_1086726_pt1 | contig 11106 bp, 14 predicted proteins | sample SynspAceP_FD_185933 | JGI IMG/M metagenome (GOLD analysis project Ga0163217, IMG submission 185933) | Saline lake microbial communities from Ace Lake in Antarctica - Synechococcus sp. Ace-P (PacBio error correction) | ecosystem: Environmental > Aquatic > Non-marine Saline and Alkaline > Saline ... | reverse complement strand
AATCGCCTGCTGGGCCTGCTCGGCACGGCCATGTTGTTGTTGCGGCTGGGCCGGAGTTGGGGGTGGATGTCAGCCAGGCCACCCGGTTCAGGGTCGTTGGCGCTCTTGCGGTCTGGTGCTGCTGGTGGCCGCCATTCCGCGCAGCCGGTGGCCTGGCCTGCTCGCGGGCGCTGAACGGCAGCCGGGCGCGCCGTCTGATCCAGGCCATCGGGGGCTGTTTCCCTTCCGGCGATTGGCGCCCTTTCGTGATCTATCGCCTCGGCGTCACCGGAATGAGGCCTACCAAACCGCTCGTGAGCAGAGGGGAAGCTAAGGTGGAAGTGGGCTGAGGTTTCCTGCTCTTCCTGGCGGCAGGGGCGTGATTCTGGCATGCTCTAGTGCCAGCGGAATGGCGGCTCGGCCAGGCTTCTGCTGGCGGGCGGTGTTCCTCGGATTTTGCCTGCTCTGCCTAGTTCGTGGGCCTGGAGAAATGGAAGCTGGGGTCAGACGAATGCTGTCAACTGGGACACGCCGGAGACGTTACGAGGTCAATGCCCAGAAGAGGACGAACGTTTTTCTGCGAAACCGATGTGGGTTTTCAAGGACAAGCTTCTGGGCGCGGCACGTGCGGCGGCCTTCCTGGTGATTCGCCCTGCTTGAGTAACCGCTGCGCTGCTGCTGCAAGGCAGGGCTGGCTGCGCTCCTGGTTGTATCTTCTGATCGGGCTACTTCCTGCTCGCACGGCCTTACATCCCGTGCGCGAGAAGGGATGTTATGTGTCGGTTTGGTCACCGCGACCAGTGGACTGCTCTTCGCCTTGGTTGCTGCACGCCTGCAGAAACTGCTGCAACTGGCGCGCGCTGCCGATTTCGCAGCAAAACCGATGGCTCAGCGCGTTGCTCTCTCGTGAGCAGCTAGCTGTTGCCCAGTACGCCAGCAGGGCCGGCACCCCGGTGTCATGCCGCTCGACAACCCCAGGCCCACCAGCAAGAGCGCGCTCCTCTTCGTCTCTGTCCTCTATATATCTGGGTGGCGCGCTGATCGCTCGGGCTCCGCCAGCGGTCCCACCATGGGCTCCCAGCAGCGGGCCGCCCACAGCTAGGCGCCTGCCCAGCAGGCCGATTTTAACAACCCCACCACCAGGCCAGTCCGCACCGATGTTATGGCCCAGCGGGTGGCCTAGTGCGCTCTCTCACCGAGGGGCATCGGTTCCAGCCAGCAGGATCAGACTGGCGAAGCGACTCTTGGCCCAGGCAGGTGGGCCCCACCCACACCCCAGACCCACGAGCCCCGGCTCTCGGGCTATGCAGAACGTCGGCAGCAGGTTGCCTATCAGGCAGTGGATCAGCCAGGCGCCGCCCACCAGAGCAGTCTTGGCAGGGAAAGTTCATCCGCAAGCGTCGGTCTTGGCCAGGACGCAGCTTGCCGATCGGCTGCGGGGAATTGGCTCCTGTATCGGTTGGAGAGGCACCAGCGGACTCTCCTGGTGCATCCCGCTCCAGGCGGTCCATCCGGCCCAGGAAGGCCGTATTGAACGCGCCGGTTTCGAGCGAGTGGAAGCATGATCACGGCCAGAAACCCCCTTCCGGTTGCAAGCCAGTCGGAGGGCGCGCAGCAAGCCACTAGATTTCTAGGCGGCGAGTTCCATACGTTGACGGCGTGCGCAGGGCCTGAAAGGTGCGGGTGGCTGGGATGAGGGCCGGCCGCGGCGCAGGCCCCTTTGGGGGGATAGCAGCCGGCACAGATAGAGCCAGAGCAGCGGTATGCCCTGCGAAGAGCCGCCTCCAGAGGGCCGCTTCTCGACGACCGCCGGGCGATCGCCGGGGAAGGCGCTTCCTCGCCGTAGGCATAGATTTTCAATCGGCCAGCTCGGTTTCGCTGAGAACGATCAAATCAGCTCGGCGGCACGTTTCCCGCTCTGGGGACTCCATGCGCTGTCGAGGGGGCCTATCGGCGCGGAAGCTGAACCCCGTTGGGCTTGATCCAGACTCGGCTTTGCTTCACGCCCAGGTCGGCCAGCACGCCCGCACACCGGCCAGAAGGCGGTCGTGAACGCCGCGGAAATTGAGGAGGCCACCAGCCGCTGCCGCATCGCCCGAAGGGGGCAGCCGTCGGCAGCAGGCAAGACAAGGCGCGGCGGAGAGGGTCGCGGTTCGAGGCCGATCAGGCCCCAGGGGGGGTGGGCCTCCAACAGCAGGGCGCTGTGGCCGCCGCCGCCAACGTGGACATCGATCAGCAGCGGCAGGGGGGGGCGGCAGGGACTAGGCAGCGGCGCGACCTCGGCAAACAGCCGCGATCACGCTTCGCGCCAGGGATTGACGTGATTCCAAACGACTGACCATGGGTTTCTTCTAAGTACCCGGCATTCGCCAGCAGTTCTGGGAACCCATGACGCAGTCGAAACCACGACGCAGCCGATGGTGGTCAGACTTCGGCCCCCATCACCCCTCGGATGCACGGAGTGTTGCCGGCTTGTCGGTGCCCTCGATGGGGGGCGAATGACGTGGTTGTGACTTGCGAAGCCGGATGATCCGGGCTATACTGCACCGCGGCATGAGAGAAGATCGCCGAAAACCAGCACACGAAACGTGATGTTCGGTGCCCTATTCTTGTGAGCGCTGAGGGGACTATGCCGCCGGCATGTTTCAACAGAGGCGATCACGGTCGAACGCCCTGAAGCGGACTGGCGGACATTCACTGGATTGCCGAAGCGGGCCAGGCACATCGGGTAGTTTGATGCGGACTCCAAACCGGATCGCAACACTGCTCTGCTTGGTCCATTCTGGCGGATGTGGGCGCGACCCCTTCTTTTACATCTTCCGCGAGCGGGAGATTGATCTATGACCTTGGGAAGCAGCACACAGGCCAGCGCTGAATCAACAACAACTTTATCCGCATCGGTGGCGTGGCGGGCCGATCTTCCCCACGGAGCTGGATTGAGAATGCCTCGATTTTTGCGGACTCACTTCGGCCAAAAACGATTGAATTACGAGAAGGCTGATCACCAACAATCGATCTTCAAAACGGCCCGCACTTGAGGGTCTGGGGGTTGATAGCCGTGAGATGGCGATCAAACTGGAGCCTTTTCCGAGGCCGATGCTTGCGCGCTCTGGAGTGCTTGGACTGCGCAAGGTGGTTCACTACGGTGCTACGACGATTTCGAAGTGGGGACGTGGCTACCCGCCAGCGAAGGCGACTTGCTACGCCGCAATATCGGGGTGCGGATCGCAGGAAATGCGCCAGTCGCTGAGGATCCTTCAAGCAGGCAGCGCCAAAGGCCATCCCCGACTGGTTCTACCGAGAATTCTCGGAAGCCAAAGCGGATGATGGAAGGACAAGGGGCGGCGATTCCTTCTGGCTTCGCATTCACAAGTACATCGCCAAGAAAGTGGCATACCAACCTTAAGATTCCAGGCCGGTGACTCTTACGCGCGGCTGGAATCCGGAAAGGAAGAACTGGGCGTTGATTCTTCATGGGGCAATGATTTGATGTCACTCCCTGGTCGTATGGAGTCCGGGGCGGCGATTTCAACATACCTCCAGTCCTCCCCACATCCTGCCGGAGCCAAGGCGCCGACATTCTGGCGATCCTCGGTTCGATCGATGTGTCATGGGCTCCGTCGACCCGCTAACGGGCATGTTGTCCCAGAGGTTGGGCCCTGAATCAGCTCGTCGCCGTCGTTCAGCGTTCTGAACCGATTGCGGGGCCTCGGGATTGGGTCCCGGGCTCTGCTGGCCGGCTTACCTGGCGCTCAAGGGGCCTTGCACCCGGATCTGCCTGTTGGGCTGTCCCTTCCGCGACCGCTGACAGGCATTCCATGCACACCTGGCTATCTTGAACCCGATCCATCAAAGCGCCCAGCCTTAGGTCGCTGACTTCGGAGATCCTGGCGCTGCAATGCCCTTCGGCCGCTCGGCCGCACGGCAGGATGATTCTTTGGTCGCTGCAGGCGACTCGCCCAACGGGAACTGTGGCCTAAGGGGGATTTTCATCTCCCGGCTGGTGGCTTGCCGCAGCCTGCTGGCCGCGCTACTGGCGTTCCGAATCGGCTGACCTACGAGCGCCGGGAATTCAATCTAGTTTCCGGCCGTTCGAATGGGGATCAACCGCACAGACCTTGTTATAACCAGCGTTTTTGAAGAGATAGAAGCTGGAAACAGGACAGCCACAAGTGGCACACGGCGCCGTACACAGGGAGACCACAACGGTGACTCGCCAGACTATCACTGCAGCCCCACGACGAAAGGCCATCGGAAGAGATTTATAAACGGCCTGAAACGAAGAGTAGGTGAAAGGCTGGGTGGTCTGGGTTTTCTTTGGACAGGCCCCAATCGTTTTAACTTTTGAGGCGGAGGCACCGCCCCTTGAAAGGGGACTCCTACCGATTGAGCAAACGCCGTACCACAGCCCAGATTCAAGTCCAGGTCCGCATGGAAGCGTCAGTTGGCCGCAGGACGCTCCAGGATATCGCTGCAGCACCCCACCGGCGGTGCACCCGATCAGTGTGAGCCATGGAAAGGAAGCAGTCTGGAAGTAGCCAGTGAGGCTTTTCGCAAGGGGCAAAAGACTCAAGCAAAGACGAGAGCCAGGCCAAGGACAGAGCGAACTTGTTCCAGCAGATTGGCAGCTCCAGATGGAACTGGAGTGGCCTTAAAAAAAAAGTACACAGCTGCTTCTTTTGATTGCCGTGGAATTGCGAAAGCTTGGTCGATCACGACCAACGAGAAATCACGATCAGCCGTCAGTTGCGAAGCTCCTGGGACGCTACCCAGATTCCACCGCTGTACTACAAGCCATCCCTGTCTGAATCAGCCCTGCGGGATCCCATGGCCAGGATCGATGCGCTGATATTTGGGGATCCAACCTGGAAGCCGTCGGATGGTTCAGTATTTGGCCCGAGAGGATTCACCGATCAGCCGTGACCCGTGTCCGAAACCTTCATGCGGTGCATGGGTTACGGGCCCATCTTACCAGAAGCCACGCACAACAGTGCCCAGGTTGGACCCATCGGAAGCGCGTTTCTGCCTGGTGGACCTCAGGACGGTCACGGAGTGGATCAGGCTTTGGGCAACAGATATTACCTAATCCCATACGGAGGGCTTCTTCTACCTGTGGCCTTGTGCGATCTGTTCTCCCGGAATTTGTTCTCAGCTGGAAACTTTCTCCAACAGCTTGACATGGAATTTCTGCTTTGGAGGCCTTGGAAATTGCCCTCTTTACCAGTTGGGGCGAAAAGCCAAACAGATCTTCCACTCCGATCAGTAGGTGTCAGTTCACTCCGGTGACTTCGTGGCAGGCTCAAGGACAGAAGGAGATCAGATTCGCTTGTTCGGTAGAAGGGGCTGCTGCTTACGACAACATTCCTGCGTGGAGAGGGGACTATGGAGGACAGTCAAATTTTGAGGGAGGTGTACCTGCGCGGCCTACAGCGTGGCTGGGGAAGCTGAAAATCAGGCTTTTGTTCCCGATTCCTATTGGAGGTACTGCCATGTTAAGACCCATAAGCTCCATTGGTGGCAAACTCCCAATGGAGGTCTAAATTCAAATTGGAAACCTGTCCTCCCCGCCCTAGGTTAACGATCAACGATGTCAGGGCCAGATCGGTCCAATAAAAAGCTCCACCTCAGGCTTCGATCCAACCGTGGCATCGCCGTTAAAGATCTTTTGACATTAACAGGGGCAACCAGTGACACGCAATGCCTTGGAAGGACACAAAGCACAGACCCAATTGCCGAGGTCAGCGCAAAAGAAGGGCCTTGCCAGAAATAGGTCTATAGGCGTTCAAAGCAGCGTTTAAAAGCCCTGCCTTGGCGCGATCGTCTTCAACCCGTTGAAATTAATGCAGCGCCGGCACCGCAACAATACACACCAACCAGACGGAGAGTATCGAGACGGCAGCTGCACGACCGGCCCCAAACACCAGACCATCGACTGCGGCAAGTGTCCACCTCGGCCCGCCGAACTGCAGACAAGCAGCTGAACAGGAAGTAAAACGAATACGTCAACAGCGGATGATGGCATCGTGGCCACCCCAGTCAGCAGGCATGTTGGGACAGGGGTATGAAGGCTGTCACGCCTTGTTGATCGTGGAGCCTCGTAGGCAATTGGATCCAGCCAAAAGAATCGATAGAACGCACGACTGAAACCTACTGGAGGCCCTTGTGCGCAGAACGGGCGAAGCTGAGGCAAGAGGGGCGGGAGTTCAGGCTCGATTAGATTTCCACTCTCCAGCGCTCAACCACAGCGGCTCAACACCTGCGAACTTCGACACAGGCTTTGACCAGCCCCGCACCCTGGCATTTTCCCAGCAGCGCACGTTCGCTCGGCACACCGATGCCGCCGGCGTCATGCACTTCCATCAGCTGTTTGCGCTGCGCTGCCACGAGGCCTCAGAGCAAAAGCCCTGGACACAATTCGGCATCCAGGCCCGCCCTTGTTTCCCAGCCGAATGGAGGCGTAGGCCGTGGCCCTGCCGATCATTCACTGAGCGCCATTTCCATCAGGCCCTGGCTGCGGTGGGCTTTCGGTTCAGCTCACGCCCATGCGCTTGACTCGGCCGCTTTGAGGTCGCCTATGTCTTTCGCCGCAGCACCGATGACAGCCAGGAAGTGGCCCGCGCTCACACGCCTCTGGCGATTCGACACTCAGCACCGGCCGGCCGCTGCCTTTCGCTGCCGCCAGCCTCGATCAATTGGCTGCAAGGGCTCCACGGCCAAGGCCAAAGCGAGTCAGCATGCCTAGGGCCTTCGCCCCCAACACGGCCTTCGCGCACGGATTTGGGACTGTCCCAGGCTCTTGCTTAACTGCGCGCACCCATCCCCAGCTTGAGGCCCTGCTGCCTGGATTGGCATCAGTACAAAGCAGCGCAATCACCGCTTTGCGCTTGCTCACACACCGGCGTGGCCCAGGCCTTTCGCCAGGATCCAAGAACCGCCTCTCTCAAGACCACAGAGCTAAGGCCCTACTTGAGACCGGCGGTGTATTCGGAAGGCTGGCCGGGCCAAGGTGCTGGCCGACCGAAGTGGCCGCCATCATTCTTCTTTCCTGAGATTGGGGGCCGCTGCAGTTGCTTCGGAGTGCCGCTGTTGATCCGGGCCTGTGCCAATCGAGACAACCCGCTGGCTCTCTTGAAGCCACCGCGACTCTGGCGATTGCACGGCGTGGCGCGCACAGGCCGCGATGGCCTATACTGATCTTCAACCCCGTGGCCGGGGCGGGAGATCACCAATCAGGGAAAATCGCCAGATCCGCCTATCTTCCTGGGAGCCGACAGCATTCTGCTTAATGTTGTGATGACCAAGATCGATTGTCGATCCCACCGACCAGGCCAGCGCCATATCGCTCGCCAGAAATCGCGCACAACCCCGAGAGTTGATCCGGGAGCACGATGATCATCGCTCGGGTGGAGATGGCACCGTGTTTCTCGGTAGGCGGGCGCGGTGATCGGACACCGGATCCCCACTGGGGATCATCCCGGGGCACCGCCAAATGCCTTTGCGGCTGGCCTTGGCATTCACCTCGATCTTCGCGGAGCTGCCGGACGATCCTGGCGGGGACACCACCCATGTGATCGATGCGGCCGCTGCAATGCCAAGCCGATGTTCTGCTGGCCGGACTGGGTTTTGAAAGCCGGGATTGGTTGAGACGGGCGACCCGGCTGAACGCTCAAGAAACCTTTGCATGGGCACCCTGGCCTATCTGATAGGGCGGGCTGCACCAGCGATGGCCAAATCAGGCCACCCTTTTCAAAGCCAGGCCTGACACAATCGATGGCGAACTGCATTGAAACTTGAGAATCCGCCGCAATCCAAGTGGCGATGTGGCACCATCGGAGTTCTGTATCTGGCCCGGGCATTCGCGCCGAGGTATCCCCGGACGACGGCCTGCTGAGAGGTCGTGAGCGAACCTCATGCAGAGCCTCAATGCCCTGGGCCTCGCTGGCGGCTTTCAAGCCGTGGTGCAGACGCCGAAAGATTCGCGAGGATCTGCTCTGCTTCCGGGCCCGCACAATCACGATCGAACCGATCCGCCAGCTCCTGTGTGATCGTGGCGAATGGTCGAGGGGCAACCACGCATCACTTGAATGTCTGCCCGGCATCTCACGATTTACGCCACCCTTGCCCTGCCTTAGCCGCTGATGCAGCTGAATTCAAGAACCGACCAGATTTCCCGGTCAAGATGCACGCCATGCAGCACACGGGTTGTGCATGGCAGGATACCGGCAGCATCAACCAGTCGGCGATCGATCAGGACGCAACATGGCTTTCAGCTCCTGAACTCGGACCCAGCAGGAATCCATCTCAGTTTTTCTGGTGCTGGGCGACAGCAGGTTTACCGGGAGTGGCTCTGGCGCATTGCCGTCAGAGCCCCCAGTGCCAGGTGGCCAAAGTACTTGACTGAGGCAGGGCAACGTTGACAGGTTTCGTGACTGCACACAGAGATTGGTCTATCAGGTAGAGGCTCCAGTGCGCAATAACCGCCGAAAATCTTCACTGTCGTCCCTACCGGGATTGGTTGGTGGGCGGTTTGTCAACCGGAAGAGAATCGCCTATGCGCAAGTATGACTCAAGTGCCTTTCTTTTTCCCGTTCATCAGGTAATCACGGACTATATACGATCTGCCCTGTGCTCGGACTGCTCTCTTGGGATTACCGGGCCCGCCTGCAATGGCTTGTTGCGCTCTTTTGATCAAACCTTGGATGTGGGCTTGGATTCGGCTCCACCGCCGGGATGCCTACTTCGCGCCGCCTTTCTCGATATACCTCAAGGGCCGTCCCAAAACCACTACGCTGGCGCGACCATCTTCGACCAGCCACTACACAGCAGGAGTGGATGACAAGGGGCGACTTGCCTCACCTTACCGGCCAGGCAAACTTTCACGCGGCTGATCCGAACGTTACTAACAGCTTCCGCATGCCGGCCCATTGATGTCTTCGGCGCTCGACTCCCCAAACACTTTCAACAACCTTTGCCGGGACACGGGCTCGGTAAGGGGGCCAAAGCGCAGGATTGGGCTGGCCGAACGGGGCTGAACTCCACCAGGCAGAAGGCCGACCACGAACTCCAAGGCCATCGGCTGGAATTGCTTGCCTCGTTTGCAGGAACACGGGAACCGGGCGATCGCGCTGGATGATCTCGCTTGGTGAGATCGAGGCGATCGCGAACAATTCTCGATACGAGAAGCGCTGAAAGCGGGGAATGGCGCCACAGTGTCGATCACGGAGCAACTTGACTGGCTTCCGGGATTCGGTATGGTGGCCTCCTAGGCGCAACCGGGCCGCTTGCGGCGCGGCGGTATCCTTTGAGTGCTTCACCATCGCCGTTATGTGACGAGAGCGACCAAGGGTTCAGCGCGGGCAGACCCTGGACGTACGCCATACAACCTCGCCGTCTGTGCTCGATCAGCGTTGGCCGCAGGAACTCGGAGAGAAGCACAGGTTCAGCAAGGGCAGAAGCAACCCTTGCTGGATTCTGGTGACTGAGCGGCCAACGGCCCACTGGCCTGAGCTGCTGCGCAGCGGCGACACCGGCCATGGCGACGCCCACATTCCCTGCTGATCTGTGGGGTTAGCGGCTACAGCCTTGGCCGCCGTCAGCCCGGCCCGAAGGAGACGGACCTGCAAGAGCGGATTCGAGCGGCTGACTTTCGCCACAGGGTGGCGTACTCGCAGCTCTGTTCATCGGCGCAGGTGGCAAGGGCAAGCAGAGCCTGCGGCGCCCCTATTCGGCTGTGCGGCTGGGCAGTTCTCAGCCGGCCGCCCCCCCGATTCCGTCGAGACGTTGGTGGCGAACGCGGCAGCATCCGCTTGGGAAAGCCTGAACTGGAGCCCATCACGTTCTGACGACAGGAGAAGGGCGCTGCCTACAGTTCGTGGTGGTTGATTCAAGCCTCGGTGAGCCCTGACGGTTGCCACTGCTTCACCGTTTCCGATCGGCGCAGCGCACGGACCGCCAGCGGCATCCCTCCGGCGATCTGCTGGAGCGATTCGGCTGAAAGCCGCGGTAACGGCTGGGGATCGCGCCTGCTTCCGAAACCGCTATGCCATCCGTGCCGCGAATCACGCGGCTGGATGCCGATCCGGCCGTGCGCGGTGGGTGCATCAGCAGTGGTGGAATGGAACGCCTACACCGGCCGGACGGCAGCCCTGAGGCCGATACGCCACCTCTGCTCGACCAAAAACAATCGCAGGGCTTCGGGAGCTGTTCCGGGTGCTCTCTTTGAGGACGATCAGGTAACAGCAGCTGCAGGCCCGCTCGCCATGGCCCGGGTGGGCAACGGCACCGTGATTCTTCGTGTTGCCGGGATACCCGATGCCGGGTCTGACACAGCTGGGACCGGCTGATCAGCGGCCCCACCTCGATGCGGCAACCCGACCCCTGCAATTGGTTAATGCAAACTGCTAGCCACGGCTGATGGAAGACCCTGAGCACAAGCTGGAATTGGCTCCCTAGGAAGCCTTGTAGATGCTCACAGCAACTGAAGGAAGCCCCAAGCGATACGAAAAAAACATTGCCCAGACTTTTTAATTTCAGTGTGGGTTTCAAAGCTCTTTATTGGCCCGATCCCCTCGTCTCGAAGCTATTCATTGCTGTGGGCCGGACTTTGGTCATCAAGGGCCTTTATTGAGTTTCGCTCATTTTTTCCAATAATTCACTAACACGTTATCTCCAAAAGATTCTGATAGCGCTTTCTACGGGCGCCAAATTTTCATTACTTCTTTCATGGATATCTTTGCGGGGCTTTTGTTCTTAATCATTACCGATCGTTTCTTTCAAAGGATTCGGCTTTTGGGTTGGCTTGACCGTTTTGCCATTCTTGGTTGTCTTGCCGAGCCGCAGGCCCTACCTTTTTTCCTTTGCAGGGAAGTGCATTTGGCCAGGGCCGTGGGCAGGCTGGGGATTGCGGATTTTCAAAGGCTGGTGGGGCTTTCTTACCAAAACCGCGGGGGATTTTTCGGGGGTTCCCAGATAAGGGAAGGCAAGGTAAAGGGGGGATTTTTTTTGTCATTTTTGGATTTTAATTTTCGGGGGGAATTTTAACTTTCCCGGAAAAAAACAAACGGGTTTGGAATTTGGGGGGAAAAAAAACTGGGGCGAGTGGTGGGAATTCCATTCTCTCTGCCCCCC
>Ga0163217_1053632_pt1 | contig 11106 bp, 15 predicted proteins | sample SynspAceP_FD_185933 | JGI IMG/M metagenome (GOLD analysis project Ga0163217, IMG submission 185933) | Saline lake microbial communities from Ace Lake in Antarctica - Synechococcus sp. Ace-P (PacBio error correction) | ecosystem: Environmental > Aquatic > Non-marine Saline and Alkaline > Saline ... | reverse complement strand
CAACCGCTTCGGCTCACGCCCCTGAATGCGCACTTGTTCGACCCGAGCGCATTGCCAGCCTCACGCGGGTGCGCTTCCGGGCAAACGTGTTGCTGCGGGAGGTAACGAACTGATAGTCCGCTGACGCGGAGAGAGCGGCAAGCCGGCGGGGCCGGGTGAGCTATGCGCAGCTGGGCATCAACCAACTGGGGTGCGGTGTAGAGGCCCTTGCTGAGCTTCCCGGGATTCTTCGCAGAAGACCTCTTCGAGGTGCAGCCCCCACAAGCAGAGCGGGGGGGAGGCGGGGGGGCGGGGGGGGGGGGCGGGGGGCGGGGGGGCGGGGGGGGGGGGGGCGAGCCGGGGGGGCGCCGCGGCGGGGGGGGGGGGGGGGGGGCGGGGGGGGGCGGGGGCGGGGGGGGGGCGGGGGGCGAGGCGGGGGGGGGGGGGGAGGGGGGCGGGCTAGGCCTGCGGCCGGAGGGCGATGAAAGCCGCCGAAGAGAACGAAAGCGTGGCGACGACAACCGCGCAAGCGGCAGGCCACAGGCCAGGGGCACGACGGTTGGAGGTGGGTCTTCGTGAGCGCTGAGCAGGCTCAGGGCTAACAGGCGCGAAGAGATCGTGCCCGTCCAGGCCACCGGCACGCGAAAGTGTTAGCCCAAGGGGCAGCTTCACTCTACGCCGGCGGGGCGTGCCCGGCAGAGAGCGCCAGCTTTTACACCCCAAGAGACCTCACCCGCTGCCTGGGTGAAGTACGCGTCAAGGAGGTTGCTGGCGGGGCTCCCCGGCAGCAGACCTAGCTGCGGATCGCGAACCCGCATGGGTTTCAGCGCGTTCTCAATGAGGTGGTGAACCAGCTGGCCCGGCCTACCTGGACGGCGCCAGCCAGGGAACCGGCAAGAGCATCCCCATGAAGAGTACGCCGCCGAGCTGCAGAAGGTGAAGATGCGCCTGGCGACCAGAACGTGTTCGGCGTGGACTCCAAACCGGTGGCGGTTGGAAGCTGGCGGAGGTGAGACCTCATGGCCTCAACGCATCTTCACGCCCGAAAATGGCCGGGCGTTCTCCCCTTGGTTTCAGCCAACAACTGGTGTGCGGCAACTCCTGATCGGTGCCCGACGGTCAGATCTTATCGGCTGACCAGCTGGCCACCAAGCCCACTCGCACGACCAGAGCCCCGCAGGCCTCTTGGCACAGGCACGGCCCCGGAGGAACTGCCTGGGATGCAGAGCTTACCGCGGATGGGATCTTCCACTCCTTGCTGCCGATCCAGCATGGGCCGCCATGGCGACAACGGTTGATCAAGGAGCTGGAACCAGAGGCTATCGAGCGCTGCCAAAGCTGGAACAGGGTTTGTGGGCGAGGTGTTCACCGAATGCAGATTTCCACCTGCTTGCGGCTCAGGCAAGTGACGGACTCACTGATGCAGGACTGGGCCGCAAAATGGCCCAGCTGCGCCCGGCCGCACACGACCCGGCTTGCCGGTGTGGAGAGGCCAGGAGTTCAGGAGCCCAGCGGAGCAGCATGCCGCTCTGGATCCGCTTGCAGGCTGAAAGACCGCATTTCCAGGAGCAGGAGGTGCTTGCCGTGGACGTGGCCAAACACCAATTGCACGGTTCGGCTGAAGTGGGCGATGGATATTGGTGTGCGCTCTGGTTTGGCCGATCAAGCAGGCGGTTCATTGGCCGAGCGTGATGCTGGATGCTGGAGCTGAGCATGATCCTGTGCGATTCTGGAGCAGGGCGTAACTCGCCAGAACCTTGGCCAGGGAAACTCTGTTTGCCGGCACGCAACGGTGCGCTGGCGGTGGATTTTCCGACCGCCCGGCTTCGTGACGTTTTGCAGAAGCTCAAAGAAGAGTTCGAACGGCTGCGGCAGGTGGAGGCAGTGGGACGGCCCGCATCCGGCACTGCATTGGGAATCTGGAGTTCGCGGACGCCTACTGGCGGGCGGTGCTTTGATCTTTGCATCGTGGGCAAACCCGCCCTGCTAAAGGTGGGAGTGGGAAGAGAAGGGCCGTAATCGGCGATGCCGACCGATTTGGTGCTGATCCGCAAGGTGAGCGCCACGAGCTGGCCAAGAGGCGGGGGAGGCAGTGGCTGTGCCACCAGATCTGCGGTGCGGCCTACCTGGAGCGAGTTTGAGGGGCAGAACGGCAGCAGGCGTTCTCAATGCGGTGGGAACTATCCGCTACTTAAGGGCAAGCCAGACCAACCCTCTACAAGTGCTTCCTACCCAAGCCTGGCGGGTGGCTTCAGATCAGGGGGTGCAGGCCGGTTCCTGCATCCGGAAGGGGTCTATGACGACCGAAGGGCGGTTTGAGTTGCGGAGGTGCTTTATCGATGGCTTGCGTGGACACTTCCAATTCGAGAATGAGTCAAACTCTTGCCGAGATTCATAACACCGTTAAATACAGCATCAACGCTGTTATCAAAAAGGGCAAGCAGCAGATCAAACCCAGATCAGGATTTGTTTCTCTTGCCCAATCTCTTTGCGGCTTTCATCTCTCTCTGAATGCTTTAACTCTGAAGGTGGTGGCTCTAGTCCAGGGCTGTCAGGACACATAAGAGCCGCTGGGAGCTTTAAGGCCCATCCACAAAGAGTGATTTTCCGTTGTGAGCAAACCTTCGGCTTTTCGCCCGCTCTATGACGAACCAGGGACCCCGCCAATTCAGGCCCGTTTGCGGCACTTCCATTCTCAGCAACTTCTGAATGTGCTGGAGAGTCGCCGCTGCACCGAACGGCCTGGGGGCGATTTGCAGGTGAAGTACCTGCCTTAGAGATGTGGCATGAAAACCAACGCCAGAAAGGACGGGCACAATCCGCCGCGAAACCAGCTTATCCGCAGAATCCATCAGAGCTGATCCTTTCTAGGTCACCCTATTCAATGTAGCCAACCTCTCTACAACCCCAAAAAGCGATCTGCCAATACAAACAGAGCTTACGACTGCTCGATCTCACTACCCTGCCCGATGGACTACCTGCCCCGCACCCAACTACCGGCCGGATGTGTCGCTGGCTGAATACCGTTGCTCGCACGCCGGGTGGCGTGGGGAGAAGTATCGGGTGACTGGTTTTTACCGGGTGGCCATCGCAAACGCCTTAGTCAGTCAGCGGAAAAGAACTCCTTATCGGTCGATTGCTCCCTCCAAGACTCGGGGCCACGTGATCAGCGTGGTGACCACTGTCTTTGCCGAGCAGATCAAGGCTATTGACTTCTGTGCACTGCTGCAGGTCAATTCCTCTTGACTTCTATTTTTCGAAATTCAACAGGGGAAGGTCGGATCTGCAGCTGGGGACTGCAGTTTTTCCTCTTCAGGCCACAAGTATTCGAACAAGCTGCGTCTACGAACCCTTCCCTCAACTGCCTCACCACCCACTAGCCGATCTCTGGAGCGAGTTGCTGGGGATGATGGCCTTCCGTCAGCAACGCTGGGCAAAAAACGATCCGCTGTCTAACAGCTTCTTCACCAACCCCCCCACCTGGGCAACGCTATGGGCGCCTGCGCACCGATTAATGCGCGCCAAGCGCTGGTGGAAATCGACGTGCTCGTTGGCCCAGGCCCTCGGCCTCACCTCGATGAACTCATCACGATCTACGGGTGGCAATTCCGGTGATGCAGCAATACGAACGCGAAACCTAGGTACGACCAGAACGGCCGCAGTTTCGTCTTCACTGCCAGCAAGGGGCTCACAGCGTTGGCTTCCCACGGCAGGGCTTCAGGCGCGGGCGCCACAAACACGGCTGGGAAGACATTAGTTGAAATGACCTCCCGGCACAGTGTCACGCACGATGCATCGATGACACGACTGCCCGGTGCGTGGAGCCGCCGATTACCTTGAAGCCCCGGTTTGATTCGGTGCGATCGGGTGGGGGATTACGGGTGGTTGGGTTTTTTTTGAGCAGCACGCGCGTGGGCTTCAGACCATCTATGAGACACACTCCAAGCCCCTGTCGATCTATGGATCGGGTCAACACGGCGATATGGTGTTGCCGATTTCAGCGCGATTTTTCGTCTGGCTGAGCCCAGTGCTACCCAGCGCGATCGTCTCGATCGCCAACAAAAACTTACCCGCGGCAGTATGCTTCGCGCGTGCGTGATCGTTCAGAGAGCTTTCTCCACGGCGCTAGTTGAAGGAGGCTCCTGCAGGCCAACACCGAGGCAACGTTCTTAGTGCTCGTGGCAGCAAGCGGACTCAACCTCCCCTACCAGGCTTTCTATGGGGTTGAGACGATCACCGCTACTACCTTTCGCACATCCGCGCCCTGAATCGACGGTGCCGATTTCGAAGACGCCATTGGCTATCTGCCCACAACAGAAAAGCCGTAGCCAAAGCGAGAGCGTTCGAGCTGCAGGCCGAGCAGCTTCCTGCTTTCCCACCTCCCTAGCTCAATAGGGCAGCACACAGGTTTTTCCAGTGGGCATTCAGGTGGCCCGTCCCGCCAAGGTGAAGAGCGCGCCAATTGGAGGATCAGCTTCAGGAATCTGGAAGGCTCAGTGGATCACGCATTGCCCAATACGTCTTCCCCAGTCGCACCCTTTCCGCCAGATACGAGCCGCGGCCCTCTGCACGATCTTCGAAACGCTGTACCGCACCGGCGTGAACGCTCAGCGTGTTTGACGCTGCTCACTGCCCTTCTGGAAGCCGAGACCTCAGTGCGCGAGCTTTGGAGCAGGCCCACAAGCGATCACCTTGATTCGCTCAGTTCGATGTCGGACCCTTACTACGTGCTGATGGCCCATCGCCCTGGCTTGGCGGCAAAACTCCGGCCCAGCTGCAAAAACGCGGCGACTGTCGCTCAACCTCAGTGCCGGCAGGTCACACTGGTGGGAGCCGTGAACGCCGTGCCCTGGCGTCGCTCACGATCCTCCACGACGACTGCTGGGTGCTTCCAGCCCAAGTGGCCTCCCCTACAACACCATTGCTTCGCCGCGATGGCTGCTGCCTCGCTCGTGCCGGTGCCGGCAGACGTAGCTGTGAGGTGCCAGCGCGAGCAGATTCAAGCGCTTGTTCTGGTGTCGGTGTTCAGTCAGGCCTACGAGAGCTCCCCAACACCCAGGCGGCGCGACGTGAGTGAGCTGATCCCTTGGCTAAGTAAGCCAACTTAGCGCCAGCGCCAGGAGAACGTACGCAGCTTCCGATTCAACGCCCGACCAGCTAGGGATGTGACTCCCCCGCCAGCGCTCCTGCTACCGTGCCCGATTGCCTGATCCTCGCAGTGGCGATCGCCCACTCGACTTTCACCAGCCGTGCCGTTGCTCAACGACAGCTGCTCGCCGCACCGGCATCGGACGCCCCCACATCTTCCCTGCCAAGTTTCCTGATGACCGTTGGCATCGACTCTCGCCATCGCGACTGCTGCTCAACCGCTGCTATCGACAGTGCCACCAACCAGCGCATCAGCTGCAGTGCCCCTTCCACACATGGCGAAACTGCGCGCACGAACCCGGCTTGTCCCTATGCGGGGCCGTGCTTCAGCAGCCATTTTTGCATTCCCCATGGCGGAGTCATGGCTGTTGGAACGAGACTACAAGGATTCCTGCAGCAGCGGCTGGGAGCTCAGTGCCTCAGCAATCAGCAGAGTTGGAGGCACTGGTGATTAAGCAGCGGGTTGAGACACGCAGTCGCGATTGCGAGAGCTAAAGATGCACGGTCCATCTAGAACTTGCAGGGAAGATTGTGGTGGTCGTCGATGCCGTTGCTGGCGGAGCAGCGATCGTTGAGCACGGGCACGCTGTGAAAAGTCGAGTGGGCGATCGCACTGGCGAGGATCAAGGCAGATCGTGGCACGGGGCCTAGAGAGAGCGCTTGGCGGGGAGTCAATCCCTGAGCTGGTCGGGGTTGAATTCGGAAAGCTCCGTTACGTGCTCTGGCAGCTGCGGCAGTTGGCTTAACTTAAGCCAGGGGATTCAGCTCCTCACGTCGCGGCCGCTCTGAGGTGGTTTTGGTGAGCTCTCGTAGGCCTGACTGAACACGAGCACAGAACCAGCGCTTGAATTGCTCGCGCTGAGGCACCCACAGCTACGCCCTTGCCGCACGGCACGAGCGAGGGCAGCAAGCATCGGCGCGAGCATTGGTGTTGTAGGGGAGCCACTTGGCGCTGGAGAACCCAGCAGTCGATCGTGGAGGATCGTGAGCGAGAGCGCACAGGGCACGGTGTCACGGGCTTCCCAACCAGGTGGTGACCTGCTCGGCACTGAGGTTGAGGACGTCGCCGCGTTTGCCGCTGAGGGGTTTTTGCCGCCAGGCCACGGGCGATGGCCATCAGCACGTAGTAAGGGCGACATCGAACTGAGCGATCAAGGGGTGATCGCTTGTGGGGCCTGCTCCCAAAGCTCTGCGCCCAGGCTTGAGGTCTCGACTCCAGAAAGCGGGCAGTGAGCAGCTCAAACACGCTGAGCTTCACTCGCCGCGTGCGGTCAGCGTTTTCGAAGATCGCTCAGAGGGCCGCGGCTCGGTCTTGCGGAAAGGGGTGACGAGCTGGGAAGACGATATTTGGTCAATGCGGTTGATCACTGAGCTTCCAGATCCTGAAAAAAGCTGGATCCTCCAATTGTCGCGCTTTCTTCCACCTTGGCGCGGTTACGGGCCACCTGAATGCCCCACTTGGAAAACTGTGCTGCCCTTATTGCAGTAGGGAGAGTGGAGCAGGGAGGCTGCTCGGCCTGCAGCTCGAACGCCTCTCGCTTGGCTACGGCTTTTTCTGTTGTGGCGCAGATAGCCCCCCAAATTGGGGCGTCTTCGAAATCGGCACCGTCGAATCAAGGGGCGGCGGATGTCGAGGGTTAGTTAGCGGTGATCGCCAACCCCAAGAAAGGCCTGGTAGAGGGAGGTTGAGTCGCATGCTGGCCATCGAGCTACTAGAACGTGTGCTCGGTGTTGGCTGCAGGAGCTCCTTCCACTTCGCGGCTGGAGAAAGCTCTCTGACGATACGCACGCGCAGGATACTGCCGGCTCGGGGTAGTTTGTTGGGGCGATCGAGACGATCAGCGCCTGGCGTAGCACTGGCGCCTCCCAGACGAAATTCGCGCTGGAAATCGGGCAAACACCATATTGTACGCCGGGTGTGGACCCGATCCAATTAGATCGAGCAGGGCGCTTGGAGTTTTGGTGTTCTTCATAGATGGTCATGAAGCCCACCCGCCAGGTGCTTGCTCAAAAAAAACCCAAAGCCACCCCCGGTAATCCCCCCACCCGATCAGCACGATCAAACGGGGCTTCATAGAGGTATCGTCGACGCTCACCGGCCACCGGGCGCGTGTCATCGATGATCGTGCGTGACACCTGTGCCGGGAGGTTCATTTCACTAATGTCTTCCAGCGGTGGTTTTGTTGGCGCCGCCGGCCTGAGCCCCTTGCGTGGAAGCCAACGCCTGTGAGCCCCCTTGCTGGCAGTGTAAAGCGATTTTGCGGCCGTTTCTGGTTGCGTACCGTGTCGCGTTCGTATTGCTGATCACCGGGAAGTGACCCGGTAGATCGTGATGAGCTTTCATCGAGGGTGAGGCCGAGGGCCGGGCACGAGCAACGTCGATTTCACGCGTTTGGCCGGCGGCATGTAATCGGTGCGCAGGGCGCAATCGCGTTGCCGGTGGGGGAGGTTTGGTGGAAGAAGCTGGTTTGACAGGCGGGAGATCGTGTTTTTTGCCCAGCGTTGCTGAGGAAGGCATGCAATCCCCAGCACTCGCTCCAGAAGTCGGGCGGTACGCTCCCGCGTAGTGGGTGGGTGAGCAGTTGAGGGAGAGGGTTCGTGACGCAGCTGTTTCGATTACTTGTGGGCACTGAAGAGGAATAATAACCTGCATGTCGCCAGCTGTCAGATCCGAACCTTCCCTGTTTGATTTACAAATAGAAGTCAAGAGGAATTGATGCCAGCAGTGGTGCACAGAAGTCAATAGCCTTGATTCTGGTCGGCAAGACAGTGGTCACCACGCTGATACAACCGTGAGCCAGTCTTGGGAGGAGCAAGTCGACGGATAAAGAGTTCTTTCGCCTGACTGACTAAGCGGTTTTGGCGATGGGGCCCCCGGGAAATCCGTCACGGTACTTCTTTCCCCCACGGGCACCCGGGCGGCGTGCGAGCACGGTAGTCAGCAGGCGACACATCCGGCCGGTTAGTTTTGGTGCGGGCAGGTAGTCATCGGCAGTCTGGTAGTTGGTGATGGGCAGTCGTAAGCTCTGTTTTGTATTGCAGATCGCTTTGGGTTTGATAGAAGGGGTTGGCTACATGAATAGCCGGGACGGAAAGGGATCAGCTCTGAGATGGATCTGGCGGCGAAAGCTGGTTTTCGCGGCGGATTGCTTGCCCGTCTTTCCTGGCGGCGCTTGGTTACTCATGCCACAATCTCTAAGGCAATGTACTCACCTGCCAACAAAATCGCCCAGCCGGTTTTCTCAGCGCCTTTGCAGCGGCGCGATTCTCCAGCAACAGTCGAAACTTCTCCAGCACAGCACAGTTCAGAAGTTGCCACCAGTGCTGAGAATGGTCGAGTGCGGCAAACGGGCCTGATGGGCGCGTCGGGGGGGTCCCTGGTTCGTCATAGAGGCGGGCGAAAAGCCGAAGGGTTTGCTCATCCAACGGAAATCACTCTTTGTCGGATGGCCTTTAAGCTCCCAGGCGGCTCTGTGCTCCTTGATGCCTGGGGGACTAGACCACCACCTTCAGAAGTTTAAAGCATTCAGAGACGGAGATGAAGCCGCAAAGAGTTGGCCAAGAGAAAACCAATCTTGATTTCTGGTTTTTTGATCTGCTGCTTTGCTTTTGATAACGTTGATGCTGTATTTAACGGTTGTTATGAATCTCGGGCAAAAAGAGTTTGTTACCTCATTCTCGAATTGGAGTGTCCACGCAGCATCGATTTAAAGCACTCCCCGCAAACTCACCGCCCTTCGTGGGTCGTCATTAGACCCCTTCCGGAGCAGGAACCCCTGCCACCCCTGAAGAGCCACTCGCCCAGAGCTATAGAGGTTAGGAAGCACTTGTAGAGGTTTGGTTCTGGGCTTGCCCTTAAAGTAGCGGATAGTTGCCCACCGCATTGAGAAACGCCTGGCTGGCCGCTTCTGCCTCCAAACTCCTCCAGGAAGGCCCGCCCGCAGATTCTGGGTGCACAGCCACTTGCCTTCCCCCGCCGTGGCAGCTCGCTGGCGCTCACTGCGGATCAGCACCATCGGGTCGCGCAATCGCCGGATCGCCCTTATCTTTCCACTCCACCTTTAGCAGGCGGTTGCCCCGATCAGATCAAGCCACCGCGCCAGTAGGTCGGCGAACTCCAGATCCAATGCCAGTGGCCGGATTGCGGGCCGTCACTGCCTTCCACCGCCGCAGCCGTTCGAAACTCTTCTTTTGAGCTTCTGCACTCCCACGAAATGCCGTGGCGGTCGGGAAAATCCGCCAGCTGCACCGGTTGCGTGTCGGCAAAAAGAATCTTTCCCGCCATGGCCAGGTTCTGGCGATACGCCCGCCTCCAGTCGCCAGGATCCATGCTCAGCTCCAGCAGCCAGCTATCCGGTCGGCAAATTGAAACCGCCTGCTTTTGATCGGCCAAAACCAGAGCGCACACCGTTAGTCCATCGCCCATTTCAGCCGTAACCGTGCATTGGTGTTGGCCACGTCACGGCCCAGCACCTCCTTGGCTCCTGGATGGCGGTCTTTCAGCGCAGCGGGATCCAGGCGGATCGGCTGCTCGGCTGGGCTCACTGAAAACTCTGGGCCTCCTCCCACACCGGCAGCGGGTCGGTGGGTGCGCTGGCCGCAGCTGGGCCAGTGCTGGGCCCAGTTCCTGCATCAGTGAGTCCGCTCAGCTTGCTGAGCCGCAGCAGGGTGGGGAAATCTTGCGCTTCGGTGACAACCTCGCCCAACAAACGCCTTTGTTCCAGCGTTTGCAGCCGCTCGGATAGGCCTCTTGGTTCCAGCTCTTTGATCACCTTGTAGCCATAGGCGGGCCATTGCCTGGATCGGGGCAGCAGGAAGTGGAAGATCCCATCGCTTGGCTAGCTCTTGCATCCCAGGGCCAGTTCCTCCGGGGCGTGCTCGTGCCAGGCCTGGCGGGGCCTGGGCGCTGCGGACGTGGGTGCTGGTGGCAGCTGGGCTTCAGCCGTAGATCTGGAGTCCGGGCACCGGGATCGGGAGTGCCGCACACAGTTGTTGGGCTGAACCAGGGATGAACGCCGGCCATTTTTTGGGCGTTGAAGATGCTGTTGAGGCCAGAGGCTCACCTCCGCGCAAGCTCCACCGCCACCGGGTTGGAGTCCCACGCGAAACACGTTCTTGGTCGCAGGCGCATCTTCACTTCTGCAGCTCGGTGGCGTACTGCTCATGGGGATTGCTTTGCGGTTTCCTTGCTGGCGCCGTTTCCAGAGTAGGCCTGGGCCAGCTAGGTTCACCACTTCATTGAGGAAAACGCGGCTGAACCATGGCGGGTTCGCAGATCCGCGCGCTTGAGGATCTGGAGCTTGCCGTGAGCCGCAGAAATCCTTGAGCGCGTAACTTCCCAGGCAGCGGGTTTGAGGTCTTCTGGGGGTGTAAAAAGCTGGCGCTCTTTCTGCGGTCACGCCCGCCAGGGCGGTAGATGAAGCTGCCCTTTGGGTAAAACCATTCGGCGTGCCGGTGCTGGTCGGGCCGATCTCTTTCGCGCCTGTAGGGCCTTGAGCTGACTTCAAGGGCCGCTCACGAAGTGGACCACCTCCCAACTCGGTTTTCGTGCCCCTGGCCTGTGACCTGGGCCGCGTGGCCGCGGGGTTGTTGTCGCCATCGCTTTCGTTCTCTTCGGCGGGCTTCAATCGCCCTCGGGCCGCAGGCCTTACCGCCTTTTTTGGGAGGGGGCTGCACCTCGAAAAAGAGGTCTTTCTTTCTGCGAGGAATCCCCGGAAGCTCGCAGGGCCCTCGTACACCGCACCCAGTTGGTTTGATGCCCAGCTGCGCATAGGGCTCACCCCGGCCCGGGCCGCTTGCCGCTCTTCCTTCCCGCAGTCAGCGACATCAGTTCGATTACCTTCCCGCAAGACCACGTTGCGGAAAAGGCCCACCCGCGTTTGAGGGCTGGGGATGCGCTCGGGGTCGAAAAAAACCCAAGTTGGGCGCCCCTTTTCAAGGGGGGGGCCGGTTTTTGAGGCGGAAGCTGTTTGATCTTCT
>Ga0163217_1024910_pt1 | contig 11107 bp, 17 predicted proteins | sample SynspAceP_FD_185933 | JGI IMG/M metagenome (GOLD analysis project Ga0163217, IMG submission 185933) | Saline lake microbial communities from Ace Lake in Antarctica - Synechococcus sp. Ace-P (PacBio error correction) | ecosystem: Environmental > Aquatic > Non-marine Saline and Alkaline > Saline ... | reverse complement strand
AAAACCGAAACGGCTATCTGTTTGAGCCAGACGCGATCCATTATCGAAAGGTCAGTTGTAGGTTAGTCAATAACCGGCGATCTGATCACGATTTTTTCGGCTCGTTCAATGAAATTTGCTGAACGCAACCCAATGATGCTGAACACCCAACATGCAGAATACGCCTCAATGCTGTTTCCATCTCAATGGGCAAAAGTGACGATTAGCATGGCAGTTCTCAGCTGCGGACGACTCGTAAATTTGCCTGCCTCCGGCCTGCTCATCGCGAAGCAGTAGTGTGGGAGTTCATCATGTACAGAGCGCCTTGCCTCAAACTCCAACGGCGTAGGTTATTCTAATGACTTCAGGTAGATATCACGTGTTTGTACACGACGTATCGCCATCTTTGGATACACTCAACGACCGAAACGCCCGATTGGTACATCCGTTTATTCACATCATCCTGATTTTGACGCGCGTTGCTGATACTGCCGGCGCTATCTTGTACTTCGCGGGCTTTTGGTTCTGGCAAGACAGAGCGCACCCCGCAATCTCAGTTCCAGCCTATCCGGGACTCGATGCGGGTCTTTTCTTCCAAGCGTCTGAGGTACTTCAAACAGGCAACAGCCATTCATGGTCATGATCAGGCTTATTGCTAATGACCTATACTCTATTTGACCTTGGAATGCCAAAACAGGATCGTGAACAATGCGCTGGATGGGTCCGCGATTTTCAATCACGTCTAGGCTGGGACATGGATCAGCTTTCCCTGCTCCTACTGCTCTGCGGTTCTTTACCTTCTGGCGGACATCTGAACGGCTTAATAAATACATCCTTGAACGTATTTAAACGGCTATGTCGCTGAACGTTTTTCGCGTTTCAGGTGCTGGTTTACCGCAGTGGCGCAGAATCCTAACTCCACAGACAAAAGCGAGATCGTCCCGATCCTAGCTCAGTAGTTGAGCCGATCGGGGGCTTCGCGGCGGATGTTCTCACCGGCCATCCTGCCAGGCGGTACTCTTCGCGACCATCCCTGCTTTCATGTTTATTTTCAAGATCCGTTTGGGCGCTGCCGCACTACGTTTTGCCATTCAGCTGGTCCTTGCTGCCTTGATTACCAGCTCGTCAATGTCCTGTCGCGACAAGGATCAAGAGGTAACGACAGTCGGCAGCACCTCAGACTACCAGTTGCGGGCGCAGAAAGCCGAGTCTGTGGCCTGGCCCGCAACGCGAGTTTTCAAAGAACTTGAGCGGATGCGACGCAGAATTTCGATTGAAATTTCTTTATCAAGGCACGAACATTTCCCTGACTTTCTTCTTAACTCCGTTTCTCTTCTACTCGTGCGAGGTTACTTTGTAATCGAGGCGGATTACGCTTGGAGCGCTGTCGCTGTGCTACGAGCCGCTCACAAGACTTTTCGGCCACCCCTGAAGAACTCTTCCGACTATCAGACCCTCGAAACACAAAGATAAAGTTATCAGGAGATTACAAATTTTTCAGGGAAAAAGACAGTTTTCTCACCCGAAGACGACGAAGTCCACCAGTCGATCCAGGCCCTACCATGTCCGGCAATTCGTCAATCGACCGGGCCAGCATTATTACTCGGGGACGCTTGACCTCGCGCAACTTTAAAGAAGGAAATTTAGCTAAATGAAATGGATAGCGATTGCATTTGCCTTATCGTAATGATCCGGGGCTTGTACATCACTCGAACGTAATCCAATATACCAGGCCACGACGGACCGAAAACCAAACCTCCAGAAGTGCGATTCGCTTTCCTTACCCTGTCCTGCCAGCTTTTCCGACAGGAGCAATTTGTGCGCGCCGCCTATGATGCAGCCTGCGCTGCGATGCCCGGCGCAAATGCGCAGGGTCAGGACGCATTGCCCCGCCTCTTGTGCATAAGATTTACAACCCGGCCCCACCATGTGACATGGCTTTTGTCCTTGCGGCGAAAACCGGCGTGTCGTGCCCGCATCCACTGGAGGTTTGGAACATCCGCCGTTGAGGCGTACAAAGCCGACTGTTCTCAATATCGTCGCCTACGTCGCTCATTGCAGCGCGCCAACGGTTATCAACTGAATCCACCCGTGCGAGGAAACAACCACCATCGTTTAGCGCAGAATCGAAAGCGGCAAGAGCCGATGGCCATGCGCTAAAGTCTGACGCGCTTTCTTTGCAGATGCTTGTTAATTAAATCGCGTTACCCCGCACATGCCGTGAGAATATCCGCTTCACTGCACTGCGCTTGATGCACCAGCCGCATAAACACCCGCAAACCACACCTTGAGACATTCAGTATGGTCGCGAGCGCTATGAGCTGGACAGAAATAAAGATCGGCGCTAACACGCCTTAGAAATGCGTGTTAGCGTGCGACATGGTCGTGCCTGAAACATTTACCAATTCCGAACGTGTCTGTGACCTTCGCCGACTTCAAGCATAACCTGCGGCCTCGTGACTTCGGCGCTCGACACTTGTGTAACCTCGCCTCATCGTGCCATCTTATAGAGGCCTGCGCTTCTCTTTGTCCTTTAGCGCCGCCCACGTCAAACCCAAGTATTCTCACCGGTAAATCGCTTAAACTCCCCACCTAAATATCGGAACGACGTCATAGACCTCTTTAAGATAATCATCGGGACAATCTGCGGGCGGCACAACGGAACGTTGCGAACTTAACGGGCAGGGCAGCTATCAAGTATTTGAAAAAACCCCCGCCAATATCGCATTTATCAGAAGTAGGGCGTAAACGGGACAACCCAGTTATTCCGCATGTTGCAGTTCGCAAGCAAGCATTGCAAGTGTAGCTTTTGCTCCGAAGACCGATGCGTCTTGGGTGCATGGCTGACGGCCGCCGATATCACCCGCGCTGACGGCTAGCCGCATGAAAATGCCATACCAGTCGAGATCGACCCTGATGTTAAAAATCGAGCCTATAAATGTATGGGCGCGAACTGCGATTCAAAAACTGTTAACAAGAATCGCGGCGGCGCTGGGGCTGCACCATCGCCGACTTACCGTGACCGAACGGTCGATGAAATCCGCGATACTCACTAGTGAGGCTGACGTGACCACACTGGACCAACCTGTCGCCATGACCGTAAGATGCAGAGAAGTCGCGGCGCCTGAGGCTGGACCGCCTGATATCCTGGAAATAAATGGTCGGCTATTGGTCGCGGCACCCAAAACTTTAAAGTGAAAACCACAAGGTCAACGCGCGCATCGGCCCGCAGGACCAAATCTCCTCGCGGCATAACTCACTATCACATCAGAAAAACAACGTTCCCGAACACAAGGAGAGATTGTCGCTTTTGGCCCCCCGCAGGCCTCACAGTCAAGCTCGCGGCGCCCAAAGGACCTTCTTCGTAATTCCTCCGAACGCTAGGGCGAAATGCGCGATCCACAGATCGTCAGCTAGCCCGGCGCCACTCGATCGTTGCACCGCCAGCCGCTGCCCGCGCTCGGTTCATCCTTGAACGGCATGTTGACTTCGATGCTGGCGTCAGGACAACCGTTTGGTCAGCAGAGCTCGTATTCAGCCTCAAAACGGCCAAACGGGTGCTCGGAAAGGTGAAATCTTGCGTCGATCTCGAACCACTGCGGCGCGAGCCTTTGACGCCGACCACCAGATTATACCGGTCGGGCCCGTCGGTCGGTGCTGCATGCACGCCGACAGCGGCACAAAGAAATCCGAGATCGGCTTGTGCAAAACGCAACTGGTTTTTCCAGCGTCCGAAGTCGTTGACGATTGTTTCCACTCTTGCTTCGTTCTGAAATACCAGCTTCAATTCGTCATTGCGACCATGGCGTCGAAATCCCACACGAGGTCTCGCATTGTCGCAAAACGATATCAAGCTGTTCGACTTGAAACGCCATAGTCACGGTGGCACACCAGCTTGCTAAGCAGCGCTGCGGTAAAGGTTGCCAGAGCCCACTTCTCCGACGTGATAAGGTTTTCCATCTGAGTAACTTTTAGATTTGTATGGGAGCTGCATGTCGGACCCGACACGACCACTTTGCGGAACATGCCCGCTCGGCGTGTAGACAGGGGCAGTGGAAGCCCAACTGACCCGAGCATCAACCTTCGGTTCGTATAGGACCGTGGGCCGGAGTGATGTGACTGTACTGGCTTGATGGGTTCCACTTGCCTTGCGTTTATCAAGCAAGGACCACATGCCGTGCATGTGCATCGGGTGCGCCATCATCGTCTCGTTCACGAAAATTAAAGCTACACCCGCTCGCCATGTTCAGGCACGATCGAGGTCGCATTCTTCATCTTAACGCCGTTGTCGACCCAGATATAACGAGGCTCCAATTGCCGCGTCAACGCAGCTCATCCAAAATATAGTGCGCGCCGCTTGCGATCACGGAACAGCTGTTGCTGCTTGAGATCGTCTAGGATAAAACTTGCCGCCGTTCGCCTGCATGAGGCGTCAATCCCTGCCCTGCGCATAGAAACTCATTTCCGTTCATTGTCGTTTCATGCCGCCCATGGATTTCTTGCATTTTCTTACCGCCCATGTCCATGTTTCTTTCATGTTGGCCCCGCGTGAGCATCAGCCTTCTTCCTTGGGCATCTTCATATCGCCCAATTCCATTTTCCATGTCATGGCTGCGGTGATCAAGCGCCAGCTGGGTTTCGCATCTCCATTCCGCCATGTCGTTCATGCCGGTGATCGTAAGGTTCATTTTCATACCGCCCCATGTCCATGCGCCCATGCTCATGCCGTTCATATCCATGCCCATGCGCCCATCATGCCGGACATATCACCATATAAGAACGTTCGGGCGCAAACGGGAACACCACCAAAAGTCGGCTGGTACAGTTTACCGCGCACCAGAACCCGTGCGGCCCATCGATTTCAGCAATCACCGAGTAGGGCATGTGGTTGCCGCTCGACATCACGTCGAGTTCCGGCGACCGCGCATGCGCAACTCGTCGACCACAAATCAGGTTTTGACATTATTCCGTCACCTTGGACCGACCGTCCATCTTCAGCGCCAGGAACACGCACATCGAAATAGGTTCATTCTTGACGAGTTGATACCGCACGGCGGCACTTTTTCACCTGCTCTTGAACAGGCCGGCCAGTTTTGTTGCGTGCTCTGCCCGTTGATCAGGCGTGAACCTCTGGATGTTCCTCAAACGATCGGCGGGGTCTCCGCATCTTGGCCCCAACATCTTGCGATCTTTAAGAGTCGCTTTCGCCGTCTGCTGAGCGTCGTTCAACAGGTCTCAAGCGTGCCGTTCGAACGGTTATAGTAATCCGCCGACGGTTCCACATTGCGAAAATCTTGTTGCCCACTTGTGGGTGTTTATCGGCAACGCACGACATAATCCGTCGGCATGATGGGATCGTGCCCTTAGGCGATCACAATCGCCCGTAAGCTCTCAGTTCTTGGGAAATCCGGAGGGCTGTGAAACCAATAGTGCCCGCCGTTTGTCGCGGAGTATAAGGAAAGTACTGCCAGGCTGATTCCGTTAAAGCTATACCGGGCACGCCGTCCTGCGAAAAGGCAGGATCAGGCCTTCCAAGTCGGATCGACGTCGACCCGCGCAGGTGTTTTGACATGAGTATGACGTTTCACCCCTCTGTTGAGCGCAGAACAGATGGATTGCTGTTGTTATCCGACGCCCTTTTCTGAAGTCAACGGTCTGTCTATACGGATGTTGTCGACGCTGATTGTCATAGGTTTCAGCAGAGGCGGCTTTTAGCCCGGCCCAAGGTACCCGCCAAACCCCAAAAGGGGCGCGTAACATGCAATGGAATCATGTTCCATTCTTTTCATATGATTTACAATGAGACGGCGCGCGAGAACGCGACGTGAGTTTCTTTGTCATTATGTGAGTCGCAAAAAAGCCGCGGATGCATTCAGATCGCAGTTACACCGTCTAAAGAGATAAACGACCCTTTAGATTGTTTAAAAAACAAGGCGTTGCTTTAGCTTAGTCGCTGCCGGCGCGTCTCTATTGCGGCGAATATTATGTAGGATTTGTCTGGGGCGGAAATGTGCTGATGGAAATCCGATCGCTGGGGCTGTGAAAAGTTGTAAAGTGGCGCACGACGCAATTAACATGGCCTGCCATCGCAGCGCACCATCAATCGCCCCATCTTCGCTCGCTGCCGCACAAAACTGCGGTGTACCACCGGCCATTTCATCGGACGCCGCTCCCGCTAGCGTAGTATGCGTCATCAACGACTAACGTCCACCCGTAAAGCCGCCAGCAGGAAACCAGAAAATAAGCTGCGCAGTTTGAACATGTCAATTCCATTCGAGAGCTCCTAATCTCGATCAGTAACACAGGTTTTATAAAAAGAAATAGGCATGAGCTACTTCCCCGCAATTAGTTGACAGTATCTAGCATAAATTAAAGCAATTTTTGCACTCGGCTGATCGAGGTTGGTTGGTTTTGTTTCTATGCCAATACCACGGCTGGTGACATGCCCCAAGGGTTTAGAATGCCGGTCGTCGCTTGTGATGTAGAACGCATCCCACTTTCACGCCCGCTTTAGCTTCTGAACCGGTCTTCAACATGCCAAACTAGCGCAACTCTACTTCATGAGACCGCCACAAGTCGTTCGGACAAGAGTGGTGATCCTTGCCGGCAGGGTTATGCGCAGCATGATCCCGAGAGGCCGCGAGATGTCAGGTTTCTGATAACGCAGAGGCCCATCATCCGCATCAGGCGTCTGATCCGCTTCTCGCTTCAGCATGATGGTCTCATTTGCGCAAATTGCCATTTTTGTCATCGCTGCCGTCAGGAATGCCGAAAGCAACTGTCCCGAGAGCTGCCCACACCGTAAAACGGGTCTCAGGAACTGCTATTCCCCTCTCATCGAAAACGCGTTTTCGGACTGCCGGCAATGGACAGCCCGCATTCCAGTTCGAGGGGCATCTCGTCTCTCCCTTTAGCTCATACATCAAAAACGGGACGACCGCCGAGATTCGGCGCAACGCACCACTGCTTGCTGACTGACAATCTGATAGTTCGGCTCAATTCATCTTGCGCTCATTGCCGTCCAAGTTCCAATCGTGAATGGTCGTTGCAGGCTTTGGGACCAACCACGAAGATCGCCACCCTTGGCTAAACGTCTTCGCTTCGACACTCGAAGAGCCGAGCCCAACCAACCATTGGACAGTCCAATAATCTACAAGCAGACACGCTTCAATTTCCAACGCATGCAGTCAATGTCGATTGCTGAAGCCACGAGAACATAGTGCAAGTTTCCGCGAGCGCGAATCCTAGCATCCCCGATCACGTCGAAAACCTCTACCTCTCTTGATATCGCACTTTCCCATTCACGAATGAAAATTGCTGCTGAGGCCGATTCAAATACCATCAACGCCAGTTCATGCTGATGACGCACGGCCACTGGTGGGCTTGAAATGCATCAAGCATGCAAGGGAAGTTCAGAGGAGCCTCAGCTTGCAGACCGCATCAGTGGCTCACGAAGATTCAGCCATATCAGTCCGATGCACATTTGGACCACGAATGCGGATCGCATCATGTCGTCGGAAATCGGAGGGCAGGATAACGTCAACGCTCTTGGTGGTCTGCACGCGCCAGTGCGTAGCTGCCCGAGCACATTATTAAGCGACAATAAGCGACCTCTGCGAGGTTCGTCAATCATTTCACCCGACAACAATAGAGGTCGCGCTCAAGGAACTGCCGATGACTTCCATGAGCCGCCAAAATGTTTCGGAGTCACGGGCTCTTGCGTTGCAAACAGTACCCCAATCCCGAAAGGCGCCACATCTACGTCCCGACCTTCCGTCAAAACAAGCTCTCGTGGCAGCAGACTTCGCATCAAGTCTTGGCGCGTGGCGGTAACGGCAGTCTTAAACGCGCGCGTGATGCTGACTGGCCCGCCGGTTCGCATGGTGAACGCAAACAGACTGCGCGCCATTCCGCCCAGCTGGAGCTCCAACTCTCAGCCGCTTGGCAAAGCTCATTGTGAGCTTGAGCTTGCAATCCATCCGCTTGAAATTACGACTTCAAATTGGCCAGGGTTCTGGCGGAAAGATCATCCACGATCGGCTGACCTGTACAAGATATCAACGGAAATGGCCGGCCGCCCTGGCAATAAAACTCTTCATATATCGGAATGAAAAAACTACGTGTCTGTGCTGGGAGAGATTCCGCAGCGATTGCGCGCGCTTTCGCCCCCCTATATCTCGCCGATCCTCCCACCTTGAGCGCCGGCAAACACTTGCCAGACAGAAAGGATTTAGAATTTGCAAATAGTATCGCATGCGCCGCCTTTTCCGTTCGTTGGACTATCTCATCTGTGCATCTGCCACGTCTTTCGCAATTGTCAGCCCAAGCTTCTGGACCCATTGTTCCCCCTGTTATCACCGTCTCTATATCTCTCTGCGAGCTTGTCCAATTCTCGTTTTTGGTTGGTTTTTGTAAAAACCCGCGACCCTGATCAAAGGACATCTTTAACCTAATATTACGCTGCTGTGTTTAATCTTGATCGTTAATCGATCTGTTTACCGCCGGCGTATATATCTCTATTTTCATGATCTATGCAGCTATACCGGATCGACCCGTATGATCGCGGTCGTGCTTTCCAAGGTCCAATGTACATCGCGCATATCGCCCAGGCATCATCCGTTGCACAGAGGGCACGCAACAACTCATCAAGTCTACGTCTTCGCGTCGAGGTTCTCGCTCTAAAGTGACCATCGCATATCAAGCAACTGCCCCTGCCGCGCGCGAGCTTTCGGTCAATTTGCCGCGCATCAGGAGCGCAAGCGTCGACGGTTTTCCTGTGTCTTCTACCCGCTGAAACGGCCTTCTGCGTACTAAGACGCACGTGCCACGCGTGCGACCGGCTGCGCCGCCTCGCGATGAATGTCTTCGATTGCTTAGGATTGCTTCACAGCGTGACATAGCGTATTCCACGACCCCAACACTGGGACCATTCAGAGGGGCACCGGTTTGAGGAACGGGCTGAGGTCCGCGGGCCGCGGCCGCTTCACGGACGTATGTGGTCAGACGGCTTAGTTGGCCGATCGTCGTTGACGCTGCCCAAAAATGCACGCCGTCGCAAGGGCGAAGAAACCGCCCCGAACAAGCACCTTGCGCGAAATCCGTTCAGCGTTTCGGCCAGCGCATCTGGGTCTGTCACCTGACACAAGCGCCTGCGCGCACGTATCGATCCCGATCAAGTTCGCTCCAGTGGCGACACGATGATGCTTGTCGATAGTTCTCGATGTGAAAATACTTTTCACCGGATTGGACGGGCAGGACGGCCTCCAATCCATTCGTCAGCCAGGAACAAGCAGCAGCGCCATCCTCGAGCAAAGCATATAACACGCGATCGTCGGCCGATGGCTGAGCTCATGGACAGGGACGCATAGGGAAAGTCAAATTCAACAGCCCCGTCGCGCAAAACAGCGGCGTCAAGAATGGAGAGACCGAACGCGCCAGAATGTGTCCTACCCTCTTGCCGCTATTTGGTCGCATAAAGCCCGTACAACAAAGAACAAACAGCATCGCAAGAAGGCCGCCCCATCGGTCATGTATCATCGCAGCGGCATTGCCAGTATCCAAAGACGGACGACGCTTATTCCGTCATGATCGACCTGTACCTAAACCACGCAGAGTTGTGACTGACGCTGCACCCTTCGATGTTTGCGAAGCCGTCCAATATATACCTCACCGCGTTTTCGGACACATCTTCCCATACGGAAACAGCCATCTACAGTTTTGCTTTGAAAAGACCCGCCCCTTGGCGTTTGTCAAAAGCTCAGCAATGCATCCCGGTTGCAGCACAAATTGATTCGTGCTTTACGTTCAGACCTCTGACAGGTTCAAATCGACGTCTCCCAAACGGGTTGCGTGCCCCGTACCGCTTTTCGCGCAAAACACCGCGCGACAACGCCTGCAAATCGCGTGATCAAAAGCTGAGTAACGAATCATCTGCCCAAGAATCAAGCATGCTAATTCGATCTGAATCCTGGACGCGCGCTGTCAAAAACATCACCCTGTCATTTTTCGCAGCACGGTGCTGCTTTGAGAAATTGCGCCCATCCCCGTCCGGCAACATGATTTCACGAGGCAACATAAGATCGTATTCACCACCTGCTCGAAGGCCACAGCCTCGCTGATTTGCAGCATTATCAACCTGATGCCCAATCCCAGCCCATGCCGGAAACAGATCGCATTTGCCCAACTCCCCGGATTGTCCTTCGACCGAAGGAGGAATTGTATGCTAACGCCAGTCTCCCTTGTCCCTTAGAGGCCTACGTAACAACGATCACTAAATGGACACCAGGTATTGTATTGATGTCTCCCGTCCCATCACTCTGTAGTCAGATTATTACGCCCGGGTCTCATCAAAAAAAACGATGAACAACACCATTGTACAGACCTCCGTAAAGCTAACTGATGCGCACACCGATCTGAGAACACACGCATCGAATGGCATGACTGATCAGCAGACATTCAAGCTAGTCACGACGGAGCCTCTATAGTGTGTTGAAAGCATAGTCAGCAAATTTGCATACCAACAAACCGAAGAGCGCGATCCCCTAATTTCTTGAATCCCTGACACACACACAAGAAGCCGTTATATGTCTTTCTCTACTGATCGCCTGGCCCCAGCCGATGAAGATGTGTAGAAAATGTTAACCAGTGCAAAAATCGGCGGTCCAAAGAGAAATGATAGCAGCCGAACATCTAGGAGATAGACATAAGCACCGCAAGAAACTACTTCCTAAGTATCTGGGTGCCTCGCACTCGATCTAAATCCCCACTTGCACAATTTCTCACCCTGTTTTAGAGCGCTAACAAAACCCCATATTCTCTCAAACAATTAATCGTTTTTCCATGTCAAAGACACTATGTCAGTCCACAAATTATAACCTATTATAAAGAAAGCAATGTATCAACAATAAGAAGTGATTTTGGCCATTACAATTCAAAAGTATGTTGCCAAAAAAAAGCAGTTGTAGCGACCTCGACTGTTTACACCGTACAATTAAGATCAATTCAAAAAGATATCAGTGAGAAAAACTAAAAAAGTTCGTTCAGAAATGAAAGAGCTTAGGTTATCAACCAAATTTAGCCGTGCCGGCACCCGGCGAACAGCCCCGCATCAGTGTAATAGAATACACAC
>Ga0163217_1005664_pt1 | contig 11107 bp, 4 predicted proteins | sample SynspAceP_FD_185933 | JGI IMG/M metagenome (GOLD analysis project Ga0163217, IMG submission 185933) | Saline lake microbial communities from Ace Lake in Antarctica - Synechococcus sp. Ace-P (PacBio error correction) | ecosystem: Environmental > Aquatic > Non-marine Saline and Alkaline > Saline ... | reverse complement strand
CGGAAATTACATAAGTTCAAGCTTCTGTTCCCAAAAACTTGGGAATTATTGGCCAACAGATCAGTGGAAGGGATTTTATCAAGGATGGGATTTCATAAACAGTCCCTTTTCATGGGTTTCTTGCAGTGAATTGCTGGAAGCATTACAAAAGGATCTTACAACAAGGGGAAAGTACCAAAGTACAACATACTACGTTAGACCTTTGGCTAAGTTTGTGTTGGCCTTCCAGTATAATTTTATCTCCGCTGGGGGCGTACGGTCCCTCGGGTGATGAGAATCGCGAAACGTTACGAGGGCGAAGAGACATTTGCCCCTATGCTCATATGTCATCTCTGCCGACAGATTCGAGCTTTTCCATCGCTGTATTATCCGGATATGGGTACTTTTAAGCATTGGAAACCTTAATATATTAAAATTGGTTTTGGCCGCCACTAGCTATAAGCTCGTTCACCGTCTCATTGAACGTATTCTACAAAAGGCAGCGGGAGGTTGGCGAGTTTGGCTTTAACTCTGTCGGTGCGTTACTTGGCGTGCACCAGTTATAATTTTATTCCGAGGAGAATATAGGTAGTAGATGAAACCTGGCCTCCATACAATTGCTGTGAATAAGCGAGGATATCTTAAACCAGTGTTAAATACCCTGAGTCAGAATACCGGCAAGGCGAAGACCGAGCTATTAACGTATTCTCTCCACAACATTAATGTAGAACAGCCAATCTCCAGAAGAAGTTTGATTTGTGCTTTTACGGATAGTTTCATCTCAGAGGATGACGGGAAGTTGTTCGCATGCCTTGAACATGAAATATAATAAACCACGGAAGTTAATTTCTTTTTCACGTTTCTGGATAAGGAAACCGAATTCTCTTTTGATTTTGAAAATACCCTCAAGCGCTTTTGCTTAGGCATGTTGGAAACGGGGACTCATATCGACTTTATGCCGATTCGGTAAAAGAGGCTTATGGAAAAAGGCAGTAAAGACTTACTTTGATGAATTGCGATTAAAATGTGGCCCCAGTATAATATTTAAATTATGTGGAGTAGATGTAAAGGATAGTTTCTCCCTGATAATTGAAACACCTTGTCTGGTGGAGCGACAAAAAATTTAGGTAAAAAACATTTCATTATTTTCGAAAATTGTTTGTGCAATTAAATAAGGGGGTGTATATTTGCACTCGCTAAACGCCACGGTTCGGTAGTTTCAGTGGGTTAGAATACCTGCCTGTCCACGCAGGCGGGTCCCGCGGGTTTCGAAGTCCGTCCGGACCGCTTTAATAAAAACAAGGCCCTCACAGATGTGAGGGCTTTTAGTTTTAGTATTGCACCGTTAGATTTGCCACGCGTATTTTTAAGGGATCAATACAATTTCTTGGCGTATTTGGATATTTATGCAAATAATTGAGTTACCTAAAAAAAACAGGAAAAGGAATTTCTGGTATTTCTAACGCCTCTGAATTGCGCCACTGAATACCTTTATTTTTAGCAATTGAATGAATTCTGCGGGATGCGTTGTACTTCTATTTATAAAAAGTCAGGATGGACCTATTAATTGAGGGATATCGGTATTGCAATCGATTGAAGGCCCGGAACCCCGTATTTTCTACGGGATCAAGACAATTATTGTGTTTTATGCGCAGATTGTAGTTAGTCTATTAAAGTGAATCCAAATCACTTTTTTATCAGAAATAATGTGTGTTCTTATTATCCTTACGTTTGATTAATCAACTTAATTATACCTTTATGTTAGTTTTACCTGAATAGATCTGAATGTGAAAACCTATTCTAACTAAATTAATAATGTTAGGGCATTCCCAATTTGGTTACCAAATTATCAATTAAATCTGGGTCTTATGTGGGCACTCCCCAAATTGGTTCCTAGTAATTCCCTTTTAATTTATGGGCTTCATTCGTTAGGAATACCCGAGACACCCTTTTTCTTTAGTTAACTTCCAAAACAGCTATTGTAAAGCTCTTATCAGTGGGGTTTTTACTATTCTTTTTTAAATCTTTTTGAACTTTTTTGTAGATATTACAACGTTATGTACATTTTTATTTATCATAGTGAATCATAAAAGAAATTCAAGTATCCGTTATTTCTAGTTTTTTTACCGCTCATTAACTTCTGCTATGGCTAGTTTAGTTTCTTCATCGGAATCTTGCCCCACGTCTTTTAACAATAGAACTTCAATGTAATTATTCGAGAGTTCGTTTTTGAGCGTCCGCTGTTCTCCTTTACTAATTGCCAATAGTTCTTCATCACCTAAGGCGTCTTAATTTTCGCCTTTGTCGTTCATAACTTCTGTTTTAGCCTTTACTATTTATTGCCTTCAATTATTTGGCTTATTTATTGGCTTTAATTATTTTGTCTGCCTGACTTACCAAGATAATAAAAAATAACAAATATGTTATTTTAAAATAACATATTGTTATAAACTTAATTTATTTAAAAATTCCAATTCTCTTTTTCTTCATGAATAATGTTTTTCACCAAGTAAGCACGTTCTAAAAACCTGTTCCTATCCCAAGACAATTTACCACATACATAAAAAGCCACAGATTTCTTTCTCCTTTGTATTTGCAAAATAATTATATTAATCCTTGTATTTGAAACTTTTATTTAATCTGTTTCTGTTTAGAACACTAATCACCAAATCCGTTTTACCGTTTTGGCATTTCTTCTGCTTACTCGAAGCAATGAATAGCGTTAAAACTGGCCAAGTATCATTGGGCCGGATTTATTGGTTACCATTTTGGGAAACAAGCATGATTGTTTTCATTTAGGAAATTTAAGGAAAAACAAGCTGCCGCTATTCGCTTATTACCATCGACAAAAGAAGGTTTTTAGTAAAATCAGATATTAATAATGTTAGCGCTTTTTCTTCTTATTGTAGAAAATGAAAAATCCTTCTGTTTCCGAAAACCTTTTTGTAATTTGAGCTACGGGAGCTTTGAAAATTTTTATCCTTTTCCCTTCCAAAAAATTATCAGAATTCAAAATTCAGTGACAATCTGCGAAACAAGCAACTGTGTGATGTACTCTTCCCAAAACTTAGGAAAATTGGCCGTCTTTTTTGTTTAAGGTCCTTCGTGTCAAGTGCTCTCATGGTCGTAGTCGTCGAGTAGTTCCAGGCCTTGGTGAAAAACTGTCTCAACCATTCATTACTTTCCATTAGCTTTTGACTTTTCTTCGATCGCCCTGCCCAATATAGAAATACCATTTCTAAGTATTTCGATTTCCTTCTCTTTTTGGGCAATCTTTTATTCATTGACGGATAACCTGACCCAAGTATTTCCTTTAAAATAGTGTGGCCCCAAATTCTAAATTTGGGTCCCGTTTTGGAATTTACTCGATAACCACCGAAATTTATAGTGGCATCTTAAATTGTAAAATAAAACAGTACGTCTTACCTTTCTATCCCCTTCTTTTTTGAACTACGAGTATTCTCGGTAGTTACTTTTTATCCAATTCTTTGGTTGTTGAAGCATATTTTTAAATGTAGACCTTATTGTATCGCTATCCTTATCAAACATTATTCTGCCAATTTGGCCTTTGATTCAACCAAATAGTTGTCATTGTCCAAGCGTTATTTTTTATACGGGGCTAATCGTCATACAATATAATCTTTCCCCTACTTCATGCCTATTTAGCCTAAAGGTAAGCTAAATCAAAAAAATAATAAAATTGTAATGGCACTTTTTTATGGTTTATTAGACTTTTTAAAATAGTATTTCAAGTTCTTCTATCCTACTCCATTTCCTTGTTAATGATTTTTCTGCGAGGCTGCAATAGACTTCGTTATCTAAGGCTAAAAAGTTTGTGAGAGATCCATGCCCAAAAGAATGTACAAACCAAGTTCCTAAACTTTTCTAGAAAGCAAATTGGAATCTTCTATGTTATTATCTAACATTAACTCGAACTAAAATTGACTTCAATCTCATTTCATTAAAAATGGCATTGCTTCGTCATACAGACCCTTGCTTTCTCTCAGTATGTTATCTCAGAAGAGATACTTCCAATATCTGAGCAACCCATTTCTCTAAATTCATTAAATCCATTCATTACCTTTTTTATCTGCCATATTGTACTTTCTATCTTTAATCGATCTGGAATAATTAGAAATTTTCCTAGGACTATGGCCAAAGAAAAGTGCCTGCCACCTACCGCTAAGTTCCCATGAATCTAAAATAGTCGGTGAAATTGACTTCCATTTCAAGAGTTGTTTTATTATTAAGTAAAGCTCTATATCGGCAAATAATCAAAGAGGCTTGGAAGGAAAACCGGAGTGTTCTCTGACCGCATTTATCACCAAATCTTCCTTATTTAGCTGGCCAAATTATCATTTGAATCGAAACCTGGGCCTAATCTTCGAGTTCAAATAAATACTCAAGTTTGTTTGACATGTAATCCCTGTTCTTTGATCCTTAATGTCAGCTTGGGCTTTGTACTACATCTACAAAAATGATTTGAAGGTTCTAAGTAATTTAAAATTAAGATGGCAGCATCTGTATTTCGACTTAAGATTATTTTCAAAATCTTTATCCTGCCCCAGGGTGTCCAAGCTGGACTATTATCTGATTAATAGCCAAGGCCCCTTCATCTGTGTCAAAATACTTGATCCTGCTGATTATTTTCACGTTTGCCCTTTTTGTTTTTTTAAATTAACTAAAACTTATTAATTTCGTCATGTAGAAAACTAGTTGCGCATTTAAAATAATTGTAAATTTTTTTATTTGTTAGTCATTTTCCTGTTTCTCGTTAGTAATTTGTTGTTGTATTTATTTTATTGGCATCAATTGAGCTTTTAAGGCAAAGAAAAACCAGTGGCAGAACCGATAAGACCAGAAATCGGAGCGCGTTTATACCACCAATTGTGTTCACCTATTTGGCCCTGTTTGGGAAAAAATCAAAATAGCCCTAAGATCTGGAAGTCAGAATAAAAGGAACTATTATAATAAGGATAACTCCAACTATAATATGACCTTTGCCGTTTTTATATTATATTAGTTCCATGTTTACTATGTTTCAAAACAAAAGGCCTTTCCAATTCCTGTTCTCATTCCCAAAAAACCAAACTCCAAACAATTCTTTACAGTTCCTTCGACCCTGATCATGGCCAGACTTTACATGGTAGGTTTTTGATTTTATTCCTACCCCAATTTCATGATGTCAAACAACTGGTAATTTATTCCTCTTGATAAATATGATGCAAGGCCAACATCGCTTTTTTGCTTTGCTTCCTTACCAAGCCCTTTTTGCGGGCCCAATGTTATCCTCTTCTTCTTGCACTTTTTAAACCGGCGGTTGTCCGCTCGATTATTAATATCACGTTCCAATTGCGGCTACGGCCCCGAAACAGTGTGTATTAAAATTTGCCATGAACGCGGAAGTCGTATTCAATTAAAAACGGGTCATTTATACTTTTAAATCTATACACCAAAGTTTTTCAAACTGGGTCCACTAATTTTCAATAGATGTGGAAAATACTTCTGGCACAATACGGTCCAGCTTCCAAACAATGACTGTATCTCCTTCTCGAAAAGTTTCGAAAATCATCAAATCCAAATCATGACGTTCAGCTTTCGCCCCAGAAAGAAACATCCCGAAAGATATTTTTCTCAGAAACCCCCTCTTTTATAGAGAAGGCATTCAATTTTGTTAAATTAGGATTTGGGTTTAGTTACTTACCCTTACGTAGCCAAATAACATAATGGTTTATAATTATTACCTCTAAAATTAAACTTAGAAAACTATAACCGGGAAAAATGAACTTACTAGGGAGTTTATTAACCAAAGAAAAATGAAAGGTTTAATAATACAGTTCGTTTAAACCGAAACTCCAAGTGCTATTAAAAAGTAATTGGTCAAACTTATTAAGAAAGAACGAACGAATGGAAAAAGAAGGCCCAATATTTTTGTTTAAAGGGGCATTTTAAACATTCCATAAAAAAACGGGAGCGTTTTTTATGGCAAATTTACTATTTATTCTAAGAAGGGATTTTCGTTTTATTTCATTAGAATTTTTATGCCTGTTTCATTTCAAATCTTAATACGAGGATTGATTAGGTTCAAAAAAAATGGTTCTACTTGTTATACAGCCAATAAAATGGCTACGTAATGACAGACAGCGGCTGGCCAGCACAAAAAAAAATGCCAAATTGCATGGTTGTAAGGATTATTTTTTTCCACAGGTAAAAGACAACGCCAAAAGGTTAAGTGCACTTCCAAATAAGAAATTCATGGTCAAATACTTCAGCGGGAATAGTTTCAAAGAAAGTACGTCCGCCTACTATCATAATTGCAGCCCATTGCTATGTAAACAAGCGTTGAAAAAATTATTCCATTTACCGGTAAAAAAAAATCTTAAAAAAAACAATTTCCCAATGCAGTCAGGCCCCACAATACGGATTAGCAACGTTAAATGCCAAAAGCATTATTCATATAAATTAATAAAAATTGGAGTTGTAAGGTGCCTGATATCAGGAAAGAAATACTGATGTTGGTCAAGGATTTGAAACACATCTTTACCTTAGCATGTTTGAAATCCGTGGGTAGAGCGTGGAAAAAGAAAGTTTGTAAAAAAAACAAATCCATATATAGCCGCGCCAATGACGCCCTGGTGAATATTACTTTTTATGGCAAGGCAATTAGAATAGGAATACTTACTATGCCCAAAAATAATTCCAAAAGGCCATTGTATAATACTGTTTACGAGTTCTTGCTGAATTTGTGTATTGGGTTCCGGAGCTTCCATAAAAATAAATTGAGGGTAGCCATATTGTCCAATTGACAACATTGCTAAGTTACCAAAATCAGTGCAGATTTTTTTTAAGGGGGACTTAAAAAAAATTTGGGGGGGGGGGGGGGGCGATTTACTGCTTTGAAATTTTAATTCAAACTCATAATCGTGCAAATAATATGGTATACCCAAATTCCATGTCTAATTAGACTTTCTGCTAAAAGTTTAAAAGATTTTCCTTGGGTGGGTATTCCTGCCCTTTTGTGGTGGTTCGCGGTTCTTTTTTTTTACTCTTTACATTCGGCCCGTTGGTTATGGTTCTAGGGATTGCGGTTTAAAACTACCTTGAAATATTGGCAAAATTAAAATTAAAACTCTCTACAGAATCCGCTTTTTGTAAAGAGTTGAAAATAAGTGGCTTTTTACTTCTGGCTTACCCCTTTGGCCTTCCTAAAGAATTAAACTTACAGATAAATGTTATAAGTTACTATATTAGCCTGTACGGATATAAAAATGAAAAAGGGGTCAAAAAACCAAAGAGCTATATTTTTTAGCCAACGCACAACAGAATGAAAATGAAAGTTAACTTGAAAACAAAGAAAAAAGAATTAGTTAGAAATATGGCGAAAAAGGCAAGTAAAAGAAAAAAGCGATTGAAAGAAAACCTGTAGCAATCGTGCCGAACAAATTGAGAGGTTCTGTTGAGCCAGCAAGAATTACAAAAACACGTTAGTTCTTGCGACTTATCTTCCTGAAATTTCGCCAGCGACCAAAATTTGAAGAAAACGCAAAAAAGAACTCATAGCAGAAGGCAAAGAAAAAGTATGTAGAAATGAAAGATTTCTACGCTATGAAAAATGTGTTCTACCTAGAAGAAATTTCTCGTTGCGAGCTACATTAAATCAAAATGCCAAGCAAAATGACATTCATTAAAAATTGACACAGCTCTTAATCGATTGAGAAAAACAACCCATTGCCTTAAAAGGTGCATTGCCGACAATTATTTCTCTCGCTTTACTTTAGATTAAAACCAAACTGCTTTCCCTACTTCGACACAGTAAATGAAATTGATACAATCCCAAGACAATGGGCAAGGATGTCATTGGCAGATGTGTATGATATTTTTTTAGGAAAAAATGTGCCTAAAAGAAAGCAGCGGAAAAGGGATAAAAGGCGAATTCTTACACCCCAAAAAAACCATTGTAAAACCTAATTGCTGAACTTTATAGAACCCTACAAAGGATTATTTAGCATCCTTGTTGCGGAACAGGTGGGATGTTTGTGCAAATCCATAAAGTTTATTGAAAGCCACCAAGGAACAAAAAAAGAAGGTTTCAATTACGGGCAAGAAAACACACCAACAACCTACAAGTTTGCAAAATGAATCTTGCCATAGAAGGAATTTCGGCAAACTTGGGCGACAAACACGCTTGATTACTTTTAGCAACGACAAACACAAAGATTTAAAAGCTTGATTTTATAATGGCTTAATCCACCTTTTAATTTGAAAGATTGGAGAGGTGAAAATGAATTGTTAGACGAACCCACGTTGGCGATGGGGTATGAAGTACCACCCAAAAAGCAATGCCAATTACGGGTTGGATTTTGAATATGGGTTCCAAACTCTCTGAAAATGGCCGTTGCATGTTTTATACTTGCCAATGGGTGCACTTTTCAGGAGGTGGGCCGAAGAATATAAAAATTCGCAGAAGTTGATTGAGAATAATTTGGGTGGAAAGCCATTATTTCATTTATTCCAAGAAAACACATTTACACCACAGCATATTAGCGTTAAACACTTTGGATTTCTCAACAAAAACAAAAAAGGGAAAGAACAGTTACGAAAAACAACCAAAACCTGAAACTATCGATACCGAGAAGAAGAAATCTTATTTATGGATTTAGACGTTGGGGAAAGTGAGTACGAAAAGAAATATGTAGAGCTTACTGAAAAAAGATATTGAAAGAAGTTGCTTTTAAATTTACCACAATTGGCAAACAAACCGATTATAAAAAAAACCACATATAAAGGACATGCCAGAGTTTTGCAAATCTTGCCAGTTTGAAGATGTAGAAATCAACGATTTGTTCTAGTGCCAAGCAAATACATTGAGTTTGTAGATAAGAACAGCGGAATTGATTTGATACCGAAATTTGAAACGGATTCAAAAGGGATTTCCAACTACGCTATTAAAAGAAGAAGAAAGAATTCTCAAAAAACCAATTTGATTTAATGCTTTTAAACCTTGGGATTATGAAGCATTTAAAACGATTAGGCATTATTATAAAATTGGTTGACATCGAAATACTGATTTTGGAAGTAACCAATCTCTTGGGGAATTATACCATTACCAAAAAATTTTATGCCATCGTGTTGCCAATGTTTCAGGATACAGATTTATCAAATATAAAATCATTAAAAAAGGGCAGTTTGCATATTCAGCAATGCAAGTTGGTTAGAGGATGAAACTATACGTCTTGCCTTATATGTGATGATTTAACTGCAATTATTTTCGCCAGCTTATTTAGTTATAGCAGAGTAAAGACAAAAATGATTTGATGACCTTGAATATATGAGAGTTGTGCTTTCAAAGACCAGGAATCAGACAGGTAATGTTGGTTTATTAGTGACAGTAGATGTAAGAGCAAGTTAGAGTGGGAACGTTTTTGTGAAAATTGAAATTCCCATTCCCGATACTAGACCAACAACGCAAATACGTAGCAATCTATAAAGGTTTGCTTTATCAACCAAAAAGTGTATGAAAAAATAGCTTGGATGATTGCAATTGGATTTTGTGGACCACATACATTTGAAGATTTAAATCCAAAACAGGAAGTTCCAAAAACATTAGACGATTATATTCAGGCAAGCTGATGAAAGAAAATTCGGTTTTAGAAACTGACAATTTGCTTGGGCATTTAAGCGTGAAACAAAAATATTCATACCTACAAATCTAAAAAAAGGAGCGTCCTCGATTTATCAAATACCAAAAATTGTAAGAACCAAGACAATTTGGATATGTTTCTGTTTACTTCAAGAAACGGAGAAAAAAATATCCATTGCGATTTAGATGGAAGAAGCAGGTTGGTTTCCAGTACTTTATTTACAGTTTTTAAGGTAAAAAATACTTACAAGAACTTTTACCAGAATATCTGATTTATTTTTTCCAAAGAACAGAATTTGACCGTTATGGCACGTTTCAACTCTTGGGGAATGCCCAGAGAAACCTTTGATTGGCGGAGATATGTGCAATGTAAAAATTACCCATTCAGGATATTAAAATGGCAAGAAGCCATAGTTACCATTTACCATACCTTGGAAACTCGAAGTGTATTTAATGGACCAATTAAAAGGAAAGTATTAAAAAAAACCACTTTGTTCCAGTTTTGATGAAAGGGTTGTGCGAAAGTATGGGAAGTTGAAATAGTTAGAAAAAATTGAGGTATATGATTAAAGCAAATTTAACAGTATCAAATAATTGTGGGTGCTTTTCGGAATTCCGAATGGCTTGTTCAATTCAATTTTTGAGAAACTGACTTTTATCTATGCGGCTTATACAAAGGAAAAAAAAACAAACATTAACAGATATAACTTTCTTCACTAAAAGAAAATGAAACCAAACCTTAATTTAACATCTAGAAAGTCGGATACCAACTGTTAAATTCAAAATCAGAGTGTAAGGATATCAGGTAAGACCCCATAATGCTGACTAAACCAGCTACCATGTTAACAATTTTAAAATTAATTTCTTGGACGCAGTTGAACTCAAATGATGACCTGTATATTTTTTGGTTCTTGATTTTATTTACATAGAAATTTTATTTACAGGTCTTTCAATTGAAACGCCAAAAACAAGAAAAAACTTTACAAAGGTTTCGTTTCTAGGTCAACAAGGGCGTTGCAATTGGCAACCCACAAGTTCGCTTGACGATTTAAAAAACTTATTAAGAAGGAATAGAGTGCGCCTTCCCAATTGTTGCCAGCATTTTTTAGAGACCAAAAAAGCAGGAAGAAGGGAATAATTTGCCCTTTTTATCTTGCTGAACCCAAACTTTCAAATTAACCTTGAAGAAAACAAAACAGCAATTGGGCTTGATTTAGAACCAAAGGGGCTTTCAGGGCAAAGAAACAACAAAAAGGGCTTCAAAGGGCCTACGGAAATTATTATCGATTGAAGATGTTTCCAATTTCCAATGTTTCCCTAACTAATGTTCAAGGAGTTAGGAAACCAAAAAACAACCCGGTTGTTATTTGAGCGGGGGGAATTTTCAATTTGAGGAATTAGTTTTTTTCTTGCTTTGGGCCCCCAATTGCTTTTTTAAGGACTTTAAAGAAAAGCCAAATATCCTCTCCCCCCCCTTTTTTTTCCTTA
>Ga0163217_1036540_pt1 | contig 11108 bp, 10 predicted proteins | sample SynspAceP_FD_185933 | JGI IMG/M metagenome (GOLD analysis project Ga0163217, IMG submission 185933) | Saline lake microbial communities from Ace Lake in Antarctica - Synechococcus sp. Ace-P (PacBio error correction) | ecosystem: Environmental > Aquatic > Non-marine Saline and Alkaline > Saline ... | reverse complement strand
TCTGCGTGTGAGCCTGCTCAAGGAGAGGACAAGGCTGCGGCATCGCGTCAACCAACGCTCGTGGCCGAGGCGGATGCTGTTCACTACGCGACACGGCGCTGGGCATGTGGAGAGCGCATGAGTTCAATCACATCTTGCGATCGCCTCGATTCCACACTCGTCGTGGTCGCAGAAGCCTCGCGGGCGCGGTGATGCGGCCGCCTAACCGGATGATGGCTGACGCATGATGCAGAGGGCTTCCACTCCCTTCACCTGGCGGCACCAACGGGCAGTTGACGCGCTACGGGCCGATCAAGGAGCACGCGCATCGCCCCCTGCTGCGAGGCTGGCGACAAGATCCGGGTGTCGCTCACTTGAGGAACCGAGGAAGGAAATCCCGGTGTTGCTACTACCGACTGCAGGCCCTGGGCCTGAGGAAAAGATGGTGGAGTAGAGTGGCCTGCCCAGCTGCGGCCGCACCCTGTTCAAACTCGAGAGAGGTGCTTGCACGCTGGGTGCGAACACGCCACTCCACTCACCGGGCCTTGATATTCGCCGTGATGGTTGCATCGTTTAAACGGCCTGGCGAGATGCGACGCTGACTTTGACGGCTATGTTGGGCAAGACCCCCGGCACCCTCTCCTCTACCGCCGCAACGCGACGAGATCCGCCGGGTCCAGAAGCGAGGGTGTGGAGGCCCTGATCGCCCTGATCAAGGAGGACGCCGCGGTCGACCTGATGGTCACATCCAGACGTGTCTGTAACCGTCCTTTTGCAAGGGCGTCGCTGCATTCAGGCGCTATAGTTTATAGGCCACAGTTCAACGGCGCAGGAGAGATCCAAGCATGGCCAGTGGTCGCACAGCATTTTTGTGTTGGCCGGGGTCGGCTCGTCTGCCACCGCAGCAGCAAGGTTGGTTGGCGGTGATGGTTCATGCGCCGAGTTTCCGCCTCCTTGATCACCGACAGCCCGAAGGAGTGATCGACAGGCTGGCGAGATCGTCTTCCGCGACTACTCGACACCACCGGCAAGTTCACGCAGACCGATTGGCGCCAGTGCAGCCGTGATTGCTCGCCAAGGCTCGGCAACGCAGAGATGGTTTATGAGGCGAATCGGGGGGATGCTCGGCACCTCAACGACCGTACACCCGCTTCATGGACCCGCGGGGAGTTCAAGGAGATTGCAGATCGACACCGTCCGGAGAGCTCTCCGGGGTGGGGATCAGCTGGTCTCGACAGGGACCAAGGATGCTGTTGATGTTTGGTCTCGCTCGCTGGTTCGCCGTTCCCGGGCAGGGGTCAGCGAAGGAACTGGCCGTGATCGTTCAAGATCGACGGCAGAGTCCACCAGGCCATGACAACTGAGGATCGGTCAAGCTGTCCGTGGCAGGGCGGCAGCACGGTCACGCTTGCAGATGCGCCGCAACAATCTCAGCATGCTTGTGTGCCCTCACCGCGCGCGGGGGATCGGCTCCACGCGGTTGAACATTAGACAACACCTCGAGTCCCGATGTAACATTGAAAGGTGGCTACATCCGCCTCAAAGCAGTTCAACGCCATGCCTCTAAGGACATGCGCGCCGCACTCTTAGACCGGGAGGCAGGGGGGGCAGGGGTCGTTCTCGAGCTGCGCAGCAATCGGTGGTATGCTGGCGCCAGTGTCGAAGAATCGTCTTCGCCAGTGGCTCTCGATGAGGGCATCATTCGTCTCCCCCGCCCGTGATGGTATTCAGGATGTCAAGCGGGCACGGATCGGGCGCTGACAAGTCGCCCTGGGGATGGTTTGGTCAACGAGGTTCAGCAGTGCCAGCGAAATTCTCTCCGGTGCCCTGCAGGACAACAAGCGCGGCGAGTGGGTTGCCAGAAAACTTCGGCAAAGCGCTGGGTTCAGTCGGTTGCGGAGGCCTCTCGGACGGTCCGGATGACGGTGACGATCGCCCAAAATAACCTCACCCGAAGCGGGCGCGACAATCACAAGCACGGGATTTCGCCGGATGTGTCGGTGAGATGAGCGAGAGAGAGATTCAGAATCTCAAACCGAAGACATCGGCACCGCAAGACAGTCAGTACGGCGGCGAAACCCTTCTTTGGTCAAACAGCTCAGAACGTCGCCAAGCTCCAGGCTAAGCCTATAACCCCACCAGCGCCAACCTTCCTGCCGCCACTCGAAAAGCTTGAGCTCAGGGATCTTTACGCTGTGACCTCTGCGATCTCGCGGCCATTCAGGTTGCCTGAGTCAAGTGATGGGTGCATTCAAGCCGCCGCCGGGGCTGCATCGTTCGTTCGTCGTTGTTTATCTGCCTTCGGTTTGAAACAGGGGCAACAGGGCTTGGGCCAGGCACTAGACCACAAGGCACACCAAGCTGGAAACTTGGCATCAGAGCCTGCTGTGCATCCACTACCCGATATTCGATCAGTTGCGCCCAAAGCCTTGCCCGAAGGAAGGCAATTGTAACAACTTTTGCGGCAAGTCGGAATTTGGGCCTGAGACTCGCTCACACCACCAACACTGCGCGTTCTGCGCGCTGATTTTCTGTTGATGTGGCGGGGTGAGTCGTCAGCCTGGGGATTTGCTGCCATGGCGCGGTGAGCCACTCAAGATCAGGGGTTTCGAGCTGCTTGCGGCGGGCAGCACACTGAGCCGCGGGCCAGCACTTGCCGTGGCGCAGCGCCGCCTTTTGTTACACCAGCCGGCCATTGCAGGATGTTGAGGGCAAAACCCTGGCGCAGGCAGGCGGGAAGGCGGTGGCGGTTTTCCATCGGGGTTTCGAGCAACCAGGATGGTTTTTCGGGTTTTTGATGCGCGAAAAGCGCAGCGCTTGGCGATCAGTTTCAGCTCATCAGCTGCAGCAGGGCTGTTCACGCTGCCGGCAGGCGCCTAGCGGTCGATACCTAGTCGGCGGCGAGACTCCAAGCAGTTGCCCTTAGCCGCCGCAGGCGGCGGCGGCGGGGCGGCGACTAGGCCGCCATCTTCTCGTCGGCTTCGGTGATCACTCGCGGGATGAGGCAGAGTGATCGGTAGGTCGAGCTGGGTGTTCTTCCACGGCCGGATGTCTGGGCCCTGGATTTCCGGCGAGGGATTCCTGCAGCATCTCATTGTAGAGATCGAACGCGGATGGTTTTCCATCTGGCCGCTCTGTCCACCCCAGCAGGATTGCGAGGCGCGGATTTCCATTGTCGGCTCGCAGCTGGAAGCACTGCCCGTGAAGCGAAATTTCCTGGATGGCCCGCAGCCGATGCCGGCGGCTCACTCAAAGCCGCATTCGCCGGGATAGAAGAGCACGGCGTGGGCTTGCACGGGCCCGCTCGGGCCACCGCGCCCACGCACGTTGTTACAACTGCGCCAGGCCAAACTTGTGGGCATGCTTCCACAGGAGTCCGTGTTCACCCGGGGCGGGAATATCCAGGGCCCTCTCGGATGATCGTGGTGCAGAGCATTCACATCCGGCTTCCACCGGCGATTGAAGGCACCATGGCGCTCTCCGCTCCCCTTTCCGCATCTGGCGTGGGCCACCAGCAGCTTCAGGCCAGGCAGCATCAGCGCAAGCGCTTCAGCCACACCTCGATTTCCCTCCCCGCACGGTACCACGTAAGACACCTGGGCCGCGCGTTCGAGTTCCTGGGGGATTGGCCGTTGCGTACCGCATCGTCGTCACGGGCAAGCGACGGTGAGGTTCTGATTCGGCCGGCCGCAGCGGCGGTGCGCGTGGTGATCAGGCTTCATTTCGCGCACCGGAGAGCTCATCCCTGTAAGAGCGTGCGCGGAGATCGGTTGCCGAGAGCGGTGAGCACTGTCCCAGTCATTGCGCGCGCCTTGATTTTCTCTTTATGTGCACACCGAAACTCGCTGTTCTTCATTTTCCAACCCCAGCAGCCGAGTTGCTCGAAAGTTGCGTGCCTTGCCAGCAGCTGGTGGGTGCCACAACCCATCACCGTGCCGGCCTGAGGCCCTTGGGATCGTCTTGCGTTCGCTGCTGGTGCGGAAAGCCGGTTCGCAGGGCACCTTGATGGGTACGGGGGAAGGTTTCGGCTCAAGGGCGCCTATGCGGCTGGGGCCAGCACCGTGGGGGAGCGAGCCAGTGGGCCTGCTTTGACCGGCTGTCAACCGCCTTGACAGGGCACGGATCGCCACTTCGGTTTGCCGAAATCCACACATCGCCGCGGACCAGCGATCGGCTCGGGCTTCTCCATGTCGGCGGCTACCTCGCTGATCGGCCTTGGACTGGTCTTGGGAAGGTGGCTCGTAGGGGAAGGAGATCTCAGCTCCAGCTGGCCGGGCCATCGGCGGGGCAAGGCGACGGGCCTGGTGGCGTTCGGCTTAGAGCTGACGAGATCGAGCGCCACCTTGCGCACGTCTTGAAGGGCCCGTTCCTTGGCCGGCTCCCAGGCCAACCCCGCCCATTTGCGAGTTGAGATCGGTGGGGCGTCGTGCTGGCCGGTAAGCGGCCGAGGCGCCGGCTGGTCGGCCGCACCCGCAGGGTGGGCCGTCGGCTATATGCACCACCAGGATAGTCCGCGGGATTCTGGCGTGATCGCCAGATTTTTCGAGCTTCAGAGAGCGGCCGATGCCGTGGTTGCGGTTGCACCACGAAATCGCCGGGCTCGCATCTTGCCGGGATCGACGGATGCGGTGCCGCCTTGCGCCGCCGCGCACGTTAGCGAGGTTCCCAGGCTCTGTGGCCGAAAAAATTCGCGGTCGGTGAGCAGCACCAGCTTTCCAGGCCGCAGCTGCAGGCACTTCAAGCTCTGGCGCTGCCCCTGATCTTCAGGTGCCACCGGCGTGTTACTGGTCGATCGACGCGCTCGATCGGACGGACTGATCGTTGAGTTGGGCAACGAAGCGGGTGATGCAGTCGTGCTCTTCGAAGCAGAGGCACGGGCGGCTGGGCGGGGCTGGACACCAGCCAGACCGGAAGCCTTCTGCCTGCTGGTAGCCCTTACAGCGCCGCCAACGGCCGACTGGTTGGGGTGGGCCGGGCACGGCCCGGCGGCAGATTCAAAGCTGTTGGATGGCGGTCGCTCTCGTGCAGTCGGCGAGATCGAAACGGCGAAGGCCCGGCTTCGCCAGGCTCGGCGGCGGACGATGCAGCGCAGCACCGACACCTCAGCGTCGGTGATGGTCTCGGCGTGGTCATCGAACCAGTCTGCGTGGGCACGGCAGTGGCTGCGCAAACCATCAATTGCGATCAGGGTGGGCGGGCAGTAATCCAGCAGCGAGGCCGGTCTTGCGCAGGCCAGCCCATCAGGCCGGCCGCATCCCCTCGGGCGTGCCCGCCTATCGAGCAGACTGGTCCGAGGCTTCGGGGCTGAGCAGGGCTCGAGCCCATCGGTGCATCGAGGCCGCAGGGCATCGGCCAGGGGGCAATACCGTGGGGTGGACGCCACGGTTCGAATTTCGGATCGAGGCGAGCGCTTGGCTGGCCAGCGATCGAACTCGCCAGTTTCTCGGCGTGTCGCGAAAAGGAAAACTCCAGGCGCACCGGCAGCTCGGCGGCTCACCGGAAACACGATCAACGTTGTCGCACCCCCGGGGGGGCGGGCTCCAGCCTGCTTCTGGCCTCGATCGTTTGGCACCCGCTCGTAACCCAGCCGGCACTGAGGGATGTCAAGCAGGGCGTCGAGGGTCGACAAGCTGGCCTTGCGCAGCTGAGGCACTGGGGCCGCCAGGGCGCCGGTGGCGGCGGTCGGGGTTGCAGCGCCGCTCGGTCGCCACGATCGACGCACGCACAAGCGCGGGCGGCCCGCGCATCACCAGCTCCAACTGAGCACCTGGAGCTGGCCCCAGTGATCCGCTGGTGGGGTCAAACGGATTCGTGGGCGAGCCGTTCGTCGCGTGGGCATAAAGCGGCCGCGCTAGGCACTCGGCCAGACAGGCCCATCAGCTCCAGTAGGGAGCTCAGCGGCCGCCTCCTCCAGGGTCGGCACCAACCACCCAGCACGGCGCCGCAGCCGAGCGGGCCAGCGGCGCGCTGATCAGGCCCGGCCGGCCGGCCGTCGCCGCGACTACAGCCGCAGGCGATCCGGCGCTTGCTCGCTCCAGCACTTCCCGGTCCGAGAGGACCTGCTTCGGGCTGGGCACCCAGGCGAAGTGAGGGCAATCAGGCTGGGCCGGCGAAGGGATTTGATCCTGCAGTTCCGCGCCAGCACGCCGTGGTGCCGAAGCGAGGGCATGGCATGGTGCGCAAAGCCGTCGCCCGGCGCCTCCCTGCCCGCTCCGCTTCAAGCTAATCACACGAAAACCTTGCAGAAGCCAAGCCCCCACGGAAAGCCTGCCTTCGGGGTTTCGTGCCTTGGTGGTGGGCGGAGTTTTCGGGGCTGGCCTGGCCGGTCGCTGCTGCCCCAGCCCGGGCTCCCGCTTGAGCCTGCAGGCGTTGCGCTGCGGCCTTAGGTGAAGGCTGGATCGCCTCAGGGCGGGCCGGCGCCCCAGCCGGGGCGACGTGGTTGCCTCGGCTTCCCCCCAGTTGCCTTGGACCTGTGGAGCAATCAAGCGGCTGAACAGAAATGGCGGCCCGGTGCCTACCCCTTGCCGGCGGCGGCTTTCCGTTTACCTCTACCTGCGCCGCGCCGATGTCCCCTGCTGACAGGATCGTCATCAGATTCAAGCAGCGGATCCTCAATCCACCGCGTTCGAGCGGAGAACTCCAGGCGATCGCCGCGCCTGGTGCCCGCCTTGGAGGGTGTCCGGTGTGCGCCTGCTGCTGGGGCCGCCGAATCGCAGGGACGCACGGCCGAGGGGATCCGGCGGGGCAGCACGTATCCGCGGATCCAGCCCGCCCGTGCGTGAAGAAGCGGCAGCCTGGATCGTGCCCGGTGCGTGCTCAACCACGAGGCGATTCCACGTGGCCACAAGAGTGCCGCCGTGGATCGCCGTCGTGCCGCTCACCGGGCTGTTGGGACTCTCCAACAACCTGCGAGCCCGCGGGACAAGCGACCACCTCGGCGATCCGGCTCTACGCCGAGCCTCGGCTCCTGGATGCAGTCCCTGGGAGAGGGAGGCTAAGCGCCAACCAGCAGCGCCTCCGATTGGCCCTCTCCTGCTGGAGAGCGGGAATGCCCGCAGAGGCGCTGAACGGCAGCAGCTGAACGGCACTCAAAGAACTGGGAGTTAACCGATCAACACCCGCTCAGCAGCATGTTGAACTGCATTTCAGCTGTGTTCGTCGCTGAGTTGCTAGGCGGGCTGGCTAAGGCAAGTGCTTTCCAGGAATCCCGGCCTGGCTGGCTCCCCACCGCCAGGGCTGGCGAGCAGCTGATCGCCTGGCCGAGCAGTTTCCGGCCGCCGCGAGGGGTGGGCGCACAGGGCTGGATCGCTGCCCTCAGTCAGCTGGCGCAGGGCGTTGCATGCGAGCAGGTCGGCATAGCGGTCAGACGCTGCGGCTGGGATGCGGAAGGCCCGCGCAGGTGAGGTCGCTCCTGCTCGCGGCCCCAGCCAGCCGCTTTCAGCTGCAGCTCCACCTCGTTCAACTCCGTCGCTCCAATCTCGGAGATCAGTAGGGCGGTTCGGCCTCAGGCCGGACGGGGGCTGGATGGTTTCTTTGACGGCAGGGCTCGGGTGACGCTGAGCAAACGGGTGCCTGTCGGGGAGAGCCGGAGGTCGGGCGGTGGCCGGCAGTGGCTCCTTCGGTGGCTATGGGGACCTCGCATCGGGGCTAGACGGGACTCAGGGGAGGCGATCGATCGCCGGTCTTCGGCCGCCTCGGCGACTGCTTCCTCGCCGACGGGCACTGCCCCAGGCAGGCGCCTGCTGCAGGCGGACACAGCAGCCAACCCGAGGGCTGGCTTCGGCATGACCAGCTAGGGACTGCAATGCATGGGGGTGAGAAGGCGTTGTGGATTTTTCTAGAGTGGCTGGGCTACGCGCACCATGGATTCGTTTCATGGAAGCGGAGTCGATCGATCGCTGACGCCTGTGCAAACATGCGGATACATGGAGCGATGAGTGCTGCTCGCTGCTGCCCTTGTGGTCGCCTCTTGAGGCACGTCCCATTTCTGCCGCAATTGCAATCGCCCTGCGGCCATCTTCCGGCGACTGCCTTGTCCCTTGAGCCAGGCCGTCAGGCGCTCAATGGGCTTTGTTGCTGCCTTGGTGTTTTCGATGGGTCCTGATTCTGGCAGCCGCTGGGTGCTCACTCTGCGCACCTTGCAGCTGGCGGCGGCGGCTACCTGCTCTGCTGGCTGGCTCCAACTGCTGGGCTCGAGCCCTGGCCAGTCTCCGCAGGACAGATCTCCGCAGGACAGCGGCCGCGCAGATCGGCGAGCCAAGACGAACCGGAGCCCAGGGCCGCCAATGGCTGGGGAGTTGTGGTGGACCCTGGCTGTTTCACCGGGACCCTGGCCTTTTCACTCGGACAGGTGGTGCGCCGTGCGGTCACCGATCGCCTCTGCTTGGTGATGCGGGTGGCTGATCGGCGTGATTGCCCTGCGGTTCACGCTGATGTTCATCCGCTGGCTGGAGGTGTTTGCCCATCTGGAGGCGGGCCGGCTTACTAGCGCGTGGGCCTTGTTCGGGACTGCGGCGCTACTGCGTCTGCGCTAGCCCAAGTTCGATGATTTGCAGGAGTGCGGGTTGATGCTCTTGCTGGGGCTTTCCTGTTCCTCTGGGGCTTCTCAGGCGCATCCAGAGGTGGCGCGGAGGTGACCCTAGCCCCCTTGGCGCGATTTGCACCTGTCCAGGCCGGCAGCGGGCCAGCTGTTGGGAGGCACTTCGAAGGTTGTGTGAGCTCGGGGGGAGCTGCCCCAGCCGGGGCCTGTGGTTTCAGTTCGGGCCACGCAGCTTCCATGGGTGGCACGCGCCACACCGTTCCGGCTATGCAATATGGTCGCTATGAACGTGCCTCGTGGCCTACTGAAGGTGAAGTGCAGACGCAGGCCGGCAGGATTCTCGCTGGTGGAATCAGCACTGGGTGATCGGCGATCCCGGGTGTCCGCTTCAGATGCCCGCACCCCCTGATGCGCTGCGCTGTCTGCGGAAGGGCCTTGCGAGCGTGCTCCCACTACGCCCCGGGCTGAACGCCGAGAAATTCAAGCCAGGCGCTTGCCGCGATGGGGCAATGAGTGGCGAAGCAAGGAAAAAAACAGGCCACGATGAGGCGGAAAGAGCCAGCGGTCGATCCGGCCGGCCGATCCCTTTGCGGGCGCCACCGCCAGCCCCGTCACCAGCCATGCCGGCCAGGGTGGCCGGCCAGCGGCCGGCGAGCTGAAGGCGGTTGCGTTGGCAAGGCGATGGTTGGGCGAATGGGTTTGCGATCCCAGCTCGGCGAGGAAGAGGGAAACACCACACGAAAGCTTCTCGCGGATCACTGCCCAGCTGCCCAATCCGATCTGGCGGTCTTCGAGCCCTGTTCACCAGCTCCGGCGTTCCTCCTTGGCTTCCTGCTCAGCGGCCCCCTCTCCATCGTCTGGGCAGGCGACAGGAGTTTGAGCCGACCCGGAACAAAACAGCGCGCCAGCCAGGGAACAGGGCCGGCGGCCAGCAGTTCGCGCAAGGCCATAGCCCAGAGCCAGTCGAAATCAAGGTGACGGCCGGCCAGGGCGCTGAAGGCCCGCATGACACCCAGCGCCCGCGGCGGAGGGGCGCTGGCGGGGGCGCCAGCAGCTGGCCACAAGAAGGTCTTTTGTCGCCCAGCTCGCCAGGGTGATTGCGGTTGAAGCTGGAGCCGAAAGCGGCGAGGCGGGATCCGGTAGCATCAGAAACGGTTCGCACGAAACCGTGTGCCTTGGCCGCAAGCCCTGCACCGCTTATGTGATCGGCACCAGCTCGATCACTTAGCAGCACGGATCAACATCGCCGGTGTTCCCGCCTCATGGATGATTCAGATCGGTAGGCGTTGGCATCGGCGTTTAACCTGGGGGGATCACCTGTTGGATCAAGGGCATGTAAAGCGGAATCCCACAATGATGTTTGAACGGGAGGTGACCCCCAGCGCCGTGAGATGTAGAGGTCGGGGTTGCCTCACGAACGGTCAGGCGATGGCGCTGGAACGGCGATGTAGGAGGTCGCTGGCGCAGAGGCACCAATTGAACAGCAGCGTGTCCCCCTGCGGGCAGGGAGAGCAACAAGGAAACGCCAAGCCCGGACGACGGGCATTGACAGGGCATCCAGCAGCGCCAAAAGCAATAAAGGCGCCGGCCCCGGGCAGATCTCCCAGCCGCTGGGCGGACCAGGGTCCCATTTGTCGAGGCAGAAGAACTCAGGACGCGTAGAAGAGCTCTGTCGGTGAAGGAGCTATCTTCCGATCCCTCCGGGGCTGAAGGCGGGCCACCAGCAGGCCGATTCAGCAGGCTATGCCGACCAGCAGCAGACGACTGTTCAAGGGAAAGGCTTCAGCAAGCAGGGCTGCGCCAGTGATCTCCTCACGGCACCGGCTTTGACCTCCCAAGCCCCCACGGCCTGGATCGCTGCGCGGCCGGGCCGCCGGAGAGTTTCACGCAGCAGCAGGCCAACGATTGATCGGCCGGCGATTTCCAGTCAGGGCAGAGAGGCGGTGCACCATGAAGCCGTTCGGTGGGGGTTGCCGGTGACATCGATGGGAAAAAGGCTTCCGCCGTAGCATGAGGGTGACGGCCAACTGATTCGTCCGTAGTGGCGGGGCGATCGCCGCCGGCATTTGAAAAGCGGGTAGAGCCCCATGAGCCTGAGACACCAAAAAGGCAGTAAGATCGGCACCAGGCACCGACATTTTCACCATCGCCGCCAAGGACCGGCAACACCCAACCTGGGAAAAGCCCAAGGCCGGCTTGTGCCTGCAGCTCCACGCCACCCCTGAAGCGGGCGATCGCCAGCAGCAGGTTAAAAGGGAAAAGAGCTTGGGGCGCGGAGGGCCGGAATCTCCAAAGATCCGAGCCCCCACCAGCCACGCAACCACGCGGAGGGCAAAAAAAAAAACAGAACCGGCGGTGAGAGGGCAGGTTTCTGCAGCACCAGGATTGTGTTCACATTTGGGGTTTGCCTGGCTTCTTTGGAAAATCAGCGGGTAAGGGAATTTGGCTTCGACCCTACAAAGAGCAGGGGTTGGCTCACGGCCCCGGGGGATCAGGGGTGGTTTGGGAAAGGTTTGGGGGGAAAAAAAAAAAGCCCCAAAAAAAAAAACCCCAGGAATTCGAATTTTGGGGATCACTTGATCTCTCTCTT
>Ga0163217_1023120_pt1 | contig 11108 bp, 11 predicted proteins | sample SynspAceP_FD_185933 | JGI IMG/M metagenome (GOLD analysis project Ga0163217, IMG submission 185933) | Saline lake microbial communities from Ace Lake in Antarctica - Synechococcus sp. Ace-P (PacBio error correction) | ecosystem: Environmental > Aquatic > Non-marine Saline and Alkaline > Saline ... | reverse complement strand
GCTGAAGTTGATCGGAGGCAAGTGGCGGCTGCGGCGCACGAAGGCAGAGCGGGCACGGATCGCGGCGAAAGCATGATGCCCGGCGTGACGCGTGGCCGATATTGCGCGCAAGCATGGCACGACCCGCTGGCAGATTTACGATTGGCGCAAGCAGATACGCAAAGCAATCTGTTGGTGCCCGAGAGCGTGGCGGCTTGCGATGTTCGCGGAACTGGTGTCGATGATCCGACGGCGGAAGCGCCACTGGCTGTCCAATGGGCCGATCTCGAGATCGTCGTGAGGCGACGTCGTCATCCCGCGTGCGGTGGTGGCGTCGATGAGGGTCAATTGAGCGGGTGATCGCGCGGCGCGGGCCGCTACATCATGATGTTCGGCCAGGTCGCGGCCGGTAAAGGTGTTTGTGGCACGCGGCCGGTCGATTTCCGCAAAGGATGCGACGCGTTGTCACTGGCGGTGCAGGAGATGGTCGCGCTTGATCCGTTCATGCGGGGCGGCCTTTTCGTGTTCCGCTCGAAAAACGCGCGGACCGGATCAAACTGCTGATGTGGGACCAAGAACTTGGCATGTTTGCTGGCGCATAAGCGCGCTTTGGAAGGGCGGTTAAAATTCGTCTGCCGCAGCGTGCAGGACGGGTGATTGCGGATCTCCTCGCCGCAGGGCTGCGGCCCTTGTTCGAGGTGGACTGGCGGCTGATCCGGGCCGGAAACGGGCGCGGTCGCCTCGCTAGGATGGCTTGGTGAGCTAGAAAAAATGCGTGCTGATAAATACTCTGTTATATTATAACGTGTCTATTGACGCTTAGAGGTATTCCCATGCTTGATCGTCTTCAACATTTCAAGACGTGATGGATTAGCCGCTGAAACATTGCATATACGTGAATAAAAATACCATTCGGAAAGCCCGCCTCGCCGAGGTTGAGGCGAACTCGCTGGCCGGCGCTCGCAGAGATGGCCCAAATCGGCGGGGCTGGTAAAAGTCCGATATGCCCTGCCGCAAGCTCGCTCTCCCTCTGTCGCCCGGGGCAAACAAAGCTTCAATTTGGCCAGTCGGATCACGGATATGCCTGCGCATGTTTTGTCATCATCATCACCCAACGGTCACTCGCGGCGCCTCAACACGCAACCCGTGCTCGATTTTTAGAAGGCACAGACATCTAGCGCGCCCGCAGGTATTCTGATCATTTTTTAATCAGTAACCAACAAGAGAGGGCCATTCACGCACAACGAGGTACAACACTGTGTTTAATCAGGGGATCAGGCGGGGCACCAGCTAGCGCAAGACTTGCGAGGTTTAGACTGGACTGCCAAGCTGATTTTTGCCGACATTGTCGTGCCATCAGAACAGCGGTGCTTGTACCCTCCTGCTCATAGAGGATCTCGATGTCTGCGACGCCAAGAGGGGCTGAGTGTGGCGCCCTGAGTTTCAACTCAGTTTATGAAGCAATCATCTGGGAATTATACTCCGCTTGGACGATTACATGTTAATTCAATGCGCAAAGTCCTCCTCGACTAGGAACTCCAGCAGGTTAAGCAAATTTTCCGAGAGACGATTTTCATTTTTAAGCACTTAGGCCTCCGGCGGGACAACTCCGGCAGTTTCTTTCCAATTCCCTCATCTGATCGCAATAGATTGCCGGCGCAGATCCCAGATGCGCTGCAGACAAAATCCGGAGCGATCTCGACCACACAACGCACGTGCACACCCCCGCGGAAACGGAGGCTGACAAGCAGATCGCGATTTGTATGCTCTGTGCTTTTGTATCGGGCCCGTGATCAATAGTGCCAATTGGAGACATGACCGCGATAAGGCCCACCCCACGCAATCGACTTCAAACCAGGCTTGAGCGGCGCATATGCGCGGGTCAAGATACATCAGACATATCGCAGACCGATGCGATGAATGTATCCTCTCCTTATGCGGTCGAACATATATAGCCTATCTATGTTAACCGACCACGGGAAGACGAATGATCTTGAGTGACGATGCAAGATAAAGCCTACGGACAGACAATATTGACGGTCTGCGGCGGTAATTCTCATCCAGCGGAAAGATACCTGTTAACGCGACTGGGCTCATACCGACATACACTCGAGCAGCTCCTGCGGACATCCAACATATCTCGGTTCGGCCAAAATAGGACGTCTCAGCAGACACTTCAAAAGCAAATTGTCAGACTCTTGGCCTTAGGAGTAACAGCAGTGCCAACGCTTCGGAACTACCACATAGCGAACGTGTAATGCAGGTTTCGAGACTCGATCCATGCGTTAGCCAGTATCCCGGCCTCTCCAGATCGTGTCTCATAGCCGCGATATCTAAGGCTGGTTGCACGACACCATTGAAACGGGCCTCTGTCACCACCAGGCCTGGCCGGAAGGACGAGTGTTTAGCGGGTCGTGCGCGTGCGACGGGCTGCATTCGACCGCTTCTGCGTCATCGCTGTACCGTACCTTGGACGTCACTTTGCTCGTGTGCTCAGGGAAGCTTTGCCACAGTGTGCGTGGCAGTCGTTGAGCTTGCGCTTCCACTCTCGCCCTACACTAGAGCCTTTTGCTCTGTCTCTGTTGTTAGACAGTAGGATTGTTGTGGAGACGTAACCAAGCTCCGGGCTTCTATGCGCATCTACGCTCGAGATTCACCGACGGCACACGGTGAAGTCACAGCCGTTTTCTATAGCCAGAAATGATTGATCTTGCGAGCGGTATTTGAGCCCGCCTCCGCTCAAGGCTTTTCGGACCATCCGGATACGACTGCATAGCAGTGTTACTCTCCAAGTGCATTGTTCTAGACATAAGCAGGCGTCTCACTGAAAATCGAACGGCCCAGCAGGCTCTGCGTCGCCCATTCAGCCTCCGGTCTTATAGCATTCAGAGCATCCTTTCCTGGTGCTCGCTTGGTGTTTTTTGCCGCGCTCTCGGCCTTGGTTTAGCGCCAGCCTCTGTGGATCGAAAAAACTCTAGAACACCCGGTAGGGTGATTCAAAAGGTTCATCCACATCATGGCTCACCAGCTTTTCCACCGTTTTTCCGAAGGAGCCGACTCATGGGAACTTAATCACCGTGACGGAGTTCTCTCTCGTGCTATCGCACCGCAAGAGTAGCCGAATGGAATTCACTAGGCTCACCTTTCAGTTGTCGCCCGGGCGACTGATCGGCTGTCCTCCGGTGCGAGTTACTTCAGGTGATCGTCGCTCATCACCACCTAGCGGACTGCGCGCTGCCTCGCATATGCGAGGACTGTTCATCAGCGCGTTGAGCTCATCCGGTCGGGATGGAACCACAAGCCCTAGTCATGCTCCCCAGATTCGATAGTAACAGAGCCTTCCAGCAAGGTCGAGCCTCCCGCAGTTCTGAAGCAAATCTTCAGCAGATTGCACTATTTGTCCCAACCTGCGGCGTCTCGCTGGAGCGGGTTTATACACATGATCTCTGTGGTGCAAGGCGTCGGAGAGCTCTGGTCGGCTTCTCGTGTCAGCCCCGTTATGGCACATTGCACCTGGGGCCGCCTCGTGTAGTTAGGCCAGAGGCTTACGCGCCGGCTCCAGCCGCGTAGTGCTCGCGCCAAAGAAACCAACACAATTTGCCTTCATCTCGATGCAACTGATTTAGGCTCGCGCCAGCTCTTATAGACTCCAGTGTGATCGATCCGCATCAGCGGAACCGTGGTGCAGATGCCTGCTCATTATACCCGCCTTGGTTGCTGCCGACATAGGGATTAAGACATTGATTTCTTGCGTGCAAGCTCCAGGCAGAGTCTCTCCAAAAACGTCGTCATACAGTAGATTTACCTTGAGATGTGAAACAAGTCGAACAGGATCCCTCTCTCCGCGCGGAAAACGAGAAGCACGGTCTGGCTTGTGCGCGAACGAAAATGGCTGATCTGCTCTCATCTAGGGTCCCTATTTCCGTTTCAGAGTCGCGTGCTCTTCAGCGCGCCTTCTGAGTCCTCAGTGTTTATTGGGTGTGCATGCAAGCTCTCGAAACGAAACGGGTGGTTTTTCAGGGGTCACTGGGAAGCGTTGCGCCCAGGCCCCGTATAACGAGTGTTCTGAGTACAGGCAGGACCCGTTTCAATAGTCAAATGGAGGTTTAACGCGGCGCACCATATCTCCTCAGTGAGAGACGCTCTTTTTTCGTAAAATGACCAGCGCGACTGCACCGCGTAAATTACATCTCAATAATAAGAACATTGAACAAAACGGTCAAGGGAGTACACTTGCTTCAACGCACTCTCCCCATCATGCCTTTCAGTTAGCACGGAAGTGTTGCATGTGTCGAACACGAAAGTTGTTGCAACACTATTATGCACAGATAATGCATGCCATTACCGAATACATGAGCAGTGTCCTTTCTACGAGCTCCGTTTGCATAGCTACGGCACCGATCTTCCCTCTACATACAAGACCAGAGCGCGGTTGCTGGGTCTGACCCCCACACTCCGCGGCCCCCCTTTCTTTGGGTACAGCAACGCACACTCCGAGCAGTGGAACACCCCAAAAGCCCCGAGAATAACCGGACGCTCTCGGGGCTCCCTCAGCGACGTGTTAATGTCAAGATTATATACTTCAAAAACTGCGCGACGAGTTTCTCTGCCATCTGCATATATGAGGATTCGTTAGTTTTCCGCAGCGATCTACACCAACCAATTATCATACTGTCTGCTAGCAACTAACAATGGTCCTTACCCCTTAGCTCCACCGAGATGATGAATATTTCCGTCTTCTTTCTGGGCTTGGGCGGGAGTATATGTTAGAACTCCGACCTCCAACCGTTGGTGTCAAAAACATATCATTCTCAGTCGCGCCGCGATGCGTTGCGTAAGCGTCCGCTTGTTGGCGGCGCCAGCTCGGTGTCTTTGCAGACTCGGAACGCCCATCCGTGAAGTAGGTTGGGTCTCTACGTTCGTGCTCCACGGTCACGAGACGCGCCGCACGCGACCAGATCAGCATTAGCGGTTCTCAACGGGCACATTCATTGCCACTAGCACTCGCAAATCGAAGGGTCTGCTCCAAAGAACGGCGTGTAAAATATGGCCGTACGCCGAAGGCCAGACCCGCAGGGACTGGGCTCGGCTCTCTCGACAGCTGCGTTCCTCCTCTTCGGACGATAAGGATCGGGCCAGTGCCATTGAAGACCCATGTTCACTTTGACCAAGAAGGTGGAGCTGCTTGGCGGCAGGGTACGTGGAACACCGAATTCTCTCGGAATAATGGTTTACATGCCCATCAGTGTTCTGCCAGTCGGGCGTAGTCCAGCATGTAGATCAACTCCATATGGGCACAGACACCTTCCCCATTCGGGACGCGGCCCGTAGCACGTTTTGCGGCTAATTGTACATGACCAATTCACGTTCCAAGAGGGCCCATCTCAGGGCAGCTAGATCGGCTCGATCGCGCTGAACAGCCGAGCATGTCACTAACCACTGTTCGATAGACCAACATTCGTCGCGTTGGAAACCTGATTCGGGATCACGGGCGTGTCCGCCATGGGCCTCTAGGAGTGAACCTCTCCACAAGCCTCGCGGTTCACGATGGCCCAGAGCGAGCAGTGATGGTCGATGGACGTTCGGCCTCTCGCTTTCATACACGCTCAGGCTGAGCCCGCGCACAGCGCGCGTCGATTCATGGCTCTGACCTGGCCGCGAACGTCAATATAGTACGAGAGCAATTTTACCACAACTCTACGGGCCGCGTTGCCGTAAGGGGAGGTGCGCAATGGTATGATCACCATCTGCCATGCACCCAGGGACCGCCGATCGACAGTCTCGCAGCCATTACGAGAAATCAGCTCGCTCACGACTAACCCTGCGCAGCTTTAGCCCCCAGGATAAAGGCAAAGGATGGGAGATACTTCAATCATGGCCCGACATTCGTTCGATCGAAGAAGGAGATCCTGCCATGGAATGCCGCAGCCCATTGCGAGGTGCATGGCCTTTCGGCGTCGGCCATCCACGCGTCTTGGAGCAGACCTTCGTTGGGTGTGCTGGTGGCGCATATGAGGCACTGAGCGTAAGCTGATCTGAGTCGCGTGTCGATTCAGGCGCGACAGTGCCGTGGAAACAGAGTACTCTACGAGATGGGCGTCCGGATACAGCTGAGCACATGCCTAGAGACGCTCCACGCGAACAAGGTCGGCGTTTGCTACCAAGGATTTCAGCAGCGCGCGAACTGAATGGTCTAGTGACACAAACTGGGTTGGCGGGGTCTAAATAATCCGACCCAAGCCCAAGGAAAGAATGAGGAAAATACTCTCATACTGGGTGCTAAGGGTAACGTAAGCCATCCTAGAGAACCATGGTGTTACTGAATCAGAAGTGTGAATTGGCGTGGAGTAATGATCGCTTCCCGAACATAGAGCCTCCGAACCTCATACATATGCCGTCGCAGAGAAAAGATCGTGCGCGAGCGCAGTTTTTGAAGTTTTTTATATAATCTGATAACGCGTCGCTGAAGGGCGGCCGCTCGTACTGTTGCGGAGGATGTCTCTTATGGGGTGTTGCACTGCTTCGGGAGGCGCGAAGCCCAAAGGAATAAAGGGAGCAATACCCATATGCACACGGGCGCTTCATGCTTGATGTCGAGCGAAAGTCACGGTCCGTTACTTCAAGATGTGGTAAGGACAAAAGATAACTAAATTAATACATATAAAACCTTTTTGTTTCACTCTCTGGGAATCTTGCCTAGGGGGTTTCGATTCGGTAGTGAATGCTGCAAACTGCCATTAAAAGTGTTATGATCTAAACACATTTTCGTGTTCGACACATGCAAACACTTCCGTAGTCTAACTGGATATACGCGTGATAGGGAGAGAGTGGCGTTGGAAGATGCGTTCTGCCTTCGTTTTCGTTCTTATTATATGATAGTTTTTACGCGGTGCAGTCGTTTGCGTCATTTCTAACCTAGAGAGAAAATCTGCTCCTCTAGCGTAGTGGCTCTCTTGACAGCGCTAATCTCCATCTGTAATTCTCGTACGGGTCTATCCTTCAGGAGACATACAGCGTCTCCGGGGGGGGCTGGACGACTCTCCGGCCTTTCTCTCTCAGTTTGTCAGCGGCTCTGTACAAAATAACACCCGTTTTCGTTTCGACTTTGTGCATGCAAACCTCTCTACATAAATTACAGCTGCGCCTGAGGTCGACGGTAAAATACCACTCTGAAACGAAAATGGCCCCTCTGACCCCATTTTGCGTGCGCGTCTTCGGCAGTGCCCTAGAAGGCCTGTTCGTTTATTTTCGCGTGCTAGAGAGACGGTTTCGTCTTCGGCTTGTCCATTCCCAAGGAAGAGGCCACTGTTATGGACGGTTTGGACCTGTCAGCTTTGGCGCAACTCATTCGCGTATGCGCGGCCAACCCCACGGCGCGATGGATAGCTAGTGCCATCGCACACTCTCAGCGAGTCGATCAGGAGTTTGGCGGGCCCGCCCATTCGTTGTCGATAGATCGGCCAATGGTAGGTTCTGGGCCAGGTGCTCACTGCGGTTGAGAGCCGGTCGGCGGTAAGCTATGGGCCTCAAATTCCGCGGCCGGTGCTTGGCCACACGGGGGTCAATAACTAGATACGTAGGCCCAAGCCCGGCGCCTTCCGGATCATGGGATAACCGGACAATCCAGCGATGAACGCCGAATGGGCAGATCTGCTTGAGCACTACGAAGTGCCCACCTGCTAGACTGAGGATGATTTCGAATTTGTCCTCTGTGGCCTGACTGTGGTCCTTACAACCTGCCGATGAAGTGTCTCAACGCTAGGCTCTCGGGATGAACGAGTCTTCGTATTTGCGTGGCAGCGGTCCGCAGGTTGTGGGTTGAGGACGACATTCCCGACACACCGGAGGACCCGATCAAGATCGCCCCGAGCGATACGTGGATGCTTCGGCAATTCAATCGTCGTACTCTCGCGGTGATAGCACGGTCGCCACGGATATTCGAGCGGCTCCTTGGAACGGTGAGTATTGGAAACCGCTGCTTTTATTGGGTGCGACTCCGGATCCACCCTATACGGTGTTGAGGACGGATCTCGAAGCTGGGCGGCAACCATAGCCCACGCGCGGCAAACAAACCGCCAATGCGCCACTCAGAAAGTGTGCTGCTGAATGATGACCGGTTTAAAACTGGCAAAAATTGGCGCCTGTAGGGGCCTGGGGACCGTATAAGTGATGTTCAGGTACCTGCGTCGAAACGCTTTTCCTATGTCTGTGGCATGTGGCTATGCATGGTCAAGCGCGACCCGTGCGAGCCGAAGCTCTTAGGCAACGCGGGGCCCTCTCTAATCAATCTCAAACCGTCCTTCAGACAGATACATCTGCGGGTCCAAAGAGCGGCTGTCTAGCTGGCGTTGCAGCCCCGTGTGTGTATTATCCATGGTGCAGCTGTATGAGCCGGCTTTTGCGTACCGCTGTCAAAAAGACAGTGGCAAAGGCGCGCATTTGTGTGTGTGTGATCGCAAGCAAACGACGCTGTGGCAAATCCCGCAGCAAGGAATCAGGAGCCAAGACGGTATCTGACGGGACGCAGAAGCCCGTTCGATGCATGGCTGAACCGCTCCGATCGACTGGATACAACTTGCCCTCATCCGGGCTCGCAGGTCTGTGTATCGAAGCCTCGTCTTTCCAATGGGGGTCCGGCACCACCTTGATTCGCTGTGGCGGGGCAGAGACGACGGGGCGGGTCTGCTACGGGATCGAGTTGGGACCCGGCTTACGTCGATGTGGCAGTCGAGCGGTGGCAGGCGTTCACTGGCCCAATCTGCGTGCTTGAGGTGCTGAGACGTCTTTCTGTCCGAGACTGAATGTTGAGCGCAGGAGCCCGAGTAGACTCCAGCCTGAGGCCGGATCGCGTATATAGTGACTATCGATCTTGGTGGAAGCGGCGACCAATGTTGCCGGTGGGGCTATGGGCTCTGGCAACGTACCCAGATCATCGTTCTTCCACGTGCGCCTTCGCACTAGAATGGCCTGCCGACTGTGAGTGATCATTCTCGCTAATTTCGGTCTGGCGATTGTGATGATTTCGTATCTTTGACCCTCGTCACCTATGACGCCTGCGTCGTTCGCCAGTCTGTTTGATCTCGAACTTGCAAGGATGGGTCGGCTCCTTACGTCGGTTCATTGATCCAAGGATGACAGCGCCCAATTATTAGCTAGCATGTAGCTACGACGGAGAAGTTACCTCCAAAGCCCGGCGGGTGGCCACTGGTGCGCCGCCGCACGTGGTCGTTGTGCCGCAGGATCTGGGCGCCGCCTTGGCAATATATTGCGAGATCAGATGAGCGAAATTTGAAAGAACTGCCAGGATTCTGGCCTCATCCAAGCGGAAAGTGAAAACGCCGAAGAGTTTGCTTATTGATCGTCCGTACATGAGGCTGCTCGGTTTAAAAACAACGCGAGTCCAAAGTCGGATAATTCACGGCCAATTTGACTCTATATAGACAGAGAGTTCCCAGGATTCAGCCTATAGAGTGCGGGACCATACATTTACCAAGACAGAGGGTCGTCAATAAGCTCTCGCTATGTTGACCTCGCCATCGTAATTCATCGCTATTTATATGGGCGATCAATGTGCTTGGCGGTATTTCCGTGCAAGTAGCCTTGGCGCTACTCCCTTGGTGACGTGATCCGCTTGAAAAATTCATCGCGGATTTACTGTTCGCTGGCGGTGGAATGGCCCTCTCTTGTTGTCTGATAAAAAATTATACGTTACCTCAGCGGCGCCTATGATTCGACCCAAAAACGAACCCTCGCTGGGTTTATGGCGCCGCACATTGGAGCGCGATTTGGTGGGAGATTTGATGACAAAAACCTTCAGCTAGGTATTGATCCGTGATCTTTATCTGGTCCAAATATGCCAAGCTTTTTGTTTGCCCGCGGTGGCGGACAGAGGGAGAGCGAGCTGCCGGCGGGGGCAGGCATTTTCTTGGAACACCAAGCCCGGCCCCGCATTTTAGACTCTTGCGACTCGGCCAGCGTCGCCTCAACCTCGGCGAGGCGGGCTTTCAGGAAAGGTATTTTCACGTGTCTGGCAATATCAGGCCCGTGTAGTCCGCGAGTGAGCTTGAAGTTGTACATCACAGCTCAATACTACCGCGTCAAGCCAGTTGAACAATCACATGGTATCCTTCATGTGCAGCGAATTTATTTATATGGTCAATCCAGCCACCAGCGAGCGCCGCGCCACTGGTTCGTCCGGATCAGCCGCCAGGTCCAGCCCGTCGAACAAGGCCGCCAAGCTGCGCGGAAGGAGATTTCCGCATTCAACTCACATCTGCCCTCATCCCTGGCGCGGCTCAGTATCGAATTTACCGTCCTGTCCAACTCCGCTTATGCGCAACACCATGCCAAGTCTGGTCCTATTCAGTCCAGCTTGGGTATTGATCCTGGTCGCTCAGCCGTTAATCTTGAAGTGCGGATACACAGTATAAGGCAATCGAACCCGACAGAAACGGACTCAAGCGCGAACATCTCCTGAACACCGCCATATACCGTTGACCAATAACCGTTTCGTTTTCGGAAATCGGAACCCGCGGAACCGCAGCTTAAAGGTAATTTCGGCACCCTGCTCCCCAAAACAGCCATTTAACGGACACACGACACTATGGTCTTTCTCAACAATCATGATGTAGCTCGCGCCCGCGTCCGCGCGGATCACCCGCGTCAATTGACCCTTCATCGGACGCCACCACCACGTCGGATGACGGACGTCGCTGCCTATCGGACGAATTCTCAAGAGATCGTGTACCGCCAATCTATTTGTGGTGTGTAAGCTGCTCGCAAGTGGTCGCTTTTCCTGGCCCGCATGGAACCGACCTCAAATCCAAAAATTACTCCTTGATCTATCCCGCTATCTCGAACCACCAGTTTTCCGCGATCACAAGCTCGGCAAGAGCGAGCAGCTACGCTCTCGAGGCACCAGCACATGATTCCTTTGCGTATCTGCTTGTTGCCCGAATTTCGTAATAATCTCCTGCCAATGTGCGGCCGGTCGATGCCCTGCCTGCGCGACAATTATACAGGCCTCTCTAACCGTCACGCCTCGGGATCATGCTTTGGCCGCCGCGATCCTGTGCCCGCTCTCCTTCGTGCGCCGCCGCCGGCCACTTGGCCCCTCATCACTTCCAGCG
>Ga0163217_1019341_pt1 | contig 11108 bp, 13 predicted proteins | sample SynspAceP_FD_185933 | JGI IMG/M metagenome (GOLD analysis project Ga0163217, IMG submission 185933) | Saline lake microbial communities from Ace Lake in Antarctica - Synechococcus sp. Ace-P (PacBio error correction) | ecosystem: Environmental > Aquatic > Non-marine Saline and Alkaline > Saline ... | reverse complement strand
TTCCGGCATGTCGATTTCGGCCCAGCACCTGCGCTGTGGAGGCTGAGCGCAGACGATCTCGACCATCACACAAGGTGCTCCGGGCAGCCGGATTTTGCGCATATAGTGCCGTCGCCGTAGCGTGCGCATTCCCAGAGACTATGTTCCAGCGTGGCTCCCGCTGGGGGGAGCCACTGCGGCTTGGTCTTGCGCAGCAAACAGTACCAGTCATAGCTCTCGGCGGTTGTTCGTCAGGCGCTCGTCCTATCCAACCACTGCTGACACTACTGTCAGCCAGATGTGCTGATGGGCAGCAGCGGGAACATACACCGGCTCAGATTCCGGTCCCGGCAGCCTATCGTTAGGAACAGACTCGGCTGGGCTCTCAGCCACCAATTGCTTCCTCGCGCTCCACGGAAATCGCCACTGGGATCGGCATCCCGTTGCGTCAAATCTATTCAGCGAGACGAACCTGGCATATGCATGGGCGCGGTCTGCTCGGCGAGTCTCCGTCGACAGGGGGCTTCTTCTGACGAAGACATCTTCGAAGTCCAGACATCGAAACTCGTCTTCAAAGAAGCGCTTTTGCGTCGACATTATACTCTCGTCCTTCTTACTCGGCTAAGCCGCGGCTATGTCAATTGAACCTGCGACTTCAATTCCAGATATTGTTCCGCGGATACCATTTCTTCCCGAACCGGAATGCTAGGCAGATGCAGTGGACTATACGCCAGCTCTCTCTGGAGATGTTTATTCTCTGGCAGGCTAATAGACCTGTAGGCGCAGTCGCGTCGCCCCTTCCTCGACGTTCGCGCTGGCCAGCAAGGCGGCCGGTGTCGTGCGATCAGGCAGGTCAAGTTCTCTGGGCCGGATTGCGCTGATCCGAGGCTATGGGCATAGCCTCCATGCGTGTGTCGATGAGCGGTGACTGTCCGACACGTCGTATTTCAGCCATCGACTTATGCAGTCCGGCGTTATCGCGGTCATTTAACCACTTGGCGAAAGGCAAGCGATCATCCGCGTTCGGATTTGTCCTCCGTGGATCGCACGCACCATGGCTGCTGCCTGCCATTTGTCCTATACTCGACACCATTTGCTGCCAGCGATCTCGCTGCGCCGCAGCGACTGGCCGGAGACGGCCACGTTGCTGGACTTGTCGCCTGTGTGTCGGCGGCTGCATGAGCGTACATGGATCAGCGGTCACGTGGCCCTCCTGCCGTAAACACGCAATGCTGAGCAGGTTGGCGGGACCAATGATGCAGGCTTCAATCCTCTAGTAACGCGCCGTATCTTCAGGCGGTGAGTTCGCATGGAACCGGCTAGAATATTCCAGTCTTCGAGGAATTTCGGTTACGCTACTCTGTATTACGCAACTGGCCGTTGCGCGTTCAACAGGCACCTTCGCGGCAGGTACCCTGTGACGAAGGTCTTAGCGGTTTCTGCTCGGCGACCGCACGCGGGACCATGTGCTCCGCGCAGAAACCGGCCACAGGGCTGCCCGGCTTCAGTCGGCAACATAGGCCGGCCGCTCACTTCGCAGAGCGTTTGCGTGTGGTTGTAAGCACTCTGCGTCATCTCCCTGCACGATCCCTCACCTCTTCAATATCAAAAGCTCCCACGGGGTGACGACCGGATAATTCTGGCCTAAGAGGCACAGTCTAACAGTGGTGTGCCGCGCCTGACGTCCCTTGCCGTGGTAATTGGCTGCGTTTCAGCTGCCTTTGCCATAAGAAGCATCGACCTTTGGCCGCGTCGAGGCATTGGCATATCGTCGTGGCGGGTGATTCCGCAGCTGGATTCTTTTGGTCGGCCCATCAACAAGTGGTTCAAGGGTCACGATGCCAAGCACCGTCTGGATTCGTTCCTGCAAGGAAATCTCACCCGATTTGACAAGGCGCTCCGAAGGGATTGGCAGCCTTCTTGAGCCCGGAATCTGCCGTTCCAGCGTCTTGGGCGTATGTCTTAGGCGAGCTGATCAGTGGCCCTGCGCCCATTCCATCTATTGGCGAACCGCCTCCCAGGAGTGGCAGTCTCGATCCACCGAATTACTGCGCGGCGGAACCGGACCGAGGGCCGGACATGGTGATTGCGCGATCGTGATCTCATTCTACCCAGCGAGGTGTGACATCTGATACAATAATCGGATGCTGTTCAGCCCGGTCTGGTCCGAGCGCAGGGCCCCCTATGTAGGGCTGCCCTCCTGCATTGTGATCTCCGCAGCTGCCGAACCTTGACAGTCGATCATAGCTATTCAGTAGCGAGATGCGCCTGCGTATGAGAGAGCCACGACATGGCCGTGTAAGCAGAAGGCCCACACCCATAAGGCACCGTTGAACATCGATCGAACGCTCGGTGGCCGTGCGCGTATTCGTTCCTGGAGCCGCCTTGACCGCAGCACTGGGTGTGGGAAACTCGCACTCACGGGCCGCCGCGAGGAACTTGTGCGCTTTCGCGCAGGACATCAGCGACAATATTCTCTGGCTCGGCCAGCGTCTGTGACGCACGCCGATGTCTCGCTCCAGGCGCTCATCAATCGTGGAGCGCCCACGCTCGATTGCAGGTCAGCAGGCCGACATAGTGTGGTGAATAGGTCAGAGAGCCACGAACAGCCAAGCGCCTGCCCTGGGATCGGAAAAGCTGTTACTAGGCGCTGAGCGAGCCTTGAAGGTCATGCGGTGAAGGCCGGGCACAAGCCCCAGCTTCGTTCGGTCGACTGTGTGCCGGAGGATAAATACCGTCACGTTTCGATGCGGAAAACAATATTGGCTCCTCGACCAGCCGGCCATGTCACCCGAAAGCGGGCGTGGCTCCGCGACAGGAGTTGATGCCGAGACTGGTCTTGCATGCCGTGGCGCTGCATTTCGGACAATGCGCACCCTGCCAGCATTCGAGCCGCTGGGATCCTTGGCTGCATTCTGATCTGATGTTGACCGGACTGCATTCGTCACCGCCGCGAGGAAAGCCGCAACAAGGCGCCTGCAACTCCTGGCCGGATTGCAGACCATATCGTCGACAATGGCCGTTGATCAGCCGTCTTCCATTGAGGCCTTCGACGTTGACGCGCGCCATCCGGCACATTGCCGCTTGCGATCAGCTTGTGAAAGGCTGGTCATGTCAGTTTCGACATTGATTTCAAGGTTCAGCAGCTGGTGTTCCGCGCGGGTGCGAATAACAAAGGCATTCGTCTGCACCTCGCCGCGGAAAATGATCCGTTGCCGTCTTGCAACCACGGCATCGGCGATGCCGGTCGGATGACAACGTCGGCGGCAGGCGAATTAGATCGATAATCATCGACTTGGCTAGCCCCCCAGCGTGAAACCTCGCTGTGAAACGCCCGTGTCTGCACCGGTCTGCGTGGATCGTCCTGTGCCCAGAGTTCATTGAGGTTGTCGCAATGGCGCTAATGAAGAGCAGCGCCATGGTCGCTGTTATGGAACGCATGACAAAGGCAATTCGCGCTGACAGCGGGGCGGGACACTGTTCATCTCTTTCAGCTATTCCCCCCAAGCCGGGCCGACGTGGGGCCTGGCCAATGTGCGGTAAATCATGCATGCCTCCGGCTGCCATTTCCACCATCGCCATACTTCAGCAATGTCGCGTGGCGCGAATTTCGCTCGGCCACATCTGTCTACCGGCATCCGGACCAGCGTAGCGCGGCGCAAATGGACAGCGAGTCATGGTGTGTCCCACTGGCGCTTGCGGTACCTCAGCGGGCCATCTCCCAGCTCAGCATGGTCCTTCAGGACGCACACGACTTCGGCGTGCGCCCGTGCTCTCTGGTCGATCTGGGAAGTTGACCTGGCGCGCTTTTGCATGCCGGCCATTGAAAAAACCTGGTCTGTTGCTCCATCCGGACAACGAACACGCTGTCTTGATTGGATTGTCTCGATTGCCGGACTGCTTCCATGCATCTGTGTCGGTCTGCACCTCGGACCTTCATGGCGTGAGGATCACGGTCGACCTGTCATTTGGCAGGGATGGAAGCCACCGAAAGCCTGATTCGGTCGCAAATCCGACGCCGAGTGGCACGCAATTCCCGGTGACAGGCAAGGCGGCCATGAAGCTGGAATCATTTGCCAGCGACTGAGTTTGGCCCGGCAGGCATCGGTTCGCGCTTTGAATCGGCAATCCGAACATATAGCGCCTGCCATTACTCGCTCTCTGATTTATTCTGGCCTTCGGTGAGACATTGTCTGGAGATAGCCGCTGCAGGACAATGGTGTCTTCAATTCGCGGTGCCAGGGGTGCCATGTTCGAAATCGCTTGTTCGTCGCAGCGACGGGTGCACCCGATCGCGCCTATTGCGCGGTCACGTCGAGGACATACACCAGAACTTGGATGCTCTTCGGGAAACCTGCGTGTGTCTGCTCTCAGCCCGATCTCGGTCCTCGCAGCTCCGTTAACCGTTTGCTCACGGTCGTCCCACGGTGCCGACATGTGGCAACAGGAATGGCGGCGGCCATGCGGCTGCCAGAGGCAGCACCGCACAGAATGTATAAGACGCATCGGCGACATTGGGCGCCACTCTCCTTGTGAAATGGCAATGATGCGATGGGCCCACCATCCATCAGGCAGAATCCCCATCCAAACCGGATACCTTCATGGCATCAGGGTCTAAGCTTGGTTAACTTGAAAAACTGATTGGCCAACTTAACCAACAGTTCGCACAGTGAAGTGGAGGACGCTGGATTGCCGCTGTAAGCCACGAGCACGCCGGGCCGCCAACTCCCGCCGCTGAATCTCCAATTAGGAAACACCGCCCATTTTCGAATGGGTGGGCAGGATGCAGGATCGCCCGGTGCGAAGGGCCCGGGCCGGCGATAGAGTCGGTGGCGGACAGACAGGATCAGCTGATCGTGCGCGCAACAGCCCCGACCTCAGCCGCAGCGTGCCATGACAACACACGACAAGCGTGCAATACTCCGATCCGCGGCCCAGCTCGAGTTCCGAGCCCCATCACGGCAGGACATGCATCTGTGCATCCCCTCCCCCGAAATGTGTAAAGGCGAAACAGGCCGAAGGGCCACCATTGAAGGCGAGGGCCGCGACCCATTGCAAGATGCCCTCCCGGATGATTTCCATCGGGACACCGGAGATCGCAAGCATGGCAGCACGGAAACCAGGCCCGCAGCGCCAGGTTTCAGCCAGTCGGAACCGTCAGTTCGGTTGACGTTCGGATGGGCTATGCTCGCCCGCAAAAGACGCCACAGGGCCCAGCAAACACACCCCATGTAGATCGTCAAGATGCATTTCTGCCCCACTCCTTCATGTCTTCGACTCACGGCCGGTGCCATCGCGTGACGGAAAAGGGACTAAAGGAAGCTTTTCTGTAAGTTCATAGCTCCGCCTCATTGGGGCCGTCCCGTTCCGGTTTTGGGCACAATAGAACAGGCCGCCAGTTTCCCTGGCGGCCTTTCGTGCGAAACGAATAATTTCGGTTCGACTAGATTTTTTAGTGGCGCTTAGCAAGAGCCGTCGAACAACAAGTCCCACCGTTCAGAACGTGGTGGTTGGCGTCTGCGGTTACGAGGGCGGTAACCGCCCAACCGGATGATAGCGACAGCGATCAGAGGCGCAAGGATCAGGCCGTATTCTATAGGCCCGTGGGTCGCCGGACTCGTCTTAAGAAAAACGTGCAAACATTGGAAACTCCATCATGCGTTTTAAATAAGCCCGGAACATTTTTTTTCTGTCCCGGGACAACCAGCTGAACTACAGGACTATTCTGCACATATGCGCGTTACGGAATACAGATGAATCCGTGAGCAAATCAGGGTTGTTGGTGTTGACTCTCGTCCCAAATGCGCGATCCGTCGAAATCGGTCCTATAGTATGGCATTGTTCGGGAATTTGCGCGATCTCCTGCGCAAACTAGTTAGGAAACATGGAACCTTTCTTGAGCGAAGATTCCCGACAACCCGAAACTGCCGAGCCCGAGAAATGAGACCGATGAATTGGCCAAGTCCTTGCCATCTCCCTGGCGCTGGGCAGGACTCGCTGTTCGTGCGCAACGCGCCTGCGCCGTGGGCAAGCTGTAGGGCCTGCCTCGAAAGCCCTGACGCCTTATATCGCCAAGACCATATCCGCCCTCCTGCATCGGGGTGTCCGCGTGCTCAATGCGGACGTCGAGGGCGTGTGCACTCTCGGGTGCTCACAGAGACATGGTCGCCGAACGTTCCGCACGTGTACACTCGATGAACACCTTGCATTGTTCATCACCTCTGAGTGGAATAAGACGGTGTCGGCACGACCAATGCTTCATTGGATTCTGTCAACAGGCCGGGCGGACCAGATTTTTTCGATGCGAAGTGTTCGTCACTGGTCAATTCGTCAAACCTTGTGACGGTCAATCGCTCGGCCAGAATTTTCACTACTGACTGCGCCCCGAATGCCGCTCGGTCATTGAAGCATCGGCGGGCATTCACGATCGACTGCATTTCGTATGCCCTCCTCACGCAGCAGAAATCTGTACTTCAGGACCTGAAACAGTTGGCAACTTAGGCTCGCCATCCATTTAGAACTCGCTGCAACGGACCAGCGTCTGCCGGAGGCGGTGCGTTTGCATTTCCTGGGACGATCGCGATTCCAACAAATGTGGGCGCCAGTGCATTACCGATGAATTTCTTACTGTTCCTCCGGATCACATTCGTGGGGCAAACTGCAGGTCTGGTATCCTAGGATGGTGGGCCGCTGGCAGACAATGTGTCTGCTTTGGTGGTTCTCCATGAACAATGGTCAGCATGTCCGCTTCCGGCACTCCTTGATCTCGCGCCTTGAACCTGGCCCTGGAATAGATATGGCCAGCGACGCGCGCGGCATGCACCCGGTCCGGCCGCTGCTCCGATCACCCCGAATCCGCTGCACGCCCTTTCATCATGGATGCATTGCTTCATTCCACTGTTTGCTGTCTCTCGTACCCTGTACTTCTTTCGGCCGCTCGCTGTCGCTGTCAAGCTCTGCCCGTGATATTATCTGTGGTCTGCGGACCGTGACTTGAACACGCGCGTCGTCGCCCGACGCATCCCGCACAGCAATCCGCACGTGGCCACGGCCCATGGGGAAAAGCGGTTCAACGAGGATGAATTTCGGGGAATGCGGTCTGCAACAAGCTTGTTTCGGCCTTGCTCGATGCGACGAAAAACTGCATATCGACGTCAAGTCACTGAATGGAATTCGGCGCTGCGAGCTGTCGAGCGCCCGGTCGACCTGGGACGGCAATGCTGTCAATGATGACGGCTTGCCTAGAACCCGGCGGGCCCCAATCGATATCGTGGCGGTGCATGGTGTGTCTACGAAATGGCGCCCTGATTGACACCGTGTCATCATGCCGGCGCCGCTGTCACACATGGGGCCGGTTGCGAAAAAATACCTGGTGCAGGCGAATGCCGATGTTCCGCAACGAACCTTTGGAGACTGAAGTCCATGTCCCGCAAGTGCCCTTTTCTCTCCCGGATGCGGTCCCCGCCTGAAATGGCGAGGCATCCAGGGCTGGCACTATAACGAACAGTGGTTGTGTCGGCGGCTGGAGTGTTGCCATCATCGCGCCGGTCATGGTCCGTGATCCTTGATGTTCGGCTGTATCCGAGCTCAGCTTCCTGATGCGCATTGGACCGCGGGTGACCGTCCACCAGCGCCAGCCTCGGCCGACCTTGGACCGCCCGGTGCTGGCCACGTGACGGTATGCCGATATGGGCGAGACTGGTTCCGGCGGCAAAAGTCATGGATGCAGCTCCCTATGATGCGACGGAAGGCCAACCTTCGGCATCAGCTCCGAGCATCTGTCGACAATGGCGTGCGGCGTGCACGCGTTGGACCTGGGTCAGATGCCCTACAACATCTCCGCCCATGCGCAGGGTGTCCACGATAACCGTTCCTGTCCGGCATCTATCCCCTCCCGGGCTCCGTGATCCTGGCCGAAAGTTCGAGTAACGTTCAAAAAGCCCCTGTCGGGCTACGTGCTGAAGACCGAAACGACCGGTGCGGACGACAAATTCTACCTTGCGTCCACGCCGCGTTCAACGAGATCAGCCGCACGCATGACGCCGATTGATGACGGCAAGCTCATGTCGGGGCCGCACCAGCTAGCGGCTGGGCCCGCGCCCCGATTATCCCGGATGGTCACGCATCAAAGCCCCGCTTTTGGCGCTGTGAACTTTCCACAGGATGATCAATCCCAGCAGGAACATGAAGCCGCAGATGGTCCACCCATTGGCCGATGCGCTGGTTGCCTGCGCAGGCCAGGTCAGCAGGCTGACAATGCCTGGCCCATCCAACACGGTCACCGTCCCGCAATCGCGTAGAGACCGAAGAATTTCACCGATCCTGTCATGCGCGCGATGTGCACCAGCCATGTAGCGGCTGGCCGAAAATCGACGCCACGCAGGCAATTCGCCACCGGGATTCACGGAACAGGAAATAGGTCACTCCGACAAGGTGTCGAAGAACGGGCTTGCTCCCAGATCGGCGTTCCGGCTCGGGATACTAGTCCGTGAATAGCGAGGGCTTCCGGCGTGATCGACAGTACTGCACGAGCTAGCAGGCACGGTCAGCCGTAAAATTTCCCAGACCAGCGCCAGTTTCGGCCCACAGCACGCGTGGATCAAGGAACCCGCGACAAATCCGCCACGGCGCCGAACAGGACTCCCGTGGATCCCATTAGAACAGGATCTCGACACCGGCCTCCAGCCGAGAAAGTTTGTTGGCGAACACGGCACCCAGCTCAGCAACGCTGCCCATGGCTCTGCAGTAGAATCGTGCGGGCGATCAGGAACCCGCTTGGTAATGGTGGATGGTCCCGGAACCAGCTGGCCACGCACGGTAGTCCCGGGAAACACGGATTGCGCGCTGCAAAAACCGATGTGCGGGGTTGCCGTCATTGGCCGGTCCTCGCCTTTGAACACGTCTCCGGCGGCCTGCTTCCAGGCTCAACCCTTGTCAGGCCATCCGGCGAATGAACAAGAAGAACTGGGAATCAGGCAGCACCGCCATCCAGACCGCCACAGAAGGACCCGCAAACTGCTGTGGTGTCCGTTGCGGTTGGCAAGATTCCAGGGCGATCAATTTGCTCATCCGCCGCGAACGGCAAGCCCGAAGCAGGCCAGCAATGAGGCCAAAACAGGAAGAAGATCAAGGATCCCGACGCTCAGGAGTTATGCACCATCGAACAGGCACAGACCGAAATGATCTGGCCCTCAGCGCGTCTGGCCGGGCGTCCCGCCGGTGGGCCAGCATGCGGCATGTGTGCAAACACTTTCCCGATATCCGTACGCAGCCAATAAGCGATGGCCCAGCACGACATGGTGGCCACGATAATGGCAGAGTGGGACCCTCAGCCGCGCTCCACCAAAGGGCGAAAGAAGCACGTCGCACCACCAGACCGCCATGAACAGTGGGCACGTCAGCGGGCTTTCGCCTGCCCGCCTTGTCGGCAACGACGCCGAGGAACGGGCGCTGTCAGCGCGCGTTGACGAGCCAGCTACGTCGTGAGATGGTCAGGCCCGACAGGCGGCTAAGGGCCCAATTCGACTCCGCCCACCCATCACTTCGGCGATGACGGGCAAAAACTGGCTAGATGCACGAGAGATTATAGTACGGATTGCGTGCGCCCCTGTCGAAGGATGGCCAAGGGCTAACCCTGATGCCCAAAAAGGCCCTCCGCTCACAGCTGCCTGTTTTGCCAGCACTCTCGGTCAATGGGCGTGGCGGAGTAATTCAGTCATGTTGCGCGCGACACAATCTTCCCAGATGAGCGTCTGCGCATGTCATTGTTTCGCCGTCTTTCCGCCAACCGTGGCGATATTCCGGGACGCGCAGAAAGCGTGTGTTCGGCCACCTTCCGGGAGGCTGTGGCGTTGGGTAAACCGGCGCGGCGACGGACTACATGTGTGGGTCCGCCATACGGTCCCCCGCATTAGCGGTTAATGGTCCACCTGCCCCGAGACAGGTACGACCATGCCGCGGCTTGGCGCTTAATGGCCCGGATTCGCCTTTCGGCAAATCGTCCAGCGAAGCCAGGCACCATGCGCGCCCGATGGCCCTAGCCGCTTGATGGTGGCCCACGTGAGGAAAGGGTCTTCGTGGCGTGCACTGCCTCCCATCGGTTTCGCCGGCTTCGTAGAACCGGTGCCACGTACACTCGTCGGCCTCGTCCGACACAAGCAGCGCGAGAACTTGAAACAGGTCACCGCAGGCGGCGTGTGAGCGGGCTGCGGCTGGCAGACGGCGATCAGCTGGCCCTCGGCCAGCACTGGACCGCGCGGCTTGTCAAAACGGCGGCGATCAACCGGTGATTGGCGTCATAATTCGTCGATGATCCGCACCACGCCCTTGCCACCCCTTCCGGCGCCCATTCCCCCACCGTCGTGAACCGCCGCTTGGACCCTCGAACGCCCCCCAGAGAGGCCCGGGGATCTGCTCGTCCGTCGCGCCCAGCTCCAGGCGCCACGTGGATGGCCGCCAGCGGAGTTTGGCACATTTGGGCTCGCCTTTGCCATGGGCAACGTCAGCGTCCTTTGGGATAACCCGGGGGCTTGCAGGACCCCGGCCGGCCGCCAGCGCGAACATCGAAAGGGCGCGCGTCGAGGTCGGTCCTGTCAGGTTCACGCCCGGACATTCGGCCTCTGGGTTGGAATCATACATGCCGCCGGGCCGGTCGGTGGACCCGCGTCAGGCCAGGCTCCTGGAACTTCTCGCCGGATGGTCGTCAGCGAACGCCACGGCGACTCCACAGACACGGAAGGTTTGCCCACAAAAAGGTATCAAAGGGCTTCGCGCAGCTTGTGCCATGGAGCCGTAATGGTCCCATGTGGCTCCGGTATCGATACTTGCGTGGCGATGGCGCAGGCGGATGCAGGCTTCGCCAAATAGTCCCGTGCGTCCTTTCGTCCTTTCGACGACATTGCCAGTCTGGCCTTCTCGGCCCCGACCTTGTGTTCGAGCCCCATAGCCGTGGATGATCCCGCCATGATCACCGTCGGATCGATGCCGCAGCCGTCCAGGCAGGCAGGCCACCATGCTGGGCGTCGTCTGTTTCTGTTGCCATGGGTGCCGGAACGCAATATAACACCCCTGTCGTATCGTGGGGCCCGTCTAGTGATCTCGGCCCAGGCAGTGGTTGGCCCGGCGCACAC
>Ga0163217_1088155_pt1 | contig 11109 bp, 21 predicted proteins | sample SynspAceP_FD_185933 | JGI IMG/M metagenome (GOLD analysis project Ga0163217, IMG submission 185933) | Saline lake microbial communities from Ace Lake in Antarctica - Synechococcus sp. Ace-P (PacBio error correction) | ecosystem: Environmental > Aquatic > Non-marine Saline and Alkaline > Saline ... | reverse complement strand
GGACCTCGCACTGACTGAAAACAGCCGGGGCTAAGCGCAGAGGCAGAAGACAGCATGGGGAGCAATCGCAGCGCGAAGCCAACGGCAGTAGGAGGAGGGGCGTGGACAGAGAACGCAGTGCCGATCCTAAGGATAGCCACACTGGCAATCGCGGGTGCGAGAAACAGGAAGCGTAAGAGCGCAAATAGACAGTAGTAACCCAAGGGGAAGAACGAGTGAGCGCGCGCGGAAAACCGAAAGACGAGCGACCAGACAGGAGCAGAGGGGGGGGGAAACCTGGGTCGGCGAAAGAAGCGCGCCAAGAGATACGCAGAGTAAGGAAGCAGGGGGCGGAGGAAGTATGGGAAGGGGCGGGCGCCGCGAAATAGAGTAACGGGGAAAAGAATAGAGATGCCGGGCGGGGAGATACGCTGGGGGTGGAGCAAAAAAGTGGAGGGGGAACACACCAGGTAGGGAAAGCGTGGAGGAGGAAGGAGGGCGAACCAAACGTGAATACTCAGCCGCAAGAGGAAGGATAAAAGGCACGTACTGGATTTCTTGGGCGATAATGAGTGCGCACGGAAAAAGAAGCTAGCGAAGACAAACGATATACCTGGGGGAACATCCACCGAGAGGGCGTACGTTAGAGCGCCGCGGTAGACAAGGAGGTGAGCGGCACACGCTAGAGCAGATACACCTGCAGAAGAGGCGGCGGAGCCAGGCAGCCAGGGAAAAATTGAAAGCGAAACCCAGAAAATCAGAGTCATGCCGAGCCGGTAATAAGCGAAAGCATGTGGAACTCACCCGCAGGCACGCACTACAGGTTAAGTGCATCATGTGTCCAAGGCAGAAACAAAGGACGGCGCAAAGGTAGCGATGGAGGGCAAAAGAGTCAAACAACGAGCGGACGACGAACTTAGGTGATACTTGTTGGGTAAGGCGGTAAAAATATCACAGGGGAAACCGACGCCAGTACAGAAGAGGGAGAAGGGAACGTGGGAAAAAAGAAAACGCCGGCTACGCGGGAGAAAGAAGAGCCAAGGCGGAGACATGGACTCCAAGTAGCAAGCGAGCCAGCGACAGAGCGAGCAAGAGGCGGAACAAAGGAAAAATGGAAATCAGGTGAGCCCAAACGCGGGGGCAAGGGCAAGAGGAAGGAGCGGAGAAGAGCGGCCGGGAGCGCGAGACAAGGATGTAAGGAAAGTCACGGAGCGTCAAACGAGAAGAGAAGAAAAAACGAGAAGGAAGAAGGGCAGGAAAGGTAATTAAGGAACAGGGAAACTGGGAAGGGAGCGGGCTACCAAAGGCACGGGAGGCAGGTGGGAGAGAAACAAAACAAAAGAGAAAAAGAGCGAAGAGGAATAGGAGTTAAAGAGGGACCATAACAGGCAGGGTTCTGTGGATGTAAAAACGCACGTGACAACTGGAACGGAGGCGCGACACGCACAGTGGGGAGGCTAGAGCACTCGCGTCGGAGGCGGCACAGCGGGTGGAAAGAATGCAGGGATGGGAACAAGGAGGAGACAATGCGACAAACGAGGAAAGAGGAGAGGGAAGGTGAGGCGACAGAAGAGCACAGAGGCGAGGGGAGAAATGAACAAAAAAGTACAACGAAAGACAACTGCAAGGGACAAGGCGAAAACAAAAAGAGGAGAGGGGGGGAAGCAAAAAAGAACGAAAACGAAGGCCAAGGAAGAAGGTGGAAAAAAGAAGGGCACGAGACAAACAGGACAGGCGAGGAAAGAAAGAAACGAGGAGAAAAGCAGGGAACAAGGCGGGCAGGAGGGGGAGGGCTGGCGCACGGCGGAAAAACGGGTAAAGAAAAAAGGGGGGACGAAGAGGCGACGGTAACGATGGAGGAGGAGAATCAATGAGGTAGAGGGTCAGCCAGAAAGGACAGCAAAGAAGCAAAGGAGAGGATGACGCAAAGAAGGCGGACGTACCGGCCATCAAAGAGGGGGGTCAACAAAACGATGGAATACGAGGAGGGGAGAGGGGGAGGAGAAACAGCCGAGGAAGTCACGAGCGAGGGGAAAGAAGGCGGAGAAGCTAAAGAAAAGGAGAAGGTAGGCTGGAATGAAGCGAGATACAAAAAGAGGGAGGAGAGGAAGGAGCTAGGTAAGCAGAGGCAAGAAGCAAACGGAGCAGAAGGAGGTACAGCAACGGGGAAAATGCAAGATAGAGGGTCGTAAAGAACCGGTAGGCGGGAAAAACGACCCCAGCAAACAGTGGAGTGACGTAGAGAAGTGCCGCCAAGGGTAAGTACAGAGGAATAGCAAAAGGTAACGAGGCAGAGACGGAAAGGGAGAAAAGAAGTTTAGGAATGGGAAGGTGCAATAGAGAAAAGCACAAGAAAGAAAATGGCCGCCCAAAAAAGAGAAAGGGGTAGAAGGGGGAAAGAGGCGAACAGTGTGAAAACCAAAAGAGTCGGAGAGAGGATGGGACAAAACAGAGTAAGGAAAAGAGATGCGCAGAGGCACGAGAGGACGGGCGACAGGAAGGAAGAAAGAGAAGGACGGGAGGTAGGGGGGGAAGCGAGCAAAGCCAAATAGGAGGAGGGCAGAAGAACAAGGAGGGGGGAACAAAAAGAACGAAACTGGGAGGAGGGAAGGGGCGATGGCAAAAACGGGGAGAGCGAGAGAAAGCGAGAGTGATAAAAGAGGGGAAGAAGGCGAGGGGGCAGGAAGACAGGGAGAGGAAAGACGGACAGAAGCCGGAGGCAGGGAAGAGGAAAAAAGCGCGGGAAGAAGTGGGCATTAACGCGACTCGGGAAAAGGAGGAGAGAAATGGGGAAGAAGAGTGAACTCAAGAGGAAAGAGGGGAAGGGGGGGGAGAGATGAGGAGTGAAGAAGAAAACAGCCGCAAAAAAGGCAGCGAGTCCGAGTATGCGGGGGAAGAAGAAGATAAGGAAGAAGCAGAGATAGCAAAGCGTCGCGCGGCCTTCGTCGCCGCCCGGGCGGGGGAGAGATGCGGGAAAGCAGCCGGCGATGATGCGAGAGACCCAAAGCAAAAGTAGGAAGCGCAGGCAGGGGTCAGGAAAGGGGGGAAGGAAAAGTCAAGCGGAAATACAAGGCAAAAGAGGAAGAGGAGCGCGGCCCCATAGAGGCGATTAAATACGGGTAAACAGGAGCGGGACCAAAAGCGCATACGCGAGGGGAAAGCAGCGGAATAAAGGAGGAAGGAGTTCGGAAGAGCAGAAGCCGGTATGAAGGTGAAAAACGCAAGGAGGAACAGCGTGGAGCGCAGCGAGGGCGCGCGCAAGCGAACCCAGGGGCAGAAGAACAGGAACAGGAAGAAAGCAAGAAAAGAGGTGGGCCCACCAGCAGGAGTGCGGAGAGAAAAGAGCGAAAACGACGGAGGGGGCGGCGGCGCAACGAAAGAAGCAAGAATACGACTGGTAGAAGGACGGAGAAAGGAAAATTGAGCAGCGAGCATAGCATGGCAGCAAGCCGGAGGGGTGAAAAATGGAGTAGACGGAGCTGGGTGGGCCAGGAGGAGAAGGGCCAACTGCAGAACCTAAAGTAGCGCGGGGGAAGGGCAGGGGGCGGGGTCCGCGGGAAAAATGTGAAAAGGCAGACGTGGACATAGGCAGGAGCGGACGGCGGACAGTGGATATGTGTAAGAGGGGGCAGGGCGGAAAAGTAGCCTAGAAGGCAAAAAGGGGTGAGGGGGAGGCAAAGCAGACGGCCTGAGCCCTGAAAAACATGAAACCGGCGGTCCAGCAAGCACCCGCAGTAAAAGTGGCAGGGGCCGCTGGAGCAAGGCGTGCAGCAGCGCACCATAGAGGGGGGAGAACCGGCAAAAAAGAAGAAACGGAGAATGGGAAGTCCTGGAACGCAGAAGTGAGGCCCGAAACAGAAATGAAGAGAGAGGCGCAAACACGAGCAGAAAGGCCGCGGATGGGGGGACCACACAAAGGTCCGGGAAGGGCGGGAAGAACGGAGGAGGCAAGACGAGCAGGGCTCGGGAGGTAGGCGGCGGAAAACCGCTCGACTGCAGTGGAGGCCGCCGAGAAAGCGGTAAACAGCGATCAGATCTGCAGGGAAAAACGCGGGAAAGGTGGTCACCATGACGACAGCCAAGCCACCGAAGCAAGAAGGCTGCACCTCGGAGGACGACGGGAGGCGGGAATGGCGCCGCGAGGGAACCAAAATAGCCAGGGGGAGAACGCCAGCGGCACGGCGGAGGGACAGGCGGGAGGGGCGAGCGCGCACGGACGCTCACCGACGAGCCGGTGAGGGGGATGCCCCAGGAAGGGGGAGGCGGACGGGGAAGAGGGTGGGGTAAGGCGACCAAACCGACCAGATGGCGCGTCGATAAGCAGGAGCAATGGAACCAGGGCGACAGAGCCTGCAGCGGGGAATGGAAGTAAATGACGGGCTCAAGAAAGAAGGAAAGGCCCCAAGGGGCCAGCAGAGACGTGCGCGGCGCCCAAGCGTGGGAAGCGACGAAGAAGGGGACAAGGGAAGAAACCCAGGGAAGGGGGTGAAAAAGGCAAGCGCGGAGCATCGGGCGCGGGGAGAGGCATAGGAAGGCAGTGCAGCGGGGGCAAAAGGAACAGGAACGGCCAAGAGGAGGGCGCAGCTAGGAAACGTTGAACGGGGACGGCACGAGAAACAGGCGGGGTGTTGGCGGCAGCGCGGGACAGAAAGGGCAAGGACGAAGGTGGCGAGGCGCAAAAAAAGCCAGTGGCATACGCGAGCAGTGATATGACCGGCATCGCCGTGGACGAAATTGAGGTAAACGGGCAGGGTCAGAAATGAGTGCTAAGCCGGTGAGAGCGGAAAGTCGGGAAATGGCCGAAGCCCTGAGCTGGGCGGGGCAAGGAGGAAGGAAACTGTGGAGGGTGGACCCTGACGAAGCGCTGGAGTTGACGCGGCCCGGGGGTTGCCGAAACCAGGACCCCAGTCGCCAGAAGGCGAAGGGGGGGGGCAGAAGTCGGAGAGAGTGGGCGACAGACGGGGGGCCGGGGATGGGCTAATGTGCAAGAGAGGGGTACGGAGATTTTTGGAAAATTAGAGTGACGGGGCAGGTTCAAACCTACGGATAAAGAGAAGCACGAGGCTGGAAAGAGACAATGGAAAGAGGAGGGAAAGCAAGAAGGTAGAGGCGCGAGCAGGCAAGCGAGGGGAACCAGGGGCGCGTGGTAAGGCGATTAAGAGAGGCTGGCAGGCGGACGATACCGCCGACGTCGGGAGCAGGTTAAAGAAGACCAGGAACGCGGAAGGCGAAAACTGAAGCAGACAAGAGGAAAGAAGGGGGAACAGCATGACGAAGAAAAAAAACGGGAAAAGCAGCGATACAGTACGTGTTAACGCGGTAGAGGGGGACCCCACAGACCCTCCAGCGTCCAAAGCAAGCAAGCGAGGCAAGGAGGCGTAGTTGCCAGGGCAAGGCGTAGAAGAACGGACGGCAACAAAAGCACAGGTTTTTGATGGCTGGAGCGCGGGCGTTCGGTGAAGCCCGACGAGCGCAGGCAAGAAGACAAGGGGCGTGCGGAAGGAAGACGGGAGCGGCAGGGGCAATGGACACGATCCAGGGGGGAGGTGCATGGGAGGAAGCGGAAGCGGAGGGTAGACAAAGAATCCAGAAGTGAGTCGGAGCGCAGGCGTAGGAAGACGAGCCACCGGAATGGCCCAAAAAATCACTTGACACGAGAGGTGACGGCGCCACCCAAGCGTGCGCAAGGGAGGTTGCGAGACAAGGAACGAACGATGAGGTTGCAAGGGTGAATGCATGGGTGCACCGGCTGGCTGGGGGGCCCAAGGCGCCAGCAGTGGCGAGCGACACAGCCGTACCACGGGGCGGCCATGCCAGGCAGGAAAACACGGGGAGGCAGTGGCGGGGCGCGCACCCGAAGGGGCCATCCAGCCATGACTCCGCTGTCGCCGCCGCGGGGGAGGGGGTGGAGAGGAGAATGAGTGGAGGGCCAATAGGTGCCGAGAAATCGAACCAGGAAAGACCAAGTGGGCCGGAAGGGCAATGGCGCACGGGGGACGAGGTTGGCGATGCGCAAGGGCGGGAGCGGGCAAACCGAAGACACAACGGGGCAAAAGGAATGCACCAAGTGCACCTAATGACGTTCAGTGCAAGGCTCGAAAGCCAGGCGCACGAGGGGGCGAAGTAAACAGTCGGGGGCAGAGTGAGGGGGGGAGAATGTCAGGGGAGCGATGAGCCATGTAGCGAAGGCGAGACGAGCAGGAGGGATGAGTGGGCTAATGCAGAGTTACGGGCCCGACAAGGAAATGCCACAACTCGGCAATGGGCAGAGAAACAGTGAAGCTGAAAGTGGAGCTTAAAAGAGCAGAAAACAAGTGGAGGACGGGATGAGTGCGTGGCGGAACCGGAAGAACGAGCTACAGAAAGGACGCATCAGGGGCGTGGGGAACCGGTCGCGAAAGAATGCCAAGGAAGGACGCGAGAGAAGTGAAGCGAGGGAGGGCTGATGAGAGGAAGGGGCGTGGCGGAACAAAAGAGAAACGTGAAAAGGTAGGGGATGAGCGAGGCGTGGGAACGGGTATACAAGAAGAGGGGGAAACAAGTACGGGTGAGGAGAAGATGGGCGGAAAAGGAAGAGGAGGGTAGAAGTATAAGGAAAAAGTAGGGAGGAGGGAAGAGGCGCATGAAAGACTAGTTCGTGACTCGAAGACCAAACGAATAAACGGGGTAACAGAAGGGGACGAGAAGCGCGCTAGACAATATGAGGGCAAACGCAGAGGCAGGACAGGCTCGGCAAGAAGGAGGCGCTGAGCAGGTAGGGGAAAAAATGAAAAAGGATGCGAGGTCGAAAAGCGAAAGTAACCCGCAGGGACAAATGGCACAGCAAGGAGAACAAAAGGAGGGCAAATAAGCCGATGAGGGCAAAAAGAAAAACGGATTGCGGGAGAGGAGGACGGGGTAGCGGAAAAAAACAGGGGAAAACGCTGACCAGTAATTAGAGAGTGCGGGAACGGGTGAAAAAGAAAGGTGCCGTAGCGGAGAAAGAAGAGCGAAGGGCGTAGAACATGGACGACAGGATCAGCTAGCAAGAGACGAAGCAGCAAAAGTGCGAACAAAGTGAAAAGTATAAAGCAGGGAGGTCCAACGCGGGAGCCAAGGCAAGAGTAAGGAGCGAGGCGGGCTGTGGCGCGAGACAAGGCAGTAAGGGAAGCGGGAGCGGGCAATACGATGGAAAGAGAGAACAAAAGAAACGGTGAAGAAGCTGGCAGGAAAAGTGAAAAGGAGACTAGGGGAAAGGTGAGCGTAAGCGGTGCACCAAGAGGCACGGAAGCTAGTGAGATAAAAACAAAGAGAAAAGAGGCTAGAGAAGAAAAGTAGGGACAAAAGTGTCCAGAGGTAGTGAAAGGTTCAACGTGGTACAACGAAACAGGCGCGGAACACAGCAGGGGAGCAAAAGCAGGCTTGCGTGGAGGGCAAACACGGGAAGTAGAAGTCCAGTTGGATGAAACAAGATTATGAACAAGCGACAAACGAGAAAGGGCCCGGTAGCAGGGGAAATGTCGATAAGGCACGAAGGCAAGCGTAAGGGGCGAGGTGTAGAAGAACAAAATAAGATTGACAAGGGAGTAGCACAACGGAAGGGAGGAAGCTGAAAACAAAAAGGGGAGGAGGGGAGAGGTGCGGGAGAGAAGCGAAAAGAAAGAAAGGGAAAAGTCACCGAAAGGCAGGAAGAAGGGGAGAAAAAGAAGGCACGAGGGGGACAACAAAGCGAGAAGTGAAAGAATGTTACAGGAGGTAAAGCAGGGAAGAGGAAGGCTGCAGGAGGTGGAGTGCTGGAAACAGAGCACTGGGCGGGAAAAAACGTGAAAGAAAAAGTAGACGGGAAGAAAGGCGATGGGGAACGAGGATGGAGGAGGAAGACAAGAGGAGAGGGCAGCCAGAAAGAACAATCAAAAGTAAGCAAGGTGAGAGGAGGACTGCAGAAGAAGGGCGGACTTACCGGGCCATGCAAAGGAAAGTGGGGTCAACAAGCAGAGGAACGACGGATGGGAGAGGGGGAGGAGAAACATTCCGAGGAAGCAGGAGGGAGGGGATAATAAAGGCGGAAGAGAAAAGAAGAAAGGGAGGAGGCGGGGGGAGGAAGTATAGAGACAAAAAGAGGGGAGTGAAAGGCAGGCAGGGAAGACCAGAGGCAAGAAGGAAAAACGGGGTAGGCGGAAAGGGGGGACACAACGGGGGGGAAAGAGTAGAGATAGGCGTAAAGAACGGTAGGCGGGGAACTGACCCCAAGAAACAGGGAAGTATGACGGTGAAGAAAGGTCCGCCAAAAGGGAACGAAGGAAAATGCAAAAGAACGGAGCAGACAAAATGCAAAGCAAGAAAGGGGAAAGGAAAGGAAAAAGCACAAAGGAAACGGCGCAATGTGGGATGGGAAAAGAAAGAAAGCAAAAACCAAATCAGGGAAAGGGACAAAAAGGCAAAGAGACAGGAAAGCCAAGACACGTGAGATGACCACAGAAAAAAAATTAAGATGCGAGAAGACGAGCACAACAGAAAGTGGAGAAGGCAGAAAAACAATGAGAAAACAAAACTAACGCGAAGAAAGCGGCACGCAACGGGACAAGGAAAAACAGAAGGGAAGAAAAGGAAACAGTGGCGAGGGCAATGAAAACAAGGGAGAAAAACACAAAGCACAGAAAAAAGCTGCTGAAAAAGGAAACGCACTGTAAAAGAAGGAGAAAGAAAGAGAACAAAGAAATGACGAAAGGAAGAAGAGAACAAAAACCAGCCGCAAAAACAGCACCAAGCGGAAAAAAGTAAGAAGAAAAAGGATAATGCAAGAGCCCTCGGCCCCCCCCGAGAAGAGCGGTAAAGCATCCGGAGATCAATACCTCAAACAGTTAAAAGCGCCATGGGCCAGAAAGAAAACCAACAAAAAACAACAAAAGAAAGACCGAGCCCCCAACAGAAATGGAAACAAGCGAGCAAAAGGCGGGCACGAGGCAAACACTACAAAAAAAAGAGCGAAAAAGACAAACGATGAAGGAAAAAATCGCCAAAGAAACAGCGAAAATCAGCTCAAGCGCCCAGCAAACCAGCAGAAGAACAAACAAAAACAGGAAAAACAGAGCCACCAACAGAGCAGGAAAAAAGCGAAAAACACTGAGGGGTTCGGCGCAACGATAATGAACAAACTAAAAACAAAGTGAAAGCAGGCACAAGCATAGCACAAACCGGAGGAATAAAAAAAAATAACACTCCAATACAAAGCCAAACCAGACAGTAGACGAGAAGCAGCTGCCGCGGGAAAAAATGAATCAAGCACAACAACAGACCGACTACGGAATGAAATCAAACGCGAAAAAGCCAGGAACAAAAGGAAACAAAGCAACGGCCCGACCAAAAGAAACATAAACGCGCCATCAAGAACCCAGGAAAAGGCAGCGCCCGACAGCCCACACCGCCATAGGTGAAGCCGCCAAAAGAATAAAACAAATCGAATCGCAACTGATGGGCCCCAGAACAAAGAAAAGAAGATGGTGCGCAAACACTAGCAAATAAGACAACCGACCAACACAAACCGAAAGCAGTAGGAAGAACTAGACAAACACAACGCTGGAGGAGCGCGAAAACCACGCACCCGCAAACGTAACAGCAAATAGCAGGCTAAAACGCAAAATGCCGCCGAGGACAAGGCCAACCACGTACAAAAAACCGACCGCTGAGACTACAACCGAAAAACAAAAACAACAACACCACCCACCAGAACACTAGGCGACCCACGGCCACCTACTGATCCGGGGGGAGAGCCTCAGAGAGAGATAGACAAAGGAACTACCAAACACCAAGCGGAAGGAACAAAACCAGGCTGACAGACCCACGGAGATAAAATACTCAATAAAAAAAAACAAAGCCACGAACCCCCCACCAAGCGAACGACAAGAAGTCACAGAAAACAACCCCAGAAGAAAAAGCAACCCACCCCGAATCACATGGAACAAGACGCAAAGCACAAACCCAAAGACTAAACCGCCGACCAACTCGACCACTAAACATGGCGACTCGCACGAAGAGTAAGGCCATACAAGTGCAGCGCGAAAAAACCACAACATCATAGAACCCCAACGCACTAAATAAACCAAGGCAAGAAAGAGCAACGCCGAACGGAAAGCGAATGGCCACATCGAGCAGCATATCAAAGACAAAGGGAACACCCGACAGAACCATGACCAGGCCCGCCGAGACAATACCCTGCCCAAACAAGGCTCCAAACGAAAGCGAATACGGCTCCTCAGGCTATGCAAGAACAGAAAGTAAATAGAACGGTGCAGGCCACTACAAAAATTATAATGGAGAAGAAGAAGAAAACATAAAAGGCGCAGTGCAGGCACAGCAGCGCAAACTCAGGCGGGGTGAACGAAATAAGCCACACATACTCGCCGAACAGAGAATACGTATACCAAACAACGAAATACAATTATAACAAGATGAAAGAAGAAACACATATAAAAAAAACAAAAGCACGATAACAAATATTAAAATGACCCCAACAGACCCCCACCAGTAACAACACAGCAATGACCGCTATCCACAATGCGTGAGAGGAACTGCAAACAAGCCAGAACATCGAGCCGCCAGAACCACGACCACAGAAAATTGACAAGCGCGCGGAAAAACACCATGCAAGACACAGCGGACAAAACACGAAACAAATGCACCAAAGACGACGCACAGAGAAAATCGGAGCCACCAAACTCCCCAAAAATCACGTGACCACGATAGACTTCGCCACACTGGCGCAATAGCGAGACAATGGAACTGGAGACGTAGAGGCATGAATCAGCGCACCGGCGGCCCACGTCCCAGCGACGACAACACGAACCGCCCCATCCCATCAGAAAACACGTTATCAGCGCCACCGAAGCCACAAACCAACCCCCCCCGCGAAAGAAAAGGATCAAAGGAGCAAAACAAGACATGAATAACCATGCCAAAACGGCACGACGAGCACCAACGACGCAAAACCAATACACCAAAAAAGCACAATGCACCTAAACCGCAAGCAATCACAAAGCCAGCCACGATGCGAAGAAACACCAAATGAAAACAGGGACGAATCCAAGAAGCGACGACAAAGGACCAAATGCAAGAACGACCCACAAAAATCACAACGCAATGTGCAACGACAAA
>Ga0163217_1064147_pt1 | contig 11109 bp, 13 predicted proteins | sample SynspAceP_FD_185933 | JGI IMG/M metagenome (GOLD analysis project Ga0163217, IMG submission 185933) | Saline lake microbial communities from Ace Lake in Antarctica - Synechococcus sp. Ace-P (PacBio error correction) | ecosystem: Environmental > Aquatic > Non-marine Saline and Alkaline > Saline ... | reverse complement strand
GCTGCAAAAACGGCACCTTGCGTGCCATTGGCACCCCCGGCCCGAGATCATTGACGAACCTCTGCTGCGGCGAGGTGTTCGGGCGGTCTGCGGCCACTTCTCACGGATCGGCGGACAACGCCCAAGTATCCGCTTTTCAACACCGCCGCCCATTAACTGGCACAACCTGCGGCAACATTTTAACGCCTATTTCTTAAGCATCCGGGTCGGGAACCTTACGCGCTCCCTTAGTTTAACCTAAGGGATCCTGAAGGAGTGCTACACGATGACCGATTAAAAAGCAGACCCTCCCAACCACCACTGACGCAGGTATTTCGCGCTTTCAAATGATGAACATTTCGCTGACCGTTGGCCCCGATGCCCGGGACGTGTGCTGATTGATGCCTATCTTGCTTTGAACAAATGCGAGCGAATTTTCAAACCGCATGAGCGACATCCAGAGCGCCAAGCCCCACGCCAAAGGCTCCGCGTGCGTTCGGCCCTTTTCGAGACGACGCAGGACGTGTTCGAAATATACGATGGGCGGAATATCTTTTCAGCCCGGTGGCGACAGCGATGTGGTGATGCGGTTCTCTACCGTGGCGGCGGAACCGCGGCAGCCCTGTGACACATGGCCGCCGACCCTGCGCGGGCTTTTCGGTCCAAGATGTACACCGACGAAGGCAATCTTTGACATGGTCGGCAAAACAACCACCCCGATCTTTCTTTTGTGCCGCGACCCTATCAAGTTCCAGCAGTTCAATCCGGAGGCCAGAAACGCCGCGCCCGACACAAACATGCGCGACCACGGACATGCAGTTGGGAACTTCTGGACCCTGTCGCCAGGAAAAAGTGCGCCATAGTAACTATCTGATTGGGCGACCGCGGGCATCCCACAAAAACTTGGCGCGAGATTGAATGGAACGGCTATTCCAGCCATACCTTATTTCGCTGGGTCAACGCGGAGGGTGAAAAATTCTGGGTCAAGTTCCACTTCCCACACGATCAGGCGACGGCAACGCCTATCTCAGTCAGGACGAGGCCGACAAGCTGGCCGGCGACCAACTGCGATTATCACCCCGCCCGATTCTGTTCAACAACATCCGCGACGGAACCACCCCAGCTTGGACGCTCAAATGGCAGATTCATGGCCGTACGAGGATCCAAGACCTATCGCACAACCCGTTTGACCCTGGACCAAATTTGCGCACGGACGATTACCCATTTTGATCGAGGTCGGCAAGCTGACGCTGAACCGCAACCCCCACCATTTCCACCACAGAGATCGAACAGGCCGCTTTCGAAGCCAAAACAACATGGTTGCCGGGCGTTGGACTGTCACGGATAAGATGTTTGAGCACGCGGCTTTGCCTTGCTGGACGCGCACCGCCGCGCGGGCTGGGGTGAAACTTACAAGCAGATTCCCGTCAAACAAGGCCCGTTCTCGCACCACGCATTAGCTTATTCAAAGGATTGGTGCGGGCCGGACTGAAAAAGTCTTCTTGATCCGGGGTTTACGCGCCCAACTTCCTACGGTGGCCCGTCTGCGCAGCCGCACCGGCATGAGGCCGGCCTGGTATTCCGGACGGTTGGAAATGGTTTGCGTCAGGCCTATACCCTGCGCCCTTGATGATGACGACTGGACCCAAGGCCGGCAAAGCTTGTGCCGACGAGGTCATGGACGCCGGACGGCCCGCGAACGTTGATGTCGAACGTCGTGTGGGTCATTTTTGTGTGACGCGTGTCAGGTGAAAAAGGTGCTGCGGTCCGCGCCTTTGAATACTGGCCGCAATGTCGACAAGGGAAACCGGCGACAAAGATTCGAGGCCGGAGTGCGTGAAAAAGCTGGGCGGTGAATCCAAAGCGCCCGGTATGGCGGTCAGCGCCTAAGCATTGCCGGCAAGTAAACGCCAACCCATCTATTGCACGCGCATCAGCGGGGCCTTTAACGGGCCCGCTTTGCTGTGTCTAGCTTTCGCTGTGTTTATGCCGACCCGGGGCGATATTGTCATCAGCCGCACACCGGCAAACAAGCAGCTTGCAAGCAAGCTGTGCAGGACGGCGTTTCGGGCGTGGTTCATCAGTTCCAAACCGTGTCGGCGGATTCGCAAATCAAGGTATTCCCTTGCGGTAAAGCCCGCGCGCGTTCAATTCCGCCTCACTGCCACCCGCGCGCAATGCTTTCAGAGGATCCCCCCCCGCGCGCAGCCCCTTGACATCTCTTTCCATCTCGCCGCGGTGCAATTCTGGTGCCCACGTACGGGGCCAGCGATCCGACAACAATCAGGTTGCGCCGACGACATGGCCAGCCCGTTTCCTCTTCGCGGATGGAGGGCAAACCGACGAAACCTCGATCGGGAGGTCCAGATCGCGGGCCAGACGGGTGACCACCTGCAGCTGCTGATATTCCTTTTCGCCAAAGAACGCCTTGTCGCTTGGGTTCTGGTTGTTGGAACCAGCTTAGGTCACGATGGTCGCAACCCACGTCAAAGTGCCCTGCCCGATTGCGCACCGCACAAACCCTTGGTGATGCCATCACGGATACGGTCGTCGCCAAAAGCCATCGGGTACATCTGCGCCCCGTTCAGGCACGTAACAACCACATTCGCCTTTCAACGAGATCAGCTTGCGCGCGTCCTCTTTCTTCGGTGCGGGGATAGTTTTGTAGTCATAGGGGTTATGAATTGCTTGGGCGTTAGATAAAGATCGTCACGATCACGCGGTCGAGACCTCTTTTCCCGCCCCGAACAAGGCTTCAGGGACCCTGATGCAGCGCACCCATCGTGGGCACGACGGCGACACTTTCGCCCGCGGCTTTCCATCCGGGCGAAAACTTTTGCTGCGCAGCTCGGTCAGGGGCGGATAATGGGGTGTCATTGTTTGGAAACCTCGTCAGAAAACATGCGTCGGGCCCGGGGAAGGATCGCGCCCGTGAACCCTCGTCGGGCAATAGGCCTGAAACCGCGGCCTTTGCGTTCATCACCCAGATGGCGTAGCGTTTTACGATTTCGCCTTGAAGGCGGTGAAACAGTCCCCAGCATGTCGTCGACCACAAGAATTTTGCCCGTCGCATATGCGCGGATGCCACCGATGCCGATAGGTGGGAATGGCGACCGGCTTCGGTGATCTGGTTGGCCAGCGCTTGCGGTACTTTCTCAAGCACCACGGCAAAGGCCCCTGCCCGCGTCACGCCTGCGCGGTCCATTCGGACCATGCAGCTGCAGTTGCCTGCCGCGCCGCGGCCCCTGCACCTTATAGCCGCCAAGCGATGCTGGATCGACTGCGGCGTCAGCCCGAAATTGCCGCCATCACGGAATGGCCCCGCTTTGGTCAGGAAACGCGATGGTGTCTTCCATCAACCTCGCCCCCCCTCGAGCTTGACCGCCCCAGCACCGGTTTCGCGACATTCAAAACGCGCCGCGTTTTCCAAAAGGCTTGGAGCCGGGGCTTTGTTCATAACTGCCAAAGGCATGTCGATCACCAGCATTCGGACTGCTATCGCCCGCGCCGCACGGCTTGACCGCTGCGGATCAATCATCTCCCATCGTGACCTCGAGCTGGCGACGGGCAGCCCGTGCAGCACCATCCCCACTGAATCGCCCACCAGCACAAAGTCGCAGATGCCATTCCATCAACCTGTGCCAATCGGCGTTCGTAAGGCCGTCAGGCTCACCAGCGAGAGCCCCCCCTTTTCGACCAGAATATCCGTCGCATCGGGGCGGTCTGCGGGGCTGTTGCGCTCATCTTGGCGTCCTTTGTATAAGGTACGTCATTGCAATCACTGTGGCGCATGCACAGGCATGGGCCGGCTTGCGCATGCCTTCTAGACCAAAAACATTCGCGGGTTGGGTAGGCAAAAAAACCCCGGAAAGAATTTTTCGACCACGTTTCGCAGCGTCAGGCGATTTGGTCTTAACTTTGACGGGATGGGCGGGACGGTCTGGGCACGGTGTCCATTAGGGCATGGTACACCAGCAGGCACATCACGACAGTCCCCCACCAACCGGTCCACCCCAAGGCGGGCAAGGCGTTCGCCCCACAATGACCCACGGGCCAGGCACTCCGCCGCGACCACGCGGTTCGATAGCGTCAGCGTTGGTGGCCGTTACTAGCAACGCACCCCGTGACAGCCCGTACCCAAAACAGATCTAGCCCAGGAAAACATCGGCACAAACGCCATTATTAAAAGCCCCAACCGCCGCATCGCCCATGATGCAGGCAGCGGGCCACCCGTTACGATCAGCACGGGCGCATGAGCATTCACCCTCCCAGACCAAAAGTCGCGCCCATGACGACCGATGACCGCACGCCACGGCAAACATCAACCGCCCGCGCCGTCCAGCTATTACAAGCGGCATAAGTTTAAAGCCCCCCATGCGACCAAGCGCCACCCCAAGCGGGACAGATGAACCGCCCACAAGGCGCCGTGGCTTGCTTCCCTCCGGCCAGACAAATCAGCACCATCCCCGCAACGCCCGGACAGCGCACCCGACGGTCCAGCGCGAGGTCAGCCTTGGGCAATCGTTCCCATCACTATTCAATTGAGAGCGGCAAACAAGGGGCCGCGGTGCCGATGGGGGGGGATGACGACGGTACCGATGGTCACCCCCGCAGCCGGCATCGCGCCGTAAAAGGCCAGTGGATAATCATGACGGCAAGGGCCCCCAGCAGCCAGCAAAACCACGATGCTGCCACAGTCTGCGCACGCGCAGTGGGCCCATGGCCCGCAGCGCGAGCAGCGCCTGTCCCTGAGACGCCAATCCCCATGGCAGCAGCACCGATGCAGCAGCATCTGACATCGGTGGGCGAAAAGTCGCGGCCGCTTGCCTGCTTCGTGCCCCAAACGTACCCGCGAAACAGCAACACCCGCCGATGCCACGCGCATTGCTTTATGCCCGCATTGGGCTGCGTTTGTCATAGGTCACGCCTATGCCTTGAAGCTTGCACCGCCCGGCGCAATGAAGAGCCGCCGGCATCATTGAGTTTATTCAGAGTGCAACCGCCGGACACGATGCTGCTGGCTGTGACCGTCCCGACGTCTCCTCCGTCCTTTCGGACGACGGGAATCGCCTGTCATTCGTCGCCGATTTTGCCAATCAGCTCCGAGACCGGCGTTTTCTGCGGCAACGGCCCGTCCGAGCTGGCGGCCGGTTCGCGCCCATCAACGTCGCGCGCCGTCGCACGCCCAAGCGGGTTCATATTGGCCACAAACTCCGCGACATAGTCCGACCGCGGGCCGTTCCGAAAAATTCTCGCGCGGGGTGCCGGCATTGGCTGCGCCCCCCCTCCATGATCTGTCGATGCGACCGCCGAGGCTTTGAAGGCTTCGTCCAGATCGTAGGCTGACGAAGATGATCGTTGCTTTTAAGGTTCGCGTGCAGATCAAGCAGCTCGTTCCTGCAAGCCGGTGTACGGATCAGCGGATTCAAGCCGCAGAGAAAGGCTTTCGTCCATCAAAAGGATCGGGCGGCTTCGGTGGCCAAAGGGCACGGGCCAGGACCCACACCGTTGCTGCATGCGCCCGGGACAGCTCGCTGAACCCTTGCGGTCGGCCCAAATCGGGCCAGTCCGACCAGTTTCAGCTGCGCCTTGCCGTTCAAGGGTTTCGCGTTTCGGGCACATCCGCCCTCCAGTTCCGCCCAAGGCGCCCCAACATTGTCACGCACTGTTGCGCCACGGCAGTAATCCGAACTGCGGGGGAAACACCATCGACACACATTCACGGCGCACACGGCCGCAGGTCAGCGGCAGGCTTGCGGTGACGTCACAGCTCCAGTCGCCATCATGGCACCCGCACGATCCGCGCGGCCAGCGTGGTTCAACCCGTTGACCGCGCGCAGGCAACGCTGGATTGCCTGGACCCCGACAAGCATCAACACAAGGATTCTCGCCCTGTTGACGTTCGAGCGAGCAGTTGTGCCACCCGAGGATCTGCCGGTTTCGACCTCGGCATCTCCGGCGTCGGTCTTTGCCTGCATCCATCAAGGGCAAGCGGCTCTTGGCCGGTTTCGTGCCGAACACGATGGAACGTTGTCGATTCGGACGGCGTTTGCGGGGTTGTCATTTGATCGCTCATTTATCGTGTCACCCGTTAGCCATTCCGGTCCAGCATGATGGCGACTACAACGATGATCAGCCCCGCATTCCAAAGGCCAAGCCCTGTGTTTCACCTGATAAGCGCCCGCACCACCGGTCACGCCCAGGACCATCGGCCCCCACAAGTGCCTGCCGCCATCACCACATCGACAGCGAAGCATGATCGTCTGGTTCAGACGGTCATAATTCTGTGGCAAGGCATTAGGGCAGTTTCGGATTTCCACAAGGTCTTGGGCTGGCTTTGCGCCCAAAAGGCCTGCGGCGGCCTCAACGCAGCGCCTTGGGGTCCGATGCGCATGCCAAGCTGCGTCAGCCCGGATCGGCGCGGGCAGTACAAAAGAGAATCACTGTTGCGAATCAGGCCCGGGCCCACCCATGCCGATGCCGAAAAAGACAATCGCGGGGAATTACGATAGACGAAGGTGTGGCAAGGTCTGCATTCAGATCGAGCACCGGTGCCCATAATAGCGATACATCCGCGGGCGCGTGCGCAGCGGGCGATTGCCGATGGGGACGCGACGCCCATTACACACCACACAGGGCCTGACAGCACCAGCGTCAGGGCTTTCCGGTCGTTTCCTCCCAATAGTCCCTGATGAGGAGTGGAACAAAAACCCACCACGATCAGGCAACGGGGTTTTCCAGTTGCGCTGTAAATCGCCCATGTCAGCGCGCCGAAAAGAACGCGATGATGAACAGCGGATGTGGCGGTTGCAGCACCCAGAGGATTGCGTCCAACTCAACCATCTCCATCGCGACGGCCAGCCCGTCGAACAACCAACCCGGCGTTGATCAGCAACCCAATCAAAGATCGCCTCTGCGGCGTCCATTCCAAATCGGGTTCTTATGGTCGGTGAGCCAGTTCATGGGAAACCTCCGGAGGACTGTTATTCGGTGCTGATTCATAGCAAAAAGGGCCCGCCCAAGTGGCAGGCCCTTTTCACATTTGTTGGATCAAGTAACTCGACGATGGTCTTATCGGCGGCCATCGCGTCGCCACCGTCACGATGTTGTGACGCCCGTCCAGCCATGTGTTCAGCACGTCAGCGGTTGGCCTTGTCCAGGCCGTTTGCCGCATCGCGTGGCTTCTTCGCCGTCATCCAGATGGCACCCAGATTTCGTTTTCCATGGCGGAGCTGTGAAATTCCAGATTGTTCAGCAAGCTGCCGACGTTGGGCATTCTTCGACGAAAACCGGCGCGAGGTATTGGTCGCCAACTTGTCGCCAACCGCCCCAAAGATCGATGGTCCCAAAGAAGTCGTCCCCGCCTTCAAGATAGGTCAGGTCAAAGTTCCGCGTTCATAGGCGTGCGGTTCCCAGCCAGAAAGGAACGATCGGTCGCTCCTTGGCGGACAGCGCGTTTCACCTTGCGCCAGCATCCCCTGCTCGGAGGATTCCTTGACCTCCGAATTCGCCAGAATCAAAAAGCGTTGTCGTTCAATCATTCGACTGGATCAGACGAGTTGGCCGTCGTTTACCCGGGCTCCGATTGCCCACTAAATCTGGCCGTTCCGCGCGTCTGCTTTGCAGCGATATCGGCGTAAGGTCTATGATCCCCAGAAAATCGCGGCGGCTTTGTTCACCGCTTCAGCGTGTATTTCGCGCCGGTCAGGTTGGTGCGGCACCCAGTGTGGTTCCAACCGTACCGTCTTCGCCGGTAAGCGCGATTGTCGGCTTCCATTGTGGGCATCCAGTTGCCAAGAAACACATCTATAATCGCCCGCAGCCATCGACGTATACGTCACCGGAAACGGACAGGATTTTTACGTCGGTTTCATTACCCCAATTGCGTCCAGCCACAACGGTGGTTTCGCAGCGGTGTGTTTGCGTGTTGCATGTCGGTTCCAAGCCCACGTTTCGGAAAAAGGTAGATTTCGTCACAGCTGGCGGCAGCAAGGCTGCTGGCGAGCGCAATAGGTTAAGCGCGGTGGTTGCTGCAAGAATTTTTCATGGCAGAGGAACTCCCCGTTATGTTTATTGTTGGTCGCGAGCAATAGAGCGCTTCGCGCCCTTCGATGCAACCCGGATTTCTATAGGACCGCGCGGCATGATCAGCGCTGGACCAAGCCCGAGAAAACCAATGATCTGCATGCCCCATTATCACCGTCCGTTTTACGCAGGTCGCCCCGCGTGAGCGGCGCAAGCCGCGTGGCATCGGGCGTCGATTGTTCGGACGGACACGTGCATTTGGTGGTGCATTGATCCCCGTTGGTGACTGCTGGCACAGGGCCGACCGGGCCAGTTGCCGAATTTGCCCGCCGAGGCGGGGTTTTGTTGCGCCACTGACCGTACCTGCTGGTCACCCTATTTGTCAGAGCACCAGCGCCTTGGCCGGTGATTGTGGCCTGGGCTGCCCGCCCCTGCCGCCCACACAGTCGAGGGCCGTGCCAGCGCTGCCCGTTGCACGGGTTGTTGGTCTGGAATGCCGACGGACCCACGCTTGGATTTATTGCCGCGGTGCCCGGGGCGCTGAAACAGGCCAGTCCCGCCCCAATTTATGCCAAGGCCCCGAAAACCGCGGATCGCGGGGCTACCTGCAGGGACTGCCCAGAGTTCGACGGCGTTGATCTGCACCCTTGATGCGCAGCTCCCACATGGAGCCCACATCAGCGCGCGCTGAGGTGGTCAGCTTTCAAACATCGTGGACACCGCGATGGCACTCCAGCTGGCGGTTGCCGCCCCCTGCGCAGGCCGTTGGCCGGCGCGGACGCTATGAGAGACGTTGACACGGTCGTTGAAGACATCATGGGCCGCCCTCAAGGCTTTCGGTAACCCGCCCCTTGCCGAGATTTCTGCGCCCAAGCCCCGCCCTGAGGGGGTACCAGCCCCCCGATGCAGGTTTGTCGCGGTGATGGGGGCTTCGAATTGGGCTCGAGGCTGTGCGGATTCGCGCCCCTACTGGGGCTAGGCGCGAAGTCAGTGATCTATCGGACAGGCCCGACTGTCCGCCCCGCTATATTGCACGCCGCCCCTAAAAGCTACGCAGGGACGTCACGTTCGGGGCACAAACAGAGGTCCTCGCGCAGGGAGCATCTGCGCCACAGGCTTATTCAGGTCTCGTGCAGAGGCGAGCGGGTCGGTACTGAACCAGACGGCTCACCCCTAAACCAGACGCGGCCCACCTAAGGGGACCAGCCCCCGGGCCTTAGGCCGGGGTGCCACCGTTTTCGGGAAAGACAGCAGGCCGCCGCATGGTGGCCTTGGGTCAGTTCGGGCCGTTCAGGGCAGCGGCATTTCATTCCTGCACCTTCCAGCACCGTGGCCCGCGCAAAGGGCACCCGTCGGGAATGGCTAAGGGCGATGGCAAATTCGCCTTGCAGCTTGATCCCGTTCTTCGCGGCACGCGGTCTGCCTGCGGCCGTCGCGACAGCAGCGCCTTTGGTATACGATGAAACGGGAACAACACGTGCCGACACATCCCCGGCACCGGCGTTCGACGGCAGGCCCCAGATACATCACGATCACCTCGGTTCGGCACGTGACGCACAACGCTTGAGGTCGTGCGAGATGAAACAGATAGCGCCACTGCCAGACGTTCTTGCAGATCAACCAGCAAGGTTTCAGTAACCGAGCTTTGGCATTCGACAGTCCAACGCCGCAGGGACAGGTTCGTCCAGGCACCAACCACGCTTGGGGTTCCCAGCATCAGCGCGCGGGCAATCGCGATTGCCGTTGGGGCCGTTTGCCCCCCCGAGAACCATATTGCGGGTAGGCCGGCCCGTCAAAATGTTCGGGACGTCAGGCCACTAGACCAGGCATTTTCACGCGCTTGGCGGTGCCGATCCTTGCGGCTCATTCGGGGCCGGTTGATCTTGAAGCGGTTCCTCGAGGATCGCGCACCGATCCGCTTGGCGCGGGTTTCAGCGATCCATAGGGATCTTGAACACGACTGCACCGATTTGCGCAACGACGCCCAGTGTTTCGCGGCACCACCGGTTTAGCCGTCCAAGCGTCAGCGATCCCGCGGTCGGCGCTTCGATCATGGTGGACTCAATCCGCGCGTAAGCCGTCGATTTCCCGCAAGGCCCGGGCTTTCTCGCCCAACAACGGCCCAATGTCTTGCCGGGGTTAGAGCGTGAATCCAGCCCCCTGCCACCGCCTTGAGAGTTTTGCGGCTTTGCCGAAACAGCCCGCCGGCCGACTCGTAGTGGCGTTCAAGGCGCGGTTGCAGTCAATCACAAGGTGCGGTCATGATGCGACCCCTTTCGTCTGTGTTTCAAGGGAGAAGCAACGCGCATAGCCCCAGATCAGGGCCCGAGAGAAACGGCGGTGCTTCGGCTTTGCATTTGGCGTTGGCGAATTTTGCAGGCGTGGCCGGAAGAACAGGCAGCCTGCGGAGACGGTCGAACTTTGCCCCCGGGACACCCCACGCCTGGGAATTGTCGGCAGCCCGTTTCTCCGTCGCCCTTCTGGCAACGCATCCAGCAGCGGCGGACGTATAGGGGTGATTGCGGCGTGTCGAAACAGCGGGATCACGGCCCTGGCTCTTCGATCTTTTGGCCCCGCATATTGAAACCGCTGACCGCAGTTTCGGCGTTTCCGCAACGGACGCCCATATCGTGCGTGATCAACGACCAAAACCCGGCCCATTGCCCGGTTTTTCCTCGGCCGGCTAAAGGACCGCCAGCCAGGATCAAGAATCTGCGCGGAATGTCCACATTTGCCAGCGGCCCGTGGTAGGTTCGCCGCCAATTCAGAAACAGCCTTTGGGCTTTGCAGGCAATCCGCCATGGCGATCCCAATCCACACGCTGGTGTTCATCCCGCCCGGGACATTCTGGCGGGAAAAAAGGGCGGGGGGGGAACAGCCCGCTTTTTTTCGGGATCGGGGGGGATTAACCGGAACCTGTTTTTTCAAACCAGCTTCAAAAATCCCGGGCCCGTTTCTTTGACGGTTTTTCCCGGGCGGGGCGGGGGGCCCCATTGCCCCAGAGGAATTTGGGGACCCCGCAGGGGCCTTTTCGGGCCGGGGGGGGGGAAATTTTGCCAGCCGGACGGGTGGAAAAACACGGGTTCCAGTGGATGACATCTCCCC
>Ga0163217_1057414_pt1 | contig 11109 bp, 16 predicted proteins | sample SynspAceP_FD_185933 | JGI IMG/M metagenome (GOLD analysis project Ga0163217, IMG submission 185933) | Saline lake microbial communities from Ace Lake in Antarctica - Synechococcus sp. Ace-P (PacBio error correction) | ecosystem: Environmental > Aquatic > Non-marine Saline and Alkaline > Saline ... | reverse complement strand
TGGCCGCAGCAGCAGGGCCAGCAGCTCCACCGCCAGGCGGGGATCGAGGCTGGCCAGGGGTTCATCGGCCAGAGCAGCGCCGGCTCCTGCGCAGCAGGCGGGCGCATCGCAGCCGCTGCCGGCTGGCACCGGAAGAGGGCGGTGACCGGTTGGGGCAGCCAGGGCTGGATCGAGGTCCACCTCCCGCGACACGCGTGCTGCCTCCTCTCTGTCGCGCTCTTCGGTTTCAAGCGGCCTGCAGCAGGTTGCCCCAAGGCTTCGGCCAGCCGTACGGCCAGCCGTGCCGCATTTGAGGTTACTGCTGCACGTGAAGCTCTCGATCAGGCGCAGGTCTTGCCAAGGGTGCCGATGCGGGCCCGCTTGCCGTTGCCGCAGCCGCCTGGAGCGCGCGCGGCGCTGCCCCCTGCCAAGCACGGCCCAGCTGGGGAGGCAACAGCGCCATTGGCCCACCGCCAGCAGGGGTTTGCTCTTGCCCGCCCCGTGGATCCAGCCAGGGCTACGCGCTCCCCGGCCCGCAAGCTGCAGGACACCTCCTCCAGGCGGGTTGGCCGCGGCCCGGCACCGTGACGCCACGCAGCCTCAGCAGTGGAGGGGCTCTTTGGAGGTGGCCATCGTCAGCGATCTTGCCGATCTCGCGACCCACCTTCGTCGAGGGGTCGTATTGCCGTTGCGATTCGGCTGGGATAACTGCTTCCCGCTGTGCACTGACCTTACAAAGGCAGAGGTCGCTCTCCGAGGATCTCCTGGCCGTGCCTGCCGGGGGCTTGCTGGCATTGAGATTCATGAAACGTGGACTAGGAGCGGTGGTGAAAGCCCCGGCCAAAGCGCTGTGTCGAGGATTCGGCTTGGGCGCAGCCAGATGGTAGTTGCGGGTAGCCAGGGGTGCGCCAGATTCAGGCTACTTCTTCGGGGTCGGTCCTGCGGAACTGAGGCTGCTCTGCCACACCTTTCGTTCACCACGCCGCATGGTAGGGCATCCTGCGTCGCTCTGCACCAGGGCGAATCGGTGGCGTCATGGCTGCACTGAAGCCCGCGCACCAAACCACAGAGCGAAGTGCCTGAGCTTCAGCCCCCGCTGACCCAGGTAGTTACTGGGCATCAGGCGCCCCTGAGTGGGAGCTCTCCGGCAAAGGTGAAGCCGCTCTGTCCCATGAGGCGGTGAGCCCCCTGTCTGGTTGCGCAGGGACTTGATTTCCGCTGGGCGGTGTGGTGGCAATCGAACGAGGCTTTGAAACGATGCGTCAATGTCACGCTGGCGCGATCACCATTGGCGCCGCGGTTTCTGCAAACCGGCTGACCCCGGTGAGGCCGGCCGAACCAGACCAAAGGTCAAGGGTCACCGCGGCGGAAAGGCGCTCACGGCGGGCGGTGTTAATCGGTCACCGCCACGTACCTCACCGGCCGCCAGGCTTGCGGCTGAGCTCGTTGGCCAGCAGCGGGTAGAGACGGTTTTGAGGGTTTCCGGCTTTCTGATCGGGGATGGCACTGTCGCAACAGCCTTCTGCTGGGCCTCAGCGGCGCGGCAGCAGGGCTGCAACAGAGCAGCAGCGGCCAGGGCCCGTCTAAAGTCCCACGCGCAACGTTTTCGTGCGCCGCAGCGCGGAAGGCGGAAAGGAGAGCGCATCGGAAGGGAGGGGTGAGGGGGCCAGAGGCTGGTCAGGAAATCGTTCGAGGCGCGCCAGGCCATCCAGGATCCGTGGGGGGAGGAGCGGCGGGGCCAGGGGGGGAAAGAGCCGGATGCAGGGTTCGTCGCGCGAAGAGCACCACAGGCACCCACGGCCAGGCCTTCCTGCTCGAGCACACCGATTTGCAAGACGTCATCGAAGTCGAGTGCAGCGTACACTGCTGATATCGGGAAGGCGTTAGAAGGCTCCCTTGGGGCGGTTGCAGCTTCAACCCCGGCATGCCGCGCCAGGCCGTCAGCGCCAGCAGGCGGCGTTACGACTCGCTGAACTGCATGTCGAGACCCAGTTCGGTGACACAGGTGGTGGACCCTCCAGGGCGGCCAGAGGCGCCGTACTGGCAAAGGTGCAGGACGTTGCTGGTGCTCTGGACTCTGCAGGCAGCTAGGCCGCCGGCCACACCTCCAGCGCACGGCGAGATAGCCACAGCCGCAGCCGGGTCACTTCGCCAAGCCTTTTGACAAAGCACATTCACCACAAACACGCGGTGTTGGAGGTCGGTGCACGCGCGAAGCTGTGATGGATCTGGCCGGGGGCCAGCAGGACATCGTAGATCTCATCGCAGACCACCGCACCACACCTGGGGGATGCGCCGCAGCACGCGGCGATGCCCCTCAGTTCCGGCCCGACTCCAGTCATCCCCTCCCATGCCGATGGGATTGGAGGGGCTGTGAGCACGAGCGCTGCTGGCCCCAGGGCGTGATCGCCGCTCCAGCTGCTGGCAGGAGCCGGAAACCATCACTGGCTTCGGTGGGCAGCCGCGCCACCGTTGGCACCGGACCTCCGATATTTTCCGCGCAGTTAGTCCTAAATATAAATAGGGGGCTGCAAGAGCAGCTCATCACCGGCGTTCGCCAGCAGCACTGGAGAGTTGTAGAGGGCCTGCTTGCCCCCATTGGTGACCAGCACCTGTCGGCGTTGTGGGGATGCGTTCTCCACGCCTGAGCTGTGTTAGCGATCGCCTGCAGTCAGGGCGGTTCACGCGCGGGCCATAGCGGGTGGCCGCGGCCAGGCCTCGCTGCCGCTTCAGGATTGAAGGCGGGTCGTGTGGTCGAAGTCCGCGTTCTCCGGCGCTCAGGACTGCAGACTGTCGAACCGGTACTGGCCGCGCAGCTGGCGGGCACGGGCGGCGAGTGGCCAGGGTGAGCGAGGGTTGCAGCGCGAAGAATGGCCCGGGCCGAGGAGTTCAACGGTGCGGGGCATCCAGGTGGGCGCGGCAGCGTTCGCCGCAACATGGTTCGGCGGCACTCCATCAGCGGAGAGCAGGGAATTGGCAGAATATATATCACTCCTGACCTGTGACGCAGGGATTTCTCGCTTATCTTCGCAACCATCACTGCTTAGGGTCCGACCCCGGAGGTGCGTTGGTTTTTGAGCAGCGATCCTGAACCGATTCGGGCTCCTTCGCGTAGTGCCGAACCGTCTGCCATGAGGCCGCGATTCCGGGCGCGGATCAGGCCTCGCCAGCTCCATGGCGCCTGCGAGGCCTAGCCGTCGTGCGCCTAAGGCGACTTCGCGTCAGCAGGTGGTGGTTCAGCGCGGCAACCCCGGTGCCCGGCTGATGTGATCGGGAGGGCCCGCGCGCCCAGGAACGATGTCAGCGGCAGGCCCCTTCGTGGGCCGCTCGCGCCAGCTGCTCGATCAGATGCTGGCGAGACGTGTCGATTGACACCAAGTCGTGATGCCTACATCTGCAACGTTCGTGAAAGTGCAGGCCAACCGGAGAACCGCAAGCCGACGCGGCCGGAGATGGCGGCTCTGACCTGCCCTGGCTGCTTTGAGCAGGTGGAGACTGCGTGATAAGCGCCCCGAGCTCGATCCTAGCTGGCCGGCTCCAAAACCCGTGCGGCTGGACGGCGGTGTCTGCGCGCTGAATCCCGCGGGGGTGATCACCAAGACTGCGCGGCCAGTGGCAGTATCCTTCGGCCAGGGCCGCCTCGTGCCTAGAGATATACTTTCATTCCCTCCTATCTGCTGCGCAATCCGTCACGTGCAGTCAGGTGATCGCGAAGTTGGCACACCTGGCGGACCTCCAGGAGGTGCGCGCCCGGCTCGACCGTGGCTTGCCGCTGCGCCAGGACCACACGCCAGTGGCCCTGATTCTGTGGCAGTGTTGAACCACTTCCGGCCCCTTGCAGTGATGACCGGCACCCTCGCCCCCACAACGGCGTCAGCCCCGGCAGCCAGGCGGCAGGCACCCAGCGCTGGGCCGATAACCCTCGCTACGACACGGTCATCGCGCCGCAAGACGCAGCGTGCGGGTGGGTGACATCTGGGTGGGCCAGCGAGCACCGGTGGTGGTCAGTCGATGATCAATGGAGGACACCCTCGATATGAGGGCGCCAACGCGAGCATCCGCCGGCTGCATGAGGCTGGCTGCGAGCGTCGTCGCGGCTGACGGTGCCCGAGCCTGGCCCACGCCAGCGAGCGGTGGGGGCTGGGGCTCGCGAGATCCGTAAACGCTGAACGACAGCTACGTCGGTGCCGCTGGTGGCCGATGTGCCACCACAACCCGCATGATAAGATCGCCCTGGAGTGGCCCAGGCACGTCGACAAGGCTCGCGCATCCAATCCAGGTCTGTACTGTATTCGACAAGCGATCCAAGCGCACGAGTTCACCCTGAGGGAAGTCGGCCGCGATCGGGCGCGCATTCAGAGCACGCTCGGACGCTGGTGAGCCCTGCTCCAAGGAAGCAGGACAAGGCCCTGCGCATCGGCGTCAACCACCGGCTCGTTGGCCGAGCGGATGCTGTTTCACTTACGGCGACCACGCCGCTGGGCATAGGTTGAGAGCGCCATGGAGTTCATCCACATCTGCGATCGCCTCGATTTCCACAACATCGGTTCGTGTCGATGAAGGCCTCGCGGGCGCCGGTGATGCTGGCCCGCCACGGATGATGGCTGACGCATGGATTGCAGAATTGGCTTCCACTACCCTGCACCTGGGCGTCACGAAAGCAGGGACGCGCGACTACGCGCCGCATCAAGAGCACCGCCGGCATCGCCCACCTGCTGGCCGAGGGCCTGGGCGACACGATCGGGGGTCGCTCACTGAGCACCGGAGAAGAAATCCCGGTTTGCGACTCGATCCTGCAGCCCTGGCTGAGGAAAACGATAGAGTGGAGTATGTGGCCTGCCCCAGCTGCGGCCCGCACCCTGCTTCAACCTCTGAGGAGGTGCTGCACGTGGTGCGTAACGCCACCTCCCACCTCACCGGCCCTTGATATCGCCGTGTGGGTTGCATCACGTTAACGGCCCTGGCCGAGATGCCGACAGCTGACTACGGCTATGTGGGCAAAGACCCCCGGGCACCATCTCCCTATACCGTCGGCCGCGACGAGATCCGCCGGGTGCAGAGCGAGCGGTGTGGAGCCCTGATCGCGCCCTGATCAGGAGGCGGCCAGCTGGTCGACCCCTGATGAGGTCACATCGACGTGTCTGTAACCGTCCTGTTTTGCAAGGGCGTCGCTCGGATCAGGCGGGCTAGTTTATAGGCACAGATCAACGCGCGCAGGGAGTCCAAGGCATGGCCAGTACGGTCGCACCAGCATTTTTTGTGTTGCCGGGGTCCGGGGTCTGCACCGACAGCGGCGTGGTTGGCGGTGAGTGGTCTCATGGCCCGAGTTCGCCTCCTTGATCACGACAGCGCCGAAGGAGGTTGATCGACCCAGCGCTGGGCAGATCGTCTTCCGCGGACTACCTCGACACACCGGCAAGTTCACAGCAGGACGATTGCGCCAGCACTGCAGGGGGCCCCCGTGATCTGCTCGCACAAGAGCTACGGCAACGACAAGGATGGTTATGAGTTCGATCCGGGGGATGCTCGACCTCAACGACACGTACACCGCTTATGGACACCGCGAGAGTTCAAGGAGATGCAGATCGACACCTCGGAGAGCTCTCCGGACGGTGGGGATTCAGCTGAGTCCGACAAGGAGACCAAGGAGCTGAAATGTGGTCTCGCCGATCGCTGGTTACGCCCCGCTTCCGGGCAGGGGTCCCAGCCGAAGAACGGGATCGTCCAGATCGACGGCAAGTCCACACAGGGCATGACAAACTGAGGATGCTCACAGCTAGATCCGTGGCCAGGCCGGCAGCACGGTCACGCTGCAAGATGCGCCCGCAACATCAATCCTGCTTGATGTGCCCCTCACCCGCGCAAGCGATCGAGCTCCACGCGGTTGAACATCAGATCAACACCAGTCCCGATGGGATGAAGGTGGGCTACATTCGCCTCAAGCAGTTCCAACGCCCAATGCCTCTAAGGACATGCGCGCCGCGCTCTTAGACCGGAGAGTACAGGGGGTTCAGGGCTACGTCTCTCGACCTGCGGCAGCAAATCCGGTGGGGTCTGCTTGGCCAGCCAGTGTTCGAGATCGCTCGCCAGTGGCCGATGAGCGGCAATCATCGTCTTCCACCGGCACCCGTGATGGTATTCAAGGATGTCAAGCGGGCCAACTCTGGTTCTAGGGGCTGGCTGGAACAAAGTCGCCCGTTGGTGGTTCTGGTCAACGAAGGGTTCAGGCAGTGCCAGCGAAATCTCCTCTCCTGGTGCCTGCCAGGACAACAAGCGCGGCGAGCTGGTTGGCAGAAAACCTTCGGCAAGGCCTGGCAGTCGGTGCGGGGGTCGTCGGACGGCTCCGGCATGACGGTGCGATCGCCAATACCTCACCCCGAGCTGCGGCGCGACATCAAAGCACCGGGATTTCGCGGATGTGTCGGTGAAAGATGAGCGAGAGAGAAGATTCAAGACTCCAACTCGAAGACTCGGCATCCTTCCCGCAAGACAGTCAGTACAGGCGGCAGAACCTTCGTTGGTCAAAAACAGCACTCTCGCGAACCGTGGTCCTGTCCTGGTCCAAGCACTCGCAGCTGATCATGTCCCTAATAACCCCACAGCGCCAACCCTTCCTGCCGCACTCGAAAAGCACCTGAGCTCAGGGGCTTTTACGCCTGTTGCCTTGGCGATCTCGCCCGCATTCCAGGTTGCATGAGTCAGCTGATGGGCTGCATCAGCGCCAGCCGGGGCTGGATCGTCGTCGTCGTTGTTTTTCTGCTCGCGTTTGAAAGAACAGGGAAAACAGGCTTAGGGCCAGGCCACTGACCGACAAGCACAACCAAGCTGAAAAAATGGCATCAAGAGCTGCCTGCAATCCACTTACCGATGATCGATCAGCTTCGTCTCCAAACGCCCCTTGCCCGAAGTGAGGCAATTGTAACGAACTTTTCTGCTCTGAAGTGCACGGATTTGCGGCCTGAGACTCGGCGTCACTTACCACCAACATACTGCCGCGTTCTCTGCGCCGCTGATATGTGTCCTGTTGTTGGGCCGGGTTGAGTTCCGTCAGCCTGGGGGAATTCTGGCTGTGGCCATGGCGGTGAGCCACTCCTCAGGGTTTCGAGCTGCTATGTCGGCGGGACAGCACACTGAGGGCCCGGGCCAGCAACTTTGGCCGTTGCTGCGTGCGCCGCCTTTGTCACACCAGTCCGGCATGCAGGTCGTTGAGGCAACAACCCTGGCGCAGCAGGCGGAAGGCGGGTTCTTCCATCGGGTTCTGCGAGCCACCACGATTGGGTTTTTCGGGTTTGATGCGCGAAAAGCCGCCAGCGCTTGGCGATCAGTTTCAGCATCACAGTGCAGCAGGTGTTCACGGCGCCGGCAGGGGCGCCGTAGCGGTCGATCCAGTCGGCGGCGAAGCTCAGCAGTTCGCCTTTGCCGCCGCAGGCGGCGGCGGCGCCGATAGCCGGCCATCTTCTCGTCGGCTTGGTGATCCACTCGCCGGGATGAAGGCGGTGATCGGTAGGTCAGATCTGGGTGTTCTTCCACGGCCGGGATGTCCTGGCCCGGATTTCGGCGAGGATTCCTGCGAGCATTCTCGCATGTAGAGATCCGAAGCGATGGTTTCATCTGGCCGCTTCTGCTCCACCCTCAAGCAGAATTTATGACGTGGTGCCGACGCCGCGGCATCTCCATGTCGCGCACGCCAGCTGGTAGCCACTGCCCAGTTGGGCGAATTCCTGGATGGCCCGCAGCCGCTGCGGGCGGCTCACCAGCCGCATGCGCCGGGATAGAAGGCTGCCAGCTGCTCGGTTGCCCACGTCAGTCTCGCTCTCGCGCAACTCTGTGGGCATCTCTTCACACCAGCGATTCGTGTATTCACCCGGGGAATATCAGGCCGACTCTCGATGATCGTGGTGCAGAGCATCACATCGGCTTCACCGGCGTTGAAGGCCACCATGGCGTCTCTCCAGCTCCCTTCCGCCATCTGGCCGTGGCGCCACCAGCAGCTTCACCCCCGCCCCCCCCCCCCCCCCCCCCCCGTCCCCCCCCCCCCCCCCCCCCCCTGGTCGCTCGTGTGTGCACCGCCCATCCAGAGACGCGACTGTCGCAAAGATCTGTTGGGACGTGCTCATCGCTCTTCGGGCCACACCGATCTCCCGCGCACGCTCTACATGACGCTCTCGCCTGGGGTGTCGCGAAGATGGCAGCGCTTGATCACCACGCATCCGCGCTGCGGCGGCTCACGATCTAAGACCCACCTCGCTGCCCGTGACGCACGAGGGGTACGCAGCGCCATTGCCGCCAGGAACTCGACCGCGGGCGGCCAGGTGTTCTTACGTGTACCGCGGGTGCGAGGGATTCGAGAGTGGCTGAATGCGCTGCGCCTGATTGCGTGCCGGCCTTGACAGCTGCTTTAAGGTGGCCCCGGCCAGATGGCGGGAGGGGGAAGCTGGAGAGCGCCAGGTGGCCTTCAAACGCCGGTTGAAGCGATGTGATGCTCTGCACTCACGATCATCGGAGAGCGGCCTGGATATTTCCCCGGTGAAACACGATCTGGTGGAAGATGCCCACAAGTTTGGCTCGGCTTTCTGCAGATATTTTATCAACTGCAGTGGGCGGGTGGGCCGCAGCGGCGTGCAGCCCACGCCTGGCTCTTCGTATCCCGGCGATGCGGCTTGAGTGAGGCCGCCGGCAGCGGCTGCGGGCCATCCAGTAATTCGCCCAATGGGCAGGGGGCTACCAGCTTGGCGATGCGCGACATGGAAATCCGCGCCGTGGCAATCTGCTTGGGGTGGAGCAGGGGCCAGATGGAACCATCGGCTTCGATCTCTACATGGAGATTGCTGCAGGAATCCCTCGGCCGGAATCCAGGGCCAGGAAGTCCCGGCCGTGGAAGACACCCAGATCGACCTACGATCACCGCCTTCATCCTCGGCCGAGTGGATCACCGAAGCGACGAGAAGATGGCGGCTATCGTCGCGCCGCCGCTGCGGGCGGCAAGGCGAACTGCTGGGCTCAGCGCCGACGTGGATCGCCGCTTACGCGCCTGCCGGGCCGGGTGAACGCCTGCTGCAGCTGATGGAGCTGAAACTGATCGCCAAGCGCTGGGCTGGTTTCGCGCATCAACCGAAAACCAATTTGGTGCTCGAAACCCCCGATGGAAGAACCCCGCCTTCCGCTGCTGCGCCAGGGTTGGCCTCAACACTCTGCATGGCGGCTGGTGTATATACCAAGGCGGCGCCGGCAGCACGGCCAAAGTGCTGGCCCGCGGCCTCAGTGTGTATGCCCGCCGACAAGCAGCTCGAAACCCTGATGGAGTGGTCCCCCTCATCGCCAGCCAGATCCCCCAGGCTGCACGGACTCACCCCGGCCCAGACAACAGGACCAATCAGCGCGCCAGAACGCGGGCCAAGTGTTTGGTGGGTGTGAGGAGTCTCAGAGCCCAAATCCGCACGTTCCGCAAAAGTTCGTTACAATTGCCTCACTTCGGCAGGCTCTTGGCGCGAACGATCGATTATCGGTATGATGCAGCAGCTCTTTTGAGCTCAGTTTCAGCTTGGTGTGCTTGTGGTCAGTGGCCGGTTTGGCCCTAAGCCCTGTTGCGCTGTTTCAAAGCCGAGCAGAAAAACAACGACCGAGGACGATTCCAGCCCCGGCGCGGCTTGAATGCAGCCCATCAGCTGACTCAGGCAACTAGGAATAGCCGGGCAGAGATCGGCCAAGCGCACACAGCGAAAAAGCCTGAGCTTCAGGGCTTGCTGTGCGGCAGGAGGTATGGCGCGTGTGGGGTCTATAGGGCTTAGCTGGAAGCTTTGGCCGAGGGTTTCTGAGCTGTTTGCCAGAGGGATTTCTTGCCGCCGCCTGTACTGACTGTCTTTGCGGGTGCCGATGTTTTCGAGTTGGAATCTTGAATCTCTCTCTCGGCTCATTCTTTCACCGACACATCCGGCGAAATCCCGTGCTTGTGGATGTCCGCGCCCGCTTCGGGGTGATGTATTTTGGCGTCGTCACCGTCAATGCCGGAGCCGTCCGAGAGCCCCCGCACCGACTGAACCAGGCCCTTGCCGAAGGTTTTTCTGGCCAACCAGCTCGCCGCGCTTGTTGTCCTGCAGGGCACCGGAGAGAATTTCGCTCGGCACTGGCTTGAACCCTCGTTGACCAAACCACACGGGCGACTTTGTCAGCGCCCAGACGTTGGCCCGCTTGACATCTGAATACCATCACGGTGCGGGTGGAGACGTGATGCCTCTCGAGCCACTGGCGAGCGATCTCGATCACTGGCGGCAGCAGACCACCGGGATTGCTGCGCAGCAAGAACGTAGCCCTCAACCCCTGACTCTCAGGTCTAATGAGCGCGGCGGCATGTCCTTAGAGCATTGGCGTTGACTGCTTGAGCGGATGTAGCCCACCTTCATTCCATCGGGACTGTGTGTTGATTTGATGTTCAACGCGTGGAGCTCGGGCATTCCGGCGCGCGGGTGAGGGGCACATCAAGCAGTCTGATTGTGGGCGCTCTGCAGCGCTGACCGTTGCTGCCGGCCTGGCCCACGGATCAGCTTGAACCGCATACCTCAGTTGTTCAGTTTGCCCTTGGTGGACTTGCCGTCGATCTGGACGATCACGTCCTTCGCTGGACCTCTGGCCGGGAAGCGGGCGAACCAGCGATCGCGAGACCACCATCAGCTCCTTGGTCTCTTCTCTGTCGCTCGCTCGATCCCGGGAGAGCTGCTCGGAGGTGTCGTTTCTGCTCTCCTTGAACTCCTCGCGGGTCCATGAAGCGGTGTGTACGGGTCGTTGAGGGTGCGGCATTCCCCCCGGATCGCCTCCACTCAGACCATCGATCCTTGTCGTTGCCGTAGCTCTGGGCGAGCAGTCAGGCGAGCTGGCGCCAATCGTCCTGCGTGAACTTGCCGGTGGTGTCGAGGCTAGTCGCGGAAGCGATCTGCCAGGCCTGTCGCATCACCTCTTCGGCGCTGTCGTGATCAAGGAGGCGGAAATACGTCGAGGGCCATTGACCACTCCGCCAACACCGCCGCTGCGGTGCAGACGCGACCCGGCCAACAACAAAAAATGCTGGTGCGACCACTGGCCATGCCTTGGAACTCCCTGCGCCGCTTGACTAGTGTGGGATAGCCCTAATAAAAC
>Ga0163217_1036758_pt1 | contig 11109 bp, 16 predicted proteins | sample SynspAceP_FD_185933 | JGI IMG/M metagenome (GOLD analysis project Ga0163217, IMG submission 185933) | Saline lake microbial communities from Ace Lake in Antarctica - Synechococcus sp. Ace-P (PacBio error correction) | ecosystem: Environmental > Aquatic > Non-marine Saline and Alkaline > Saline ... | reverse complement strand
TGCTCAAGCATGCGCGCCATGCCAAGCCCTGCGTTCTTGCGCATGGGCATCGGGAGTTGATCCGGTGTGTGATCCTTGCCGGTCACGGTGATTGGGTTCCACGACAGCCCCTGGCCGTGGGTGGACGACAACCGATTATCCTTACCTTCAGTCTCAAGGATCGGCCCGTTCGATGTGCAAGCTCGAAAAAGGCGTGCATCTTCCGGCGCCGACCTCTTCCGTTCGCCTTGCCAGCCGATCGCGCTTGAGGCTCATCACCAAAGCTCAGGCCCATCGGCATCGGCTTTCATAGGCCATTCTTGCGGTCGGATGGCCCGGCCCAAAGACACCGGGACGCGAACAGCATGGCGGGCGCATAGCCGGTGCCTTTCTTTCGTTGGTCCAGTTGGTCACGACCACGGGGTGCTTTGTCTTGATCCAGATCGTTCATCGTGCGCAGCAATTCCAACCGCAAGCACGGCCCAAACGCCGTTTCATATTTCCCGCCCGTAGGACTGGCGTATCCAGATGCGACCCGACATTAGACGGCAGTGCTCGGGGTCAGTGACCATCCGCTTGGCGCAAACATGTTGCCCCATCGTGTCCGAGACCCATTTTGTTGCAAGCGGGCCTCCTACGCACCATTTTCTGGATACAGGGCTGCGGCCTTCGGCGTCTTCGTCGGTCAGGCGTACTGGCGGTTATTCCCACCTGCCACACCGGGCCGATCTGGGCCATCTCCAGCAGACTGTCCCACAGACGATCGGGTTGATCTTCAGGATGCCTTCCCCACCGGGCGCGGCCATAGCGTTTCCGTTGCGTTTTACCTTTGTGGAAGGTGTAAAATTTTTACCATTTGGTTAAATCACGATTGCGCTGGGTTAAGTCTGTTCAAGAAATGCTTTCCTTGGGGCCACCCGTCGCTGGCGGCTGCCCGCTTTTCAGCACTTCACCGGAAGGGACCGCGCATTGCCCGACGCCCACCGCCAAGGAAAAAGCCCAGCCGAATCCAAAGGCGGGAACGGCGTGTCCATCCGTTGGACGCCGCCGCTGGATGTGTTTTCCAGCTACGGGTTTCGGGGTGCCACGCTGGATCAGATGCCCACAGAGGCAGGCTCAGCAAACCAAAATTATATTGTATTATTTCAGTGGCCAAAGAAGAAATTCATTACGACCCTTCTCAGCCAGCTTATTGGAAACATGGCTGGACCCTCTGGATAGAGCTCGACGGCCCACGGGTGACCCCGCGCACAGAGCTGTGGATTACGTATGCAGCGCAAGCTGGATATGGCGCGGGATTTGCCCGCGAGAGCGGGCTGTTCGCTCGGTGAAATTTTACCGCGGTTGCGGGCCGCATGATGAGGCCCCTCGATTGCAAAGCGATCTTAAGCCGCTTTTTGATGAAAATGCGCCGTCATTTGCGGGCCTGGATGGGACCGCAGGAAGGATCGCACGGATGGACCCGCGGCATTCTGATATTCTCTATCTGTGTCCACACGCAGCACTATGCGGATTTTTGCCCCACAGTGGCGCTGTGCTTGAGGGCGGACGACGAACAGGCATCCAAACAGGGCGTCGGATCATCTACAAGCTGATGTTCTCTACGTTTGCTGACCCCCGCCGCACCCGCGAAATAACGGGCGGGGCCAAGGTTCACTCTGCCGCCGTGGCGGAGGGGTTGTTTCGGGTGCGTCGGTCCAGTTGGCATACGCCGCTTCGACCGTTTTTCCCGGTACGCGGGTCCGTTGGTGCCCGTGGCAGTTCCACCATAGAGATTGCAATCCTCGACGGGGCTAGACATTGACGCACAGGTTGCAGGCCACGCATTCATTGTCGATCACGCTTTGAACGTTCCGGTCTTCGGACATTGGCAATCGCCTGGTGCGACGTGTCTTCGCAGGCTGCAAAACATCGCCGCACGAGATGCACAAATCCTGGATCGATCTTGCCTTGGGCGACAGTAGTTTCAGCGTTCAGCTGGGTGCCAGTCGGTTCACGTTGGGCACGCCGCGGCGGACAGTTGATCGACGATCGTCATCCCCTTGTTCCATATACTTCTGACAGGGCGCTGACATTTCTCACGACCTTAAAGCCAGTAGTCAATCACGGCGGTACAGGACCTGCACGTCCCCCGGCCCCAAGTGCGAGAAACTCTGCGCGTCGATATGGGTGGTCCACGCGCCGATTACCCACTTGATCGGCATATCAGCCGTGGCAGCGGTTGCGTGCGTTCTCGGCCACCATGTCAGCGCAATGGGTTTCACCGCCGGACCGCAATAGCCGCCAATGGGTTGCCTTTTGCCGTCGATGTCGGTTCGGGGCGCGAACAGGTCCAGATCGACCGAGGGTGAAGAGATTGATCGTTGATATGATTCAGGCACCGCTATTCCGCACCACCGCGTTTTCGCGGTGTGCCCTCGGCGGGGATTAGCACATTGATGTATGTTCGGCGTCAGTTTTTACCGTCTATCAGCGGCATCCGCGTGTCACATTTCTGCACCAGCGGGTCACCATTTCGCATGTATTCCTCGGCACCTGGCCCCACTGCAGGGACCCCATGCCGTCGTTCGGGCCATCCCTCCGTGCGGGGCAGCAAGTTCAGCTTCTCTCGATCCCGTCGGCAACCGGTTGTCTAATCCACATGCGGCAGGGATCCTTCCACGCCTCTTCTTCGCAGGCCCCAAGCGGGGACCATTGATCGAGCGTCGCGCACGGTCGGGGTAGTTCGCGTTTGACCGCTTTCATCTCGCGCACGTTCACTTTCAACGCGACGGTCCGGTGATCAGCTCGATTGTTTTGAGCCCCACAACAGCCCGCCGCTTGTCCCCGCCCCATAGATGGCACCCTAGCGCGGGCGTTGACCCGTGGACGACCGGCGGCCCTCCATGCCGAGCGTTTCCACACGACACGCCCCATCCCGCTCAAGGCGCGGCGGACGTTGTATTCTTATCCGTTGGCGGCGCAGATTTGCAGCCAGAACGGGTTCGGCTTTTGATTGCCCGAGACAAGTCGGCTTCTTAGATCAGCCATTTGCGTTCTTCCTGTAGGGCTTAGCCCATCATACCATGTGATGTCCCATCGGCCCGCGTTCGCGCCCCTTTCGGCAACGGCTGTTTCACGGTTTCAGGTCATTTGCTGCCGCGCGGGCGCAATCCCCGCCTGCCAGACCCCTCGTCAAGCGCTATGATGCGTTCCCGTGTGCCATCGAACCTTGATCTTGCGCGCCTCAGACTCGGGATGCGCGTTCGTCCCTAGCAAGGTCTGGCCGTGGTCCTTGAAAAACTTTGATCCGCAGCAAGGCGCGGAGTCTGACCGTCCCTGCATTCTGGTTCTCCACATACCTCGAATTTCGGATCTCGCGCAACGGCACCTTTGCGATCACACTCTGCGTACTCTCGCGTGCGTGGCGTCACGATCCGCACCCCTTTAAGGCGGCAAGATCCTTGTTCAAACCACGCTTTGGCGTTCATCCCGGCCGCCCGCGGCGATAGACCAGCGTTCACATTCACGCCCCCAACAGTTTCGCCTGAATGGCCGCGTCCGAATCCGCGGTCATTCCCGCCCCAATCACCCACAACGTCGCGGCGTATTGGCACGGCGGCTACATTCGCTGGCCTGACGCAAGATCGCGATGAAATCGACGCATCCAGGACGCCGGCCATTATCTCGCCCCTCAGCACCCAAAAGCGTTCACACCCAAGGCATACAAGGAACACAGCGTCATAGGTCGGCCCCGCAGGTTGTCAGCGTCTTGCCGCACCGAGGGCCGCAAGTTATTCTGCACGGTCGATCGCGCCATTCTTGAGCAGCCAGCCGACCTCTGCTGCGCGAACCTGCTTCTGGTGTTTTGTACGGGTGGCGATTCCCGTATTCGTTCAGGCCGCCGGGCTTGGGTCGCGCGTCAAAGCGGTTGACATCATGCCCCATCATCGCCGCACGGTGCGCAAAGAAGCCCTGCGGACCCGCTCCACAACCGCGGACCCATTTGCCCGTCGGTGCTGCGCGTTTTAACGGATGCGACCCCTTGGCTTCAGATCGGTGTGGCATAGCGTTGAAGCTCGCCGATCTTGACCGGCTTGCCCTCGGCCCGCTTCGCGACGCAAGCCTGTTCGCACAGTTGTTCGGTCGGGACAACGCGAGCACCATGGCCGCCTGATGTTCTGCTCAGGGATGGTGTTGGGCCGCAGCATCCGGCGTTTTTGTGCCGGTGGTCGCTCTGCCGGCAGAACAGCGGACATATCGATGTTTTCGTCGGCACGCCGTGTATGCACGGCGCGTCGTGGACAGAATAGCATCGGGTCTGCGGCGACCAGCGGCCTCGTGCACATCCAGCGGGCGGGTTTTGCAAAAATCCGAAAACTGCGCGGTGTAGGCATCAGGCGTCCAGCCTTCTCCGGCCAGCGACCCCCGTTCAAAAGATTTTCTTGCGACATTTTTTGTATCCTTTGCTGTCACTATTTATTCAGGAACATCCCACGGAAGAATTTTTTTTATCAAACTGGTAAAATTATTTCACTGTTGTGAAAATTTTCATTGCGCAAACGCCCGCCTGTTGTGAATTTGCGGGCAAAAACTCTTGATTTGTCCTTTTGTGCCCAAAATCAGAGGTGGACGCGAAGACTTTCGGACCCCTCAGCCCTTTAGGCCGCGTGGTTGCGATCAAGTTCTGACCGAGCCACCGCTGCCGCATAATGTGGGCAGGACAAACTACTAGGTGTGAAGTAACGGAGGCATGGCGACCTGGGCACGTAAAATGGATTCCAGTGACCTACAGAAAGGGGATATGGCTTTTATCGGCGCCTGATGGCGGCGGCAAGGATATCTTTGTTCACATCTCGGGCGGTTGAACGCGCTGGGGTTGACCGGGGCTTGCCGGACAACCAGGAAGGTGGACATTGCGACATCGAGGCAGGCCGTGACGGGCGTGAAAGTGCTGCAAATATCGCACTGCCTGAACCGGCCGCACGCCGTGATCATCAATAATTCGTACGACGGGCGCGCTTCCCGGTGCTCTGTCTTTGTGCAATTTACCGGTTTCTCGCGTTGATCTGATCGATCAGGGGCGGCTCAAGGCACTTTAGGGCCCCAGTGCATCGACGACTTTCTGGTGACGCCCTTCGCCGTTCGGGTGCACCACCGTCTGCTTGGAAAAAGCTCCGTGCCTGCGCCAGATCAGGCTGTTTGCCATCTCTGACAGACCTCGAAAAGCTGCCATCAGCGTTCGTCGTCATACTGCGCGGGCCAGATCGGGATATGCTGGTCAAAAAAGTCGTTTTATCACTCTGGCCCGAAGTGTGCCCGGTGCCGTCTGCCCGAACCAGCAGCCTCGGACCTCGGGCGTCCTGCTGCGGCTTTGAGTATTCCCGTCCAGATTGGCCGGTGACCGACGGAATCGGATCCGCGCAAAAAAGGTCGTTCCGGCCAAGCGTCACGATCATGCCATCCACCTCGGGCGTTCATGGTCCAGGGCAACACGTGAAAGCCCCCGGCGTCGGTTATCCCTAGACACGCCCGCTCGTTTGATGACCGTACACCTACCGGCACTCGTGTGATCCCGCGCTTTTGCAGTGTTGCAGGCCCACGATACCGTCTGCGCAAGGGCAGACCGTTATCCCTCCTGCTGCGTCAGACTGATCGCCCAATGCCGCAAGAACAAAGCGGTTCTCCGCCTCAGTGCGGGGCCTGCTAATACCAGAGAACAATGTGCACTCGTCGTAACCTTCGCGCATCATGGTCGAACCTCCCATATCCAACGGACCGTATTTCAAAAGGCAGCCCTATGACGACCCGGGTTCCAGCTTCAAGATTGCATCCCCTGAAACTGAATGCCCGACGCCGGAAAGGTTCGCATCTACATGGGATCACTCTGGACGTCGCACAAGGCGAAGACGGTCGCCCATTTACCGCGGCCCGTCTGGTGGTTCCGGGCATAGTCTTCGACTGCTGCATGGTTGTCGAATGAGGCAGCGCGTCGAGAAAGGGCCACGGGCGGTTCCAGGTGTCGTGGCCTATGCGGTTGAAGACTCAGCACCGATGTTCCGAAGCACGGCTGGCCAAGTTTCGCCGCGACGGATGATGGGCATTCGTGTTCCAGTCTTCTCACCTTGATCCCCCACAATGACCGCGCTGGAAAAATGTCGCCACCCCGCTTGAACCTGAAACGGCGATTGCTGATGCCTTTTGGACCGCGGCCGAGGCCGAATTGCACGCCGTGGGTCTGGGCTACGGGGCGTGAACCACTATCCCGCATATATCGTACGTGCTTTCGCGGCGCCGAGCGACCAAACCGCCCGCGGCGTTTGCGCACTGGCACAGAACCGCCCTAGCGCTCTTCTCGATACACAGGGTCAATCTAGATTGGCGGACCACGTGATTAACAACCCATCTCGACAGCACCAACGGGGCCGCGATTATTGGAGCTGTTGTTCCGATCTTGCGGCTTGGGCAACCCTGCTAGATAGGTGACCCACGCAGATATCTGGCGCCAACAAGCTGTTGTCAGAGAGCCTTGGTTGGTGACTCGCCTTGAACTCGACGGCGCGCATCGTCGGGCGGCCGGCGCGATGAGCCTGCTCTGGCCGGCCGTTTTCCGCCCGGCGCGAGATGCGGCGGGGCTGCGCGGGTTCCGTCTGTTCTGGCCTGCCTGCCCTTGGCGTCGCGGCGAATTGCCTCCGGTAGGGTCTGTACGGTCGCTATCGAAGCGGGCTTGCAACGCGAAGCCGCGGCCCTGCTGGGGGGGCGCGGCAGAGATGATTTCACCTATCGTTCGTGACCAGACGAAACCGACTGGATCGAAACCCAAGCCAGCGCCGTGTCCGAGGTCGTTCGAATTCCCCGCGGTCCATGGCCGTCGCCGGTTGACGGGCTCCGCAGCGAGACCGTGCGCTGACGCAGGTAAAGGCGGTCGATGATCTGGTGGTGGCCGATACTGTGAGCGGCGGACATCTTAATCTATGGCGTCTCGTGCCCGTCTGATGCCGCGTTATGGAACAGGCGCTTGGCATGTAGACAAACGACGCTGTCGTAGATGCCTTCACGTCGACTGGTGGAGCGCGCCTTTGGTCCGAACCGTCTGGGCCTATCACCCCGGGCGATACCTTATCAGAGCTTGGCGGTCAAGGAGTTTCCGCCTTGTTCCGCCCGCACTGATATCGCCGCGAAAACCCGACAGCGCCGCCAGCGGCTTTCGCACCTTGGCCCCGTACCCGCACTGGCCGCGCGATGCGTTGGAGGGCGCCGGCCTTGCTGGCCGAAGGGACGTGTTCACTCTAAATACCGGCTGCTGCTCCCCCCGAGAATCCCGATCTCGCGATCAGCACTTAAGTCGCCTGTCCGTGGGGTTCGGAAAAACAGCGGGATGCCGCGTGGACCGGATGACCGCGCAATGGCGACCGGGTGGTTATCGCGCTTTGTTCGAACGTGCTCACTGCGTTTTTTGCATCCTTGTACGGGCCTGTCCCGGTCTGGCTGTGGAGCGGCGGGTCGCTCGGCGTGTCGGCTGCTGTTAGTCTTAACTTGACACGGCAAGACAGAGGCATTGCCGGTGCTGCCGCTTGGGGCATGACCGTGCGACGACTTCCAGATCATACTTTTTCCAGATCGGCGCGCTATCGCTTTTGGGCGTCGCCCATTGGCGTCGCGGTGTTGGGCGGCGTGGCCCCCCAGCGTGGGTTTTTGCCGCCCACTTAATTTGCGCGCGGTCTGCCGATCCCCTCGCGGCCTTTCCCATGCTCAACCCACGCCACGCTGGCCGTAGGCGGCGATCTACGGGCTGCTCACCGGCGTTTGCCTTCACGCTCCTGGCCTACATGGCGCCGCCAGCGGAGACATTCCGCGCGGACGAACACCCCTGTTTCGGACACTCTCGCATGGGACCGGCTATGCCGGCTCACTTCGTATTCCCGAGCGCCGCGGCTAACCGTGGCTTGGTCCCATTCTTGGCCTGCACCTGTCGGCGGACTAGCTGAGTCTGGCTGGCGGGGTTGGTAGTGACATATGGCAGCTGGTGGCTGCCGCTGTACTGCGAGGCGCATTCTGGCCGTCGGTGGCATCGCAGATGCGCGCGTCGGGATATACTCACGCTGGCTGCACTGCTGAGTGCGTTTCTCTTGCGCAACGCGCATGCCGTTCGGCACGCGGACGAGCGCATTCGCTGGGCCATTGACTGCGATTTGGCCGGCAGTGGCGAATGGGGCGGGTTGCCCGTGGTCTTGTCCGCTCGGTCTTGGCACTATCGGTACTGGCCGGCGTGTGCCAGAATCCACGGCAAAGAACTCTGCGGGCAGGCGTATTTCGGGCCAACCTGCCCGATGCTTTGCCCCGCTCTATTTCTTGGTCGATATCAGAAAGACCAGATCGAGGGCTACACTAAACGGCTAACCGTTGGACCCGGCTGTGCGGACCGCACGATAGCGCAACCGATGCTTCGCGGGTGGGGTCGCTCACACGAGATCAACGGCAGGCCCGCCAAAGATTGTGGCAGCCGGATCCACGGGGGTGTGCGGACGCGAGTGCAGACGGATCCCGACGTGACCTATGCGAGACTGGCCGCGCTGATGACGACGACTGTATCGACCGCGGAAGCGCAAGTTCGTGTGGCCACCCCTGATTATGACGGCCCGACCGCTTGATCAGCTTTTGCCGCCGAAAGAAAGTCCGGAAGAGATCGGGCTTGAGCTTGGTGACACGCGCATGCTGACCATCAAAACAGCTGCTGGGGGGCCGGCGACCATCACGGGCACCATCGCCAGCTTGAAGAGGTCGGATTTCTTTGTCCGCAGCGATCGGGTTTTATCCTGACATGAACCCGCCGCGCTGACCGGCCGCATCCGCATACCTATATCTAAGACACCGTCTATTACCGACCCCGAAGCCGAATAGCACCGATCCTTGCGCGATCTGGCCACGGCTACGCCCAATTATCACCGCGATCCGCGTGCGCCGATGAAAACGATCGACGTGCGTGGCTAGGGTCAGGTGCTTAAGCGGGTGGACCGCGTAGGGTCGACATTGCTTACTGGCGCGGCGCCGGCTACTCTATATTTGAAGCCGGTCTTTCTGGGTTTACGTGTCGATCGGAGGGCGCGCGAAGCCGCCGTCGCTCTAATGAAGCCGCCTTGCTGAAAACGCTCGGTAGCCTCGCGCCCGCAGCATCGCCACCAGCTTTCTGTTGCGCGCCCGTGGGTTGGGGCTGTTTCGCTAAGGGACCTCTCTGAGACCGTTTGCTGGCACTGGGTTATTCTTTGGGCGCGAGGTGCTTGGGCCGTCAGCCGCTTTGTGATGGATAGCTCCAGCTTGTGCGCGTGGTTTGGCCCTCGCGGGCACTTGTTGTATCATCCCACCGGCGGTTGTCGCACTGGCGCAGCCCCAGCCGTCGATCCTGTGCGCGCTCGCTTGGGGCCTCTCTGGCTGATCTCAATGCCCTATTGTAACGCCTGACCCTGGCAACTAGGTGCGCTCGCGGGCCCGCGCGTGAATAACGTGATGGATCCGATAGACCAAAAAGGGAGAATCAACAATGACGCAGACGACCCAGACGCTGCCCGCCCCCCTGCCCCGGTGCTGACGCGCGACCCAGCAAAACCCACTGTGATAAATGTCCGCCGACGCGTAGCTTGCCGCGGGCCCGGAGGTTTTTGCCGCGGTTTCTCCCGCAATCTGGCCACCGGGCTTTGACATATGATCGACCACTCGCGCCCGCATTGATCCTCGGGTCAACCCACAAGACGTGGCCGACTCTGTCGGCTGGCCGAAGCGATGATCACCCCGCGCCCCTTGCCGACTCGGCCCCTAGTGCCGACGCGACGGCTTCTTGACTGGGTTCTCGGTCGTGAAGGAAGCGGTACTCGGCGAACCACCCCGCGAATTTACGTCGACAAGATCGCCGAAGCCCCCTGCGCCTCAAACTTGAGTCCCTTGCCAGTGCCCTCGCGCCCGAGCAGCGCCCAGTGCGAGACTCTTCAACCCCACGGGGGCTATCGACCGTTCGGCATGATCCTTGCTCTCTCGGGTGAGCACGCGCTTCCGGTTAAACCGGCCTTTGGGCCTGTTGATCTATGGATCCGGGGAAACGATTGACTGGGTTTCGATATTGCCGATTGGTACCTACGTCAGCGCCGCCTGCGCGCGGCTTTGAACGCGGCCCGTTTCGGGCTTTTTCGCCGTCCGCTGCGCATTGTGAGGTCTAAGCAGAGTCGAGGGGAGCTCCAGCGGAGTTTTGTCCCGCTGCGGGAATGTAGCAGGAACGCTCGGTCAAGGTTTTGCCGACCACCCCCTGCCGACGCTTTGCCAAGGTGAAACTCCCTGCGCTGTTCGGGCCGACGGGAATACCGCACGCGCCGTCGCCTCCAAGCCCTATGTGCGATATTTCCATCCTAAGCGGATCACACGCTGCACCCTTCGGAGACACAATAAGACCGCCGGTGCCTTCGGTATTGCGTGCGTCCCCAACGGGAGTGCCCGCTCGATGGTGTCGGGACTCGGGTGCCGCCTATGACGCGAAGGAACCCTGCGCGGGACGGGCATATTTTTCTGGTCGGCACCAGACAAGCACGCAGCATGGAAGCCGCAATCGGGCAACACGTTGGCTTTGCCTTTCTCGCGTACAGCTAGGCCGCCCCTACGCAATACGGGCTGCGCGGTTTCGCGCCGCTCGTGCGCAGCCCGTTTTGTCACTTCATTATCTCTTGTAACCGCATTTACTCAGACCGCTTGAGCGTGAGTGACTCCTTGCCCTTACGGCCGGGCAGTTTGCATAGATTCAGGTTGCGGTCTCGCCATGCACCGGTTGTCTGACGCGGTTGACGGACGGCCAGTATTTGTCCGCGCGGAAAAACGCACCGGGGGGGAAAGCAAGCCACTGTTCGCGGGTGTAGGGGCGATCCCATATCGTCGACCAGCATCTGAGCCGTGTAGCGGAGCGCGTTTTTGAGACGCTCTCATTTTCTCACGGCTCGAGGCGCATGTTCTTCCGTTTTCGAATGCGCGATTCAGGATCTCTCTCGCGGATCGTCGGCCATACTTGCGTCCAGAAACCGGTGTCCAGCTCGGCTTGGTCTTCTTGACTCGGCGGTTCCACCATCAACGGTGCCAGCGACAGGTGAAGCGTCATCGGTGGGTCTCGTGCGTGAG
>Ga0163217_1001320_pt1 | contig 11109 bp, 20 predicted proteins | sample SynspAceP_FD_185933 | JGI IMG/M metagenome (GOLD analysis project Ga0163217, IMG submission 185933) | Saline lake microbial communities from Ace Lake in Antarctica - Synechococcus sp. Ace-P (PacBio error correction) | ecosystem: Environmental > Aquatic > Non-marine Saline and Alkaline > Saline ... | reverse complement strand
AGCGAGAGTCGGATCCCTGGTAATCTACCGCCGATACGCTGCCAAAAGCCTTGTGCGAGGCGGTTACCAGCCGCTCCGCCGGTTGGCAGGAGGTTCCGCCTTAGCATGACCGGTTAAAAAGATAGCAACCGGGCCGCTCGACCTGTTGTAACGCCAAGTTCGACAGACTCCGCCGAGTGTGGAGTCGTTGGTAACAGATGGGGTGGACCTCCGGACAGCGGCGCCGTGCGCTTCACAGCGCCCGGCGCGTGCATTTGCTTTTCTGTGGGACCGATCATCTCGCGCGGCTGTCAGGGGTGGTCAGAGGGTACGCCGCGCGCTCGAGCATGTACAGAGGGAGTGGGCACTGGCAACGCGGGCGAGTTTCCTGCGCAGATCCCGACAAACGCCCAGATCGCCGCGGAGACGAACCGCACCCGTTGACCGGGAAAAAGGCAGGCCAATGTGGCCCCGATGATGAACTGGGCCCCAAGGTGAGAGAAGCGGTTTTCAGAGGAGCGCTGGAGTTTTGCCCTTTCGCCAATTGCCCCCAACCCAGGGGCTTCCGCGAGGAAGCGAGTGTTGCTTCCGCACAGCCGGGCCTCCGCCCCAAGATCGAGCAGGGCTGCCCGTTCAGGCCCGGGCGGGCGCAGGAAGGCTGGTGGTCGGGCGGCTGCAATCTCGAGACGCTCCGAGATGGGCCGAGGTGCTTGGTGCGAGGCGGGGGTGAACCGGTGAAAATCCTTACAGTCAGTGAACGGGCGATGTTGGGCCGTCGAGCCAGCCCGATGAAGCGTGGTGGGCCGAGCGGGAGTGGAAGTATGCGGTGGGCGCTGGCTGATGGGCCATCCAGTTGGCTGCTTGCGACGACTTTGGCTGTTGTAGGGTTGCCGTTTTTTTAATGCTTGGTGCCATGTCCTGGAGCCAAACCCAGACTGTCGGGTGAAGTCCAGAGACCAGTCCAGGTGACGGTGCACCGGTGGTGTGGTGGAGGACGAAGCACGGTGGGCGGGTGTGCAGATGGCCTGGACCTCGTGGCTATGGGTGCTCTGCGGTCCCGATGGGGAGAGGCTGCCTTTACGGGGAGGATCTGGTGGTTTCGATGTTGAATGTGCCGAGCTTGATGGCTTCGACGGTCTCGGGCGTTGCCGGGCGTCCTGCGTTACCCGATTCTTTTATCCGGGCTCGTGACGTTACCGAGCGGTTGTGTTTTGGCTCGATTCACGGAGCCGACGAACTACTCCCAAACGTTCAGCTCCGAAGGAGCTCGCGAGCACGATTTCAAGATTGCGGGTCCGGGAGGGCTGGCCACGATCCCGAGCGGCGGACGTGTCGGTTGGTCCAGGGTTGCGGTGGGGGCCGATTGATGGTGGACCACCAACCTGCGCAGGTGAGGGGGCCGGGATCCGGGTACCTAACCGAATTCAGGCTGCTGGAGATGCTGTTCCGCCGAGCCCGGCCGTTGTGTGCGGTGAGATTCGAGGTCTGGGGATAATCGTCGCGCCGGACCTGCGCCGTTGTGATGTCTATGTTGGCGCTGCGCCCGGTAAGCTGCGAACGGATCCCCGAACCCCCGAGCTGATCTACCACCGTGGCGGCAGGCTATTCCCCAGCGAGGTGTGAACCGGTGGGACCGCACACCTAGATCGGTGAAAAGGACTGGGGGCCAAACCCCGTGCAGGTTCTGGGTGGGGGGGACGTCTTCTTCAATTTGCCTGAGACGGTTTACGCTGTGAGAAGGCCCGCTGGAGAGGTGAGCTTGGCGGCCATACGGCGGGCCCTATGCCTTGCCGTTCCGTCAACGAGCCAACGCCCGAGCCTGAGCGGCCATGCGATTTTGCAATGGCAGGCCCCCGCGATTGGCCGTGGCAGTGGTCTGGCGGGTGGATGACCGGGGGTGATGGGAAGTGCTTATTCACCTGGTGGAGATGAAGGCAGGCCATCCAGCTGTTATTGAGAAGGCACTGCCCCGCCGCCGTGCCCCGGCCAGCCGAAGCTTCGAGTACTCTGGTGGTGCGTGATGATCGGGGTTGATGGCAGTATTGCGCGCACGAAAGGGGCTGTAGTGAGGGTGGGTGGGAGTGCCTCAGGGCTGAAACCGACAATGGCTGGCTGGCCGTTGTGGGAGGACGCCGCGGCTTGATTGATCGTTCTCGACGGGGATTACGGCGGCAGTGTCGCTGATGGTGGTCGTTGGGCCCGCGATTTTGGAGATGAACCGTGTCATTGAGGGCCGGCGCGGCCCGGACGCGGGTTACAAAAATCCCGATTGCCGTGTTCTGGGATGAACGGTCCACTTCAGGACTAGTGGTGGGGCTTCCCGAGCGGGATCTCGAATCGGCCCCCGATATTCGAACAGAGGGCATTCAGACGCCAAACCCCGAGTTTATCCACGGTGGAGGTGTTCAGGCCTTTACGCCGACTTCACCGACATGTGGCCGTCACCGAAGCGTGATAGCGGGCGTCAGCGGTCTGAGCCCAGCACCGCAGTGCGTATCAGGGCACGCGGATTCCGACTGACGCCCTGGCGCGGGCCCCATGATGAGTGGTGGAGCAGGCCACGGTCCCTCTCGATTTCCCAACTTCCGAGCAGCGGCCAGACAGAGCCCGGCCCCGCGTTGGCCGCCGTGGGCCTGGAGGTAGGGGCAGGCGCAGCGTCCCGGTCGTTGCTCAACGAGATTCGAGAGACCCGGTGGAAGCGAAACTGATCGCCACTTGTGCTGGGATTACCCGGTGGAGTTGATGCGGGCATCGCAGGATAGCCGGGTGGTGGAGCTTCGAGTGTTATCGTCCGGCCGCCGGAAGGCCCAAGTTAGCGGTGATCCGATCCGTCGAGCGCCGGCGGGTGGAGGCGCAGGAGCGACGGTTGCAACCGGCGACATCCCGAGGCCCAGGGCCCGTTGACCCGAAGATTCTCCGGCCTTAGGGTGGGGCTTGTCACGGCGGGTGGGTTATCCCAAGCAATCGCGGACTGGCCATGATTGTCCGACAGCCCGCATCCGTGATGTTGATGCTTTCGCTGATGAGGCCAAGAGCGGTTGCGGTTGCTGAGGGCGGTGGCCCCGGTTGGCGGCTCGGTTGGAGGCCGAGCCCGGCCACGTGGATATTGGGGAGACCTTGGCATCATCACCACATGGTGGTGGAGGCGTCGGGTTTCGCTTCAAAGGCCGTGCGGTGTACCAGGGATCCCAGGGCCCGGTCGTCGGGGTGGGTGATGGAGCGGTTGGAGGACACAGCCGAGCACCAAGATGCTGCCGTCAGATCCGTGGCGGGGGTGGTGGCTCGAGTTTGTGTTTGCGCATGTTGATCGCGATCCCCGATCACCCGCCCCGCCCGGAAGGGGTGGGCTGGTAACGGCCAGGTAATTGGCGAGCCGTTCCGGCTCGTTGGTTCAGCTAACATCGCGCCAGCGTAGGCAGGCAGGGCCCCGATGCGTCTTTGACAATGTGGTGAGTGAAGGCGTTGGTCGGGAGCAGGGACATCAGAGCCGATCGGGTGAGGTGCCCGAGTGGTTAGCTCGGCAGGGATGTAAAATGGCAGGCCGCCGGGTTCGTGAGGGTGCAGCCGCTGAACCTTGGCAAAAGGGCGCCGGGGATGGCCAGGGTGGTACCAGAGAGAGTCCAGACGTTCTGGGATTGGTCGCCGGCGGCTTCGGTGTTCGTGGGAGTGTTCGCTGTGGGATGGTTGCTGTGGGAACAAGTCGGGCGGGTGGGGCGTGACGTCTTTCAGCGGGGGGGTCGTACCGGCCGGAAGTGATGTGGGCGATGAGCCAGAGCGGGTCTGGGCCCGATGCCGCACCGGTGAGCAGCCGGTACGGCCGCTGTTTCACGGCAGCGCGGGGGAGTGGGTGAGGGGGGACGGCGAGGCTCGGGCGGGACGGGGTGAGGGGTGGCCTTCTCGCCAGCCGGACAGTGCCCGGGCCGTTCAGCGGGATGCATGATCAGGGAGGGGAAATGCTGAGCGAGACCGGGCGGTGCCGGCAGTGGGTGCGGGAGGCTGAGACGAGGGATGGGAGAGCGCAGAACTGGGAGAGCAGAAATCATGGTTGTTGTCCAGGTGGGGAGCGCGTGGGCACGGCGAGGTTCAGGGGCTGTCCTTTGAAGTGGAGCTGTTTCAGTCAGGTGTCGGGCGATCAGGGGCTTTTGGGGTCACGCGGGGTGCGGGGCAGAGGCTAGCTGCCAGCTCGTACTGGGCTGATTGAGGGCAGGTGTTGGGATGCAGCCGGTTCGCGGCCTGATCGGTGGCAGGTGGCTGCCTGTCCCCGGAGAGCTCGGGCCGGCTTTGGGCCGCTGACGTGTTTGCATGGGGTGATTCGGGCCAGTTTGCAGCGCGTTCGGGGTCTCGTTGGCCTGAAGATTGAAGGTGGGGTCAGGGCCGCTTGCCGCTACTGGGTTCCAGTAGAGATGTGTGGGTGAGAGCCAAAGGTTAGGTTGAGTCCAGTGGGCTAGTGATGAACAGTGTGCTATCGGGGAGACGGTATCGGGAGGACTAGGTGGTTCATTCCGGGGCGCGTGAATTAAGCGGGAGCCTCCGATTCTCTTGAGCGGCGTGTCGCGGTTTCGGCGGAGCAGCATAGTGGTGTGAGGGGCGATGGCCTTCGAAGTCTGGGCGCCGATGCTGTCCGATAGGCTGGCCCGGCAAGAACGTAGGCGTTTCCCGAGGCTGGTCCGATGCCTCCCGAACATGGCGAATCGATGGCGCTCTGCGTAGCGTCCGCAGGATCAATGGTGGCAGCGTCCAGAAGTAATGAGGAGAACAGTCCAAGAGCAGTCCATTAAGCGTGGGAACCCGGCGTCGGTGCAGAGCCGGCAGAGGACGCGAGGCTCCGGGTATGTACTTGTAGCTGTCGTGCCGGGTGATGGGTTGAGGGGCGGAGTCGCTGGGAGGGAGCACGGCAACTTGTTGCCCTGGGATAGGCATTCCGATGCGGCCCAATGATAGGCTGCAGCGGGCGTAGTGAAAACAAGCGCTTCGGGCGTTCCCCAAAGACTTGCGAAACGAGGGTTCACGGTTGCAGGACAGCAGGTCCATGGCTAGCAAAGGACGGCGGTGAATAGCGCATACCGGTGTTGTAGGCGCCTCCAGGCTGGCCACGCCGTGGCTGATCCGTTTACCGATCCCCCGCAAAGCCCCCATCGGGCCGGGCGGGCGATGGGGAGCAACGCCCTGGCTGGGGGGTCCGCAGTTGCAGGGCTGCGGGGTAGAACCGATACCGGGCTGGATTCGAGAGGGAATGAGGCGGCAAGGGTACTGAAACTGGCATAATAAAAACCCAGATGAGCGAGCTACGAGCCAGGTTGGCAGATGGATGCCCGGGTGGGAGAGTGGACGCGTTGCGTAGGTTGGATGGAGCTGATGTTCCGGCAAATAGGGGCCGCAAAAAGGGAGCAAGGGCCTCAGGAGGCGACCACCCTTGGGGGCAGCTGCGGTATCGAATAATGGAAAGCCGGGGCGATGGCCGGCATTCGAACCCCGCTTTTTGCAAGAGGCGGTTTTTGTGGACCGGTGGGCGGTACTGGGTTGCCGGCGAGTCGCATCGAACGCCTGGAGCCCCTCCGGGGGCGTAGAGGAACAGGTGGACCCAAGTTCGTTTAGGGACGCGTGAGGTTCACTGCAGCGCAGGATGGGCCCGGGAACGGGTGGAGATCGTGGGCCCCGGTGTCGTCGAAGATGCGTAGGATGGGTGCTATGAGGCTCTAGCCCGGAAGGGGGTCGCCGGTTGCGAGTGAGAGTGCGGTGGTGTGGGGCGTTGTGCGCCGGCGTCAGGACTGCGGGAGCAATTGGGGAGTCATATTGGTTGTATTGCAGGACGGCGTGGGTGGAGCGGGTGGGGCGGTAGGGTGGCCGTACTTGCCAGAGAGCCATCATTCTGCCGATGCTGCCCAGCAATCTGCTGCTGAGCTTTGGAAAGGAAGGTCATGCTCCGTGGGCAGCCGGGACCGGCCGGGATGGGTGGGTTGAACATGAGTGGGACGGGGTCGGGATGCAGGGGGCGGCGGCGGCCAGGTGATCATCCGGAGGGAAGGCGGCAGCCATGCGGGCGTGCGCTCAAGCAGGGGCCAAGGCTTGTCGGCCAACAGTTGGGCTGGTGCGCTCCCGGCGTGAGGTGGGTATGCGTGTGCGACAACGGTTGGCCGATGGCGTGAGGGTAGAGACGCGATGACGGGGAGAGTGTCGAAGTGGAAGGCGCGCCATTGGCTGGATGCGATCTCCCAATCGGGGGGCAGAGCAGGAAGGGGGGCACTGGTGGGCCATGCGGTTCGGGACGGCGCCAGGGCGTGGGGATGCGGTGACCCGTCGGCGGTTATGGAGGAGTCGGTTGCTGTTGCTGAGGGGGGGCCGTTAACTCCCAGAGGGGTTCGGCTGGGGCCGATTCTTGCGACCGTAGCCAGGGGTAGGCGATGGCGGGAGGGGATCATCCCAGGCGATACGGGGTGAGAGGAGTCCGGACGGGGATGGGGGCCGCGATTGGCTCCGTTAGGATTGACGGTGCCCAGCGGTGTCCGGCGGTGTGGGGCAGATTTGGGGCCGCCAGCAGGAGGTTTGCGAAACAGGTGGTGTGGGAGGTTGCTCGGCGGGTGGGTAGCATCTGCAGGCCCCGAGGGTCTTTGGGCTCCCAGCCGCTTCTTGCCTTCGCCGGTGTGGCAGGGTTCCAAAAGGCTAGGTGGGGCGGCCGGTGGCATGGCTAAGTTGCTAGTTCTGATTGAGGGGCGGGGGGTAGGCGGACGTCGTTCAGAAGTTCGTTCATTCGGGGGGCGTGATGGGCAGCAGCAGCCAATGGTGAACTGGGCCAGCCGTAGGCCGATTGCGGGATCGTGGGGGCGGTGGGAAAGGTGATTGTGCACAGCTAGTGCGCTCCGGTTGCGAGTCTCGCAAGGGCCGATTATGCGGGTGTAGGATTTGGGCGCCTTGGGATCTGTGGGCGGGGGCCGCGCTGCGCAGGGGGACGTGTGTCCGAAGGCACGCGGTAACACCCGGTATCGGCTACACTTGCCCATTGCGCCCGGTTACCGTGAGTTGTGTCCATTCGAGGCGGAGATGACTGCTGGTCGTTGGGCCCGTGTGAGTGGGGTTCTAAGCGACCAGCAATTAGTGAAGCTCCTGGGCGGTCGCCGGCCCGAACCGGGGAATATGGGGCCCGTTCCGAATCTCGCCAAGGCGGCCCCATACGCACCACGGTCGGAGAATCTGGGGGGGAGGGGCATGTGGATGTGGGTGTCCCGGACCGGACCGGGGCCGGACATATGCGGGGTGGCGTTTATTAAGGAGCCGGTTCGCGGTGGTTGCGTTGTGCCGATATGGGGGCTACACAGTAGGGCCGGTGGCGATGAGGGAGGGAGTGTCACGAGGGGAATGGGAGGGCATAGCCATGGGAAGGGTCGGTGGATGGACGCGGTTGGCTTGCGATCGAGGCTGCGATTAGACTTGCTCTGGGCGTAGGGTGTTCTCCGGAGGATCCGGTGGGATCATGTCGGCCGCCGCCGTTCGGACGGCCGTCTGGCATTGGCACCGATCGTGACCGGTGCCCCTCTGGCGGACAGGGCGCCGTAGTGCGCCTTACAGATTGGCCTGGCGAGGGGGGCGGGGAGGCGTTGATGGAAGGGATGATGGAAAGGATGGCCCGGCGGATGGGTGGTTGACGCGCCGAGGTTTACGATGGGGGCGGAAAATGGCGATGGACAGGCAAGCTTGGCGGGGACGTGGGTGAAGGGCGATTTGCTGCGGACTGGGGGTGGACAGGGCTTGGGAGTTGGCAGGTGGGGGGTGCTTACCAGGTCCCCGTTGGAGAGGTGATAGGGAGGGGTTTGGTGGTGCGGGTGGGGGGGGTGCGTAGGGGAGTGATGGGCGAGGGTGAGAGTGGTTTGGCAGGGGAGGTGATGCTGTTGCTGCGCCAGTTGTTGCCGGTTGGTGGCGTGTGATGGCAGGTGGTTGGCGATTTGCCGCAATTGTTGGGGGAAGCCGATGGGTTGCGGTTGTGTGATTAAGGGTTCTGGGCAGTGGCTCGGAAGGCGTCGTGTGACCACGGGCGGGCCTGGTAGCCCGCGGGCTGACGGGCGGGGCACCGGACAGCGGTGGATGTTCTTTAGCCCTGGGCGGTGGTGGCCTGGTTTGTCCCGTGGGGGGCGCGGTTGTGGATACGCCCGTTCTGGCGTTGCGAGTGTATTGGGATCGATTCCGTGTTAGGGCCAATGAACGCTGTCGCGCGTCGCCGGCGGTTCAGTGGAGGCAATGCTGGAGGGTTTCAAAGCTGGATTGGCGAAGAGCAGGGGTGAGGGCGCGACGTGGTTTTGGTGACCGCCGGAGGGCAGCGGGGAGATCCATGCCCCACCGCAGCAGGCGGCGAGCAATCGTCCCGGAGGTGCGCCGGTGCGGCGCGATCGCGCCCCCGGACAGGGGGGTGTCCGGGCGCCTGGCTGGTGGTGATGTTGGTTAGCGTGGTGGGAATCCCGTTGGGTGGCGTTTAGGGCGTCCCAGTGCACCAGAGAACCAGGGAGGACGTGGCCCAGCGTACTCAGCCTGCACCGCCTAGGTGGAAAGCAGCGTGCTAAATCGCTGGGGCGTGGAGGTGAATCGGGGTTGGTTCTCGCGTGTGTGGTTCCGTGTGGCCAGTCGGCGGGGTGGGGCTGCAGGTGTGTTGAGATGGCCTGGCGGGTGTTGATTGAGTGGCTAGATGGTGGTGCGGGTTGCGAGGTTGCCTGTCCGCTAGCGCGTGGGAGGTCGTGGGAGGGATGGGAAGCCCAGCAGCAGGGTTGGGCGGCAGTTAGCGGGTGCTGCGGGTTGTGTCGGATGGTGGCAGGCGGCGGCAAGGACTCCAGGCCCAGGAGCTTTGGTATGCCCCCGTGTCAAACCTGGAAAATGAGAATGGAATCGATCCGAGGTCGTCTCGAAGGGGTCCGTTTTCCGGGCTTAGGGCGGCCGGAGGGGTCTTAGTCGGGTGCCAGGGTACCGATTCTCGGGGTGGAGGGTCGTTGATGCAGATGAGCGTTGACAGCCATGGAACAGTCGACGAAAGGTCCGCTGGCAGGATAGTTGACCGGTCGAGATCAGGTGGGTGGACTGGTCAGCAATTGGACGGGTTGCCCGCGTCGATTGTCAAGTTGCGAGGTTGAGGGAGACGGGAGGAGGAGACAGGCCGGGCTTGACGGGCTGACGCTGTCCTGGTAGGAGGAGCGAACATTCGGGGGGGAAAGGGATCAGGGAATGGGGAGCCGCCGTTGTCAGCCGACACCACGTATGAGGCGCAGAGTATGGAAGAGGATGTTGCTGCCTTCCGGCCGCTGGATAGCCACGAGCGGTGGACCGTGCAGAGGCCGATCGGGCGTGATCCGGTTGTCGTTTCGACGGGCAGGCTGCGAGGATGGTTGCGAGCAGTGGGCATGGGGTGCGGAGGCCATACGTTGGCCGGTGATTGGGCTGGGGGTCGTAGATCCGATGTTGAAGGCGGGGGTGGTGGAGGCACGGTTCACCCTAAGTGTGCGACAAGGTGTTTGCTGGGTGGCTGGTGAAGGAAAGGCGCCGCGGTGGTGCTGGGTTAATTTGAATGATTTCGGTCCCGACTGCCGGCTTGGCGCTTTCAGATTGGCGATTGGCCGAAGGCCGGCCGGAGGGCGGGCAGGTTGGGATGGTTGGGTGGCGCCAGGATGTTGCGAGCGGCTCGGTGGGTTAGCGATTGAGGCATGGAGTGTAGGGCGGTGTGACCGGGAGCCTGTGGCCAGTTGGCTCCGGACAGTACCAGCGGGGGGCCTGATTCTGGGATGGCGCCGGGCGGGGCTTGGAGCAAGCTGAATCGCCATGGGAAGTAGCGGGAGGTTTGGGGACTGGGCGTTGCAGGCTGACCGTTCGGGTCGATGGGTCGGTGGCTGATGGGATGGAGTGTTTGGGCGGTGCTGGGGATCGGGGTCGGTGGTGCTGTAGGGGTGCGGGCGGGTTCGGGATCTTCGAGGGGCGTGTGGGCGCAGGGGGATGGTTGGGTGGTGGCTAGAGGCGGCGCTGGGTGGAGCCGCGTCATTGGAGGTTGATGCCTTGTGGCCGGCGTAGGAGTGTATGCCAGTTCGATTGGCGGGGCGGTTTGGCTGGAGGGGGGAGCTGGTGGGGTCTCGGGAGGAGCTGGTGGCTCGGTCACGACCTCGCGCATGTTGCCCCGGAGTGGTCAGCCCGATCCGATCGGCGTGGCATGGCAGGAGTCCGCCCGGAGGCCGTCTTTGTCGCAAGTGAGCCGATGCGGGAGGATGTGCGCGGGGCGATTTATTGAATCTTCGGTGTGCGCGGTTGTGCTGGTAGAGCCCGTGGTGGGCTTAGATACGGGTTGATGTAAGATATAGAGATATAGTAGTAGAAGTGGGTGAGAGATGTGAGAGTTGCTTGATCACCGGGCGAGGGTGCGTGTGGTTCACGGACGGTTTCCTGCGTTGGGAGGGCCAGGTGGAAACGGCCGTCCACAAGGAGGAATGGCCGTGGCGGGCGACGACGTGCGGCCGCTGGTGAGCAGCCAAGGACCTGGGAGTGATTGATGTCCCGATTCTGTGTCATGCGTGGGGACGGGTTTTGGGCGGGGCCCATCCAGGTGGAATGGTTGGGGCTGGAGTGTACGAGGATGCGATTACTCACGGTGGTGGGGGCAGTCGTGGGAGGCCTGGTGGATTGTGGGGGGCTGTGGCGGGGGGTCGATAGGGCGATGCGGGCTGCCAAGTGGCCGAATGGGGCGTTGGGGCGGCCCTTATGGGTCGTTCGGCTGGGGGGATGAGGTTTCGAGAATCCTGATGCAGCTGTGCTGCGGGGGCGTGGGCGGTGGGCATCGTGCGTCCGGGGGGGGCGGGAAATGGCTGGAATCAGGCCTGATCGAGGCCTGGGATGGGGCGTGCTGGATGCGGGGAGGAGTGTGCTGTCGGGAGGTCGGGGGGGGATGGGGATCGGCTTGAAACTTGCCTCGGAAACGCGCATGATGGCGATGGATGTGGACGTCTGCGTCGAAAGGCGGCCTTCTTGTGGTGGATGGGGCTTTGCCGGGCGCCGGGTTGGTGGGATTGGAAACGTGAGCGCAGGAAGTGGGTGTTGTGGCAGAGGTAGGAGGGGATCGGCCGCCGGGTGCGAACTGAATTGGGGGCGCTGGCGGATGGCGCAACGGCAGTA
>Ga0163217_1108655_pt1 | contig 11110 bp, 5 predicted proteins | sample SynspAceP_FD_185933 | JGI IMG/M metagenome (GOLD analysis project Ga0163217, IMG submission 185933) | Saline lake microbial communities from Ace Lake in Antarctica - Synechococcus sp. Ace-P (PacBio error correction) | ecosystem: Environmental > Aquatic > Non-marine Saline and Alkaline > Saline ... | reverse complement strand
CCCTTCATTGGATATTGGATACTTTCTTCTTGGGGCATTCCAATCGGAGAAGGTTCTTAAAAACATTAATTCAGAAATTTTCAATGGAGGGGTGTGGGTTGGGAAAGGCAGACACGGAGGAGGGAACGGATTAAAGCCTGTGTTATATTCATTTTGCCTTTTTCTCTATATCGTGAAAGCCTTCTGTACCTTTTTGTGGGGCTTTGCCAAATGAAATTAAGGGAAGAATACAACCCAAACTGGCAATGAGTGGTTTGACACATAAAAATCGCGTATATACAAGGTAACATGGTTTTAGTAACCATAGTAATAAGGTGTGGGCGCACGAAAAATATTACTTGTTGGATTGTTGGAATCAAAACCGCAAAAAAAAAGGAGGAACCTTTTCATCTCTTTGGGGGGAGGCGCTCATTAATCTATCCCCGACAATAGCCAATCTTCCATAATCTACTCCTCCTCCCAGACACTCCAAACCACTTTTATCTCTGTCCCCTGAAGAATTGTTTGCGTTTACGCCGACAAGTAATATCAATGCGGAGAATTTTAAGAACTGCCCACCACTATGCGGAGAGAATTACGGAATTTTCAGTTTTAGCGAAGGGAACAAAATCCGAACAAACCCGACTACCCAAAGGAAAACAACTTTGACAATCCCTTTACGAATGTCTCAGCGTCTTATGGAGCAAGGTCGGAGTTACTGTCGCGTTCGCAGGATTAATTTTAAATAAAGAAAAGTCAAGCTCTAGCCCATTTCCATAGATGCAACCTTTTTTGTTTAACACGTGAAAAATGTTTTTGTACCGGAAGGGGGCCAGAGGAATTGGACTATACTCTTCGCGTAGATCGAATTATACTTTTGGTTTTTGCCTTCTCCAGTCCATAAGGACGATTGTTGCCGGAAGAAAACAAATTTTAAAAAGGGAACCCAAGGGCGAGTTATTGCCGGGGGACCGTTTGGGGCCTTCTACAGTTTATTGCACGGCATGTTCCTTGGTTTAACAAAGGGGGAAATTGGAGGACAACGAGGTTAATAAAAGGATTCAAGATTTTGGCCTAAGTTGGCTTGGGGTGAAAAAGCGGGGAAAAGGCAGTACTTTGAGATGGAACAAGGCCTTGTGGCTGGAGGCTTTCTGTTTTCCGAAAAAATTGGAAATTGGATTCATTTCTCGTCCTTAAGTGGGACCGATTTCGCTTTATTAAGGGCGGCCCATGAAAGGAATTGGGGCACCCTTTTAGCATTAGGAATATTTTATTTGGATCATTAAAACAGCCTCCCAAAGAAACCCGGTGTTCAATTGATAGGTTTGGAGTATTTGTCCTAGTAGAAGTGATAGTTTCGGGCGAACGCTTATGCCCCAAAAAATGTTAAAAAATTTGGAAAGAGTATTGGTCCACCTATATTGAAATCAATATTATCCAATTTTTATTAGAGGAACACATGGTTGTCATAGATAAAACGACATGAAGACAAGTTATTCGGAAAGGGCATACTTAAATTTACATTGTGGCAGATTTTGCATCCCCAATTTGTGGGAAAGAATCCAGGCGACAGGGACGTTAACGAAATTTGGCCCGACGGTACACAAGCACCAAAGACTAAAACGAAAAATTTGGGGCGGGATTGGATGGTTTTGGTTGGGAAATTAACCTTCAGGATTAGTTAAATTTTATTGGTTTCTTTACCGAAAAAAAAGGCAAGGCCATTTTGTGCGTAATGGTATAGCATATTGGCATCTTCGAATTGTGTTCTGTTGCATTCGGTTAAAAGCCCGGATTACAAAGATTGTTCTCAATTGCGGGACCCAATCTAAGGCCACGGAGATATATTTTACGGGAGTGGGTTGGTATAGCAAATTGGGCAAATCTGTAATGGGTTTTAGTTTCATTTGTTTTTCAACAATAATATGTTATAGATTAAAATGGGATAATTATTAAATAAACGTATGCAACCTTTGTGTTGCAGTGAAACTTTATATAAATTTAAATTCAATTAGAATACAAAAACAGATGAAATAATAAAATTTTATGGTTTAGGTACCGTAAGTGATTTTTCCCGACAGACAACGTCCGAAAAATTGCCACTAAACAAGACGGGCTTAGCTTTCAGAATTTTGGCTACATAAAATAAACGGCGTTCTGATGGAATTCGTTTGCCTGCATATGTTCGTGAATTTGTACCAGGGGGCCGCCTTTATTTTTCATTTATGGAACAGGCCAGACATTTACCAGGGCAGGGCTGCTTTTTTTAATAATAATTAAGCGGAAAAAGGAAGATTTTGGAGAACATTTGTTAACCATAATTATATAGTAGTATTAATTACACCTATTGTTAAAAGTACACCCTATTTTGTTTAGCGGAAGTCAAAATTTCCAATAGACCGGGAAATATATATAGAATCTATGGGGGTCTAATGTGGAACCGTGGGAATCAAAAGACAAAGAATTTTTGTATTGTCTATTCTATATATATTAATGTTAGAAGGATAATCTTAAATTCATCCCGGTGTTCTGGTATCAAGGATTTATATTAGAGGGGTTTTCGAAAGTAAAGGGATTTTTTTTGCCTGTGATTTTGAAGAGAAATTATATATCTATGAAGTGCAATATATCTATATAAACTTGCCGCAAGGGAAATGCATTTGGTAAACATTAAATACTGCCCAGGCGTGATAGTAGCACCAAAGAGGCATGCCTTTTAAAAAAATAAATTAGAGTTCATTTAGCGAATAAGCGAGGGTTTGGCGAGGTCGAGGAAATTTATAATGACTATTCTGTAGAAAAGGGGGAAATATAACTTGGGTTTTATGTGAAGGGTAGGGGAATGCGTTTTTAATTGGTTTAACCGAACTCATGGCAGGAAAAAGGACCTTTCCCCACTTCTTATGGGCAGTATTGGGGAGTATTGTGGAAAGAAAAAAAAACCCCCCCTTTCCAGAGTCTCATGGCTCGTGTATTAATACCCCGTTATTCCACTTTTTATTTTAACGGAGCTTTTTAGAAAGCTCTTGATGCTTAATTAAAAGCGCTGAGATTCATTTGGCCATTCGTTGTTTTCCAATAAGAACTGGGTTAAATCGAGGGATGATTAATTAAGGGCTTTAAATCGTTTATATTTGAGGGGCAATGGTTTGGTCGACGACTACTAACGAATTTTAAAAAAAATCTTCTATATGAAAAGTTACCCCACCATTCATTTTTTGTCCCGTTGTGCCTTTAGCTTCTACCCAACAGTTAAAAGCACAAGGAAAGATTGTTATTGAAGGGATATACGAGTTTCCAGGTATCCATTTATAATTTTTATTCCAAGACCAAAATTAAGCCAAAGGGCTAAACAATTTTCGGTCTGAAATTTGTCATTCGCATTCCCAACCCCACAAGTTCAGAAACAGGGAAATAAGGAATGGGTTAAAGGCATGGGGGACAAATTTTGGCGGGTTTGGGCAAAAACTCCATAACATACTTTACATACCCAAACCGGGAAGTCCTCATTATGAGTATTGTAAACCTTATCTAATATGGAAGACCTTTTTGAACTTTGTTGCGGTTTCGTATTTTACCGGTTTCTTATAATGAAAAGGGTTGGAAGGCGCAAAACGTTTGGCTGTGGAAGGAAATTGGAAGGATTTGCTACAAGAGGAAAGCTTTTAGGGGGAGTAGTTGGGGAAAATTTGGCGAGATAAAAGGGCCTTTGGCTTTTTTTTTACTCCAAACCCCACCACCCAAACAAACAGGGGGGAAATGCATGCAAGGGGATGATGAAAGAGGATGAAAAAGGCCTCTGTGTGGAAAAAATGCGGTGGAAAACTGGGTTATCTTGCGGTAGGGCATTAACCATGGTCTGCGGATCCAATGTTTGGATGTACGATGGGAACCCATTGGAATGTCCCATAAATGGATTATGGTTAATGGAATTGGCTTACAAAAATGCGAGCCGATAACAACAAAAAGGAAGGGGCTATTGACCCATTGAGAATTTAAATTTGGCACCTTTGGAAAAAAATGTGGCTGTTAGGGGGGAAATCCCAAAAGGGGGAACTACTTTTCTTATTAGCCTGTCCCAACTTTGCGGAATTGTAGCCATGATTTGGAAAATTCTTCGGTTAAGGGTCATGGTAAATTTATGACCAATATATGGGTATCCGGATAATTATCTGGGGCAAATTTTTCAGAACGGCTGCTGTTTCCCCGGTATTAACAAAAAGGCTTTTTATGGAAAGTATTTCAGGAAACAAATTGGGTAATTGGTTTAACTGATTATGCGGCAATTGATCCCGGAAAATGTTAACGACATTAAACATCTTCGTATTTGGAAGCGAGGATGCAAAGTCATTATTACATAAGACCTTAATTTCTTCCTATCCACACTTGGTTCCTTTTTAACGGTTTGGGGTTTTGGCCTAAGTATTTGAGTTTCGAAAGAAAAAGTGTCCTTTATAACCGAAAAATGCCAAAAAAATACTGGGACTTTATCATTATAATTCTATAGACCAATTTTTTAAGGGGACCTATTTGGTTTAAGCATTGGAAAGAAAGAAACCTCTCGATTCTCTTCGATCGGTAAGGGTGTGTTTTACCGTACTGCATATTTTTCAAATCTGTCGTAGATGTTTAGCCGCTGTAAGGCTCTTTTGGCCATTCACCTTTTTCAATGCACATTTCCAAGACGGCGGCTCCTTGGGGGCTTTGTGTATTCTTCCACCATTGGACCAAACCATTTTCCAAGGGTCTTCCCTTATGTTCATCCTGCAGGTTCTTTTCAAAAATTACCGGCCGGTCCGGGGAAAGCCATTCAAAGGGAAACTGTGGACTTTGTGGCGAACAATGGGCGTTTAAATTTTCTTTTTGATTTTCAAAAAAAAACAGAGCATTCGATAAGTAACGGACGATATTCCGGCTTGCGAAAAAGGGGGAACTTAGTGTTCTTTGAAAGCCCATCTATCGGGGGGAAATATTAGGGAAAAAACTGGATTTTTTTTTGGGACGGGGGTAACTTGGGCACATTGGGGAAAACAATACCCATTTATAGGGGGGCCGGGTCGGTCTGTTTACTAAAGAGGGCCAGTGTACCTGTCGGTTTCTGCGGTGGTGTGGTAGTCACTTAAATCTTGGCGGCAATTAAACCACATTGCGGATTTCCATTCCTAAATTCTTTCACGGTATTTCACCTTTAGGGACGATTTTTCCATGTAGGATCACAATTTCCATCATGGTTATCCAATTTTACTTTGCATAATCTACCCCCAAACTTTTTACGCTGCTTTGCCTTGGCCTCGGGCCAATCCCTTTACTTTGGGGCAAGTTTCCCCCCGCCATGCATTTAATTGCCCCGCGTCCCAACCCATTGGTAAAAGGGGCGATACAAAACTTTAACATTGGTGAACATTTGGCCAATAAAACAAAAATGGGCCCCATACCCAAACCTGTGCGGTCTAATAATCAAAACCAAATCATCTGGATTGTTTGCTCCAAAACTATTACGTGAGCTTTCTTCCACTTTGGGGGAAAAAATAAAAAAGGCGCTCGCATTTAAAAATAAGATAACCAGTATAAGCTATTTACAGCTCTCTTTTCATATGTATGTTGTTTAGTGTTTAAATTGGGTCTCGGGTTCCATGGTCTAGTTTTGGAATGCTTTAAGGGTTCCAGGGCAAAACTTAGAGGGCTACAATGCACTAGGAACATTACACTATTTTTACGGTTACGAAACAGAATCTGTAATTGGAGTTGTTTTTTCACGGTAGGCGGTAATTTGGGTGTGTGTGTTAATTGGACCTAAAATCTTTGCTGTTGCCACCCCATAACAATTCATTGGGACCGGTTCCGGGGGAAACCTATAAGGGGCTTAACACAGGTCCCAACCTTTAAAAAATTGAAACAGTTAACCCTTATCTATAAATTACGAAAAACCGGGGGAATTAGGCGCCGTGTACCGATTTTTTTTAGGCTGTTTGGGGCCTCTCAAAACATTTCTACCCAAAATTAAACGGGCGAGAGGGTCAATTGGGATTTTCCTAGTCCCAAAATAATTACATAAAGGAACAGGCTTCCAAGCATGGAACTAGGCTGTGGCCGATTACTTTGCCAAAAAGATGCTGTTACGAAGCCCACAGGCAGGCTAGCCTTAAGCGAAGTGGCCTATAGTTAAAGAACAAGGTGTTTGGGGGGGCTTTTTTTTTACCTGTAACTCTTTCCCAAGTCGGTTTTTTTAAACTTTGGTTTGTTCCCAAAAGGCGTAATACATAGGGTCTGGAAGAAATGTAATTTTGCTTTCAAGAGCTTTTTAAGAGGGTTTAAGGAATTTTTACCCACAAAATATTAACTGGATTTCCAATCATGATGGAAAGGGCCTTTGTTTGCATTCCAAAAAAAACCATAAAAATCCTTGCAAAAAACAAAAAAAGAACCAGCCCCCCAAGGAATCTGGCTGTAGGGAGGTGAGCCTTTGCCCACTATGGTAAAAGGGAACAACTGCAATTAATTTTTTTGCGGGTTGTGTGGTTCTCACGGTTAAACATAAAGGCAATGGGGCCAACCCACAATTCAAAAAACGCAGTTGGGAAACAGGGTCTTCCCATTTTAGGTCCATATAGCACATTAAAAACACAGTAGGTTTGTTGGTAGGACTTTTAGTTCTAATTATTTGGTCACGTGGATAGGTGAATTTTTTTCTTGAAAAACACTATATTAGTATTTTTCTTTCCTTGGATATTTTCCAATAAACTTTTTAATGTTCCAGCGGGAACCATCAAAACAAACGATTGTCAAGGTAAGAGCACAATGAAGTTCTTGGGGCTAGACCTTAAAAAGGGCAAGTCAAACAATTCCAAATTTTGTTTAGATGGTCTGTTTTAACAAGGGGCGACACTAGTACTTTTAAAAAAAACATACTTTAAAAATTCAAGGTTTTTTGGAATAGTAATTTTAAAAACCTTGTATCAGTAGTTCAATTGTTTTAAGGTCCCCAACCCTCTTCATTGGGGGCAGGGCATTGTTTCTATTCGGGCATCAATTTCATTTCTTTGATTTACCCAATCCGCCTGTTATAAGTAATTTTTCGATTTTTTACCAGATCTATGACTATTCGCCTTGTGTTCCATGCTCAATGCCGGGACCAAAAAAATAGAACTAAAAACTCTATAAATGCAATAAAGGCAATTTACGAACTTTTTCAGAGTTCCAATTATTTCAGCTAAAGGCTTTTTTCTTTGGTTGTGTTTTTCCAGTGTAATCCCTTATCTTTATTGTTTAGTGTCTACTGTTTTATTGTACTTATAGCTTTCTTGGGCAAAACTTGGCGACTTGTTGCCCGTTTCAATTAATTTTTTTTCACTTAAATATTAACCCAATTCTTAAAATTGTTTCTCTATTTCCTCAGAGCTGAAATTTATTTATTCTTCTAAAAGATAGGGTTCCTTCGGGGCCCTTTTTTCCTTGGGGCAGTTACAATAGACCAATGTTTAATGGTCTAAACCAGCGTTTGATGGTGGCCTCTGTTGCGGGCAATTAACTTTTAAAGGGTCACCGTCTATATCCCGTGGGTAAGGGTTTGTTTACCAGGGCTTTATAAGTGAAAAACCATTAACTAATAATTACATCCTTGTGCTCGTTTTTTAACAGTTGTCCGGAAGTCTTGAAGGGATTGTTTTGCCTTCTAACTTTCATTTTCTCAAAAACAACATTATTCCCAAACCAAAAATTTTCAAGTAAGGAATCACCAAGTGACTCGCCAGGTTACCCTTAGGTTCTGGGTTTTGTTAACATTTAAACTTTTTGGGATTATTTTTCTTTGCAATTTGTTAATTCCTCACGGGCCATAAACGGTAATTTAAGTCCTTTCATCGGGGCAGGTTACCTTTTTCCCATGGATGTAATTTTTCGCATTCCATTCAATACTTTGCGGTTACCAATTTTTAACACCATTACCAACGCTGTTGGGTCCCCTTTCTAAATGTTTATTTCCCAAGTGTTGGGACAAACGTTTAAAACCATGTTGGGACAAAGGGGTTATTTACCAGGTCTCCCATTAGACCAAGACGGTTTCTATCTTCTCCTTTGCGAACATTTCTTTCATGCCATTTTTTTCCCGGGCTTCCGCCACGCTTTCATGGTACTTTAGGCTACAACAATAGAATTTGTTATCGAGCAGTTTACCACCTCGCATCCTTCATAAGGGGGGCATGGGCTATTGATACACGAACTGCCTTCCCCTGAAACCAGGCAAAATCTCTACAAAAAATAGCAAATTTACGCCGTACATTATTTAAAGGGATTTAAGAGCGTTGCATGAATGTTGAAAGGGACCCCATCAGTGATATTGTAATAAACGGTCACTTCCGTATACAATGGGCCAGAAAAAAAACATTGGGCGCACTCCAAAAAAACAGAAATTAATAAAAGAAACACATAATTCCAATTTTTAGCCTCGTTTCTAAAAATTTTTTTCCGGCATTCCAAGGCTGTTGCTGAGGAAGTATTGTGACACACGGTTCGCTTCTATCAAAAAACTCGATCCTTCTTAAAGGACCATTCTCCATTGAATATTGGTTGGGAGAGGCACAACCCAACCAACAAAAAATACGGCGGAAAAGCAACGTAAAGCGCTATTGAAAGATCACCCGAAATCTAGAATTACCAAAATTAGATGAAAATCTTCTTGGTGGCCAAAATGGGAAAATTCCAGAAAAAGTGTTGGGAAAAACGGGCCTTTTCCAGAAGATACATTTACACATATTGAAATGGGTTTACCCATTCAATTTTACAAAAGGGAGCCAGTAAAAGGAAATGGGACAAAAAAGGAAATGATTTAACTTTACATATTTTTGCGGTATTTCATAAAACTTTCCAAGGGTTTTTTGCGCGGGAAATTAATCCTAGCTCTTTTTCCAGGACGTCGGGTCATACGTGCCTATTGGGAATCCCTAAAAATTATTTCCCTGTCCTTGTGGCCATTTCTTTGTGTTACTTTAATTATGGCTCTTTAGCAGATGGTTGGGTTTGGTTATTTACTCCCGCGCAGTCGCAGAATTAATATCTCCTTCTGTCCCGCTTCGGGTTGGCCAGGGGACCTTGCCAGAGTTTATTCACTTTTTATACTTTGAAATAGATGGGCAAACGTTGCGCGCTATTCTCGGCTCTGCTGGTTTAAAAGCGTTAATGTTATTGTTTCCAAGGCTATTCCATGCCTTTTCCATCGCTACCGCCTTTCAGATTTTATAGTTTGAATGTGGGAAAAACGTTTTCTTTGATTTTTCCACTTCTTTCCAACGATCCAAATTTTTTTGTCCCGTTAAATTGGGGGGCCCAATTGCCTTCCCACCCCGCCTTCCGCTTATGGATAGCTACCACAAATTTGAGGTGCTGTTTGTAAATTTTGCTCCATTCCCGGCTTTATATCGGAGAGGGCCCTTCTGGTTTAAAAAAAGTTTTCTACGGTGTATCGGCGTCAAACCAAACCTTGTGGGCTGTTTTTTTTATACCGGCTATCAAGTGGCTTAATCTGTGGCCTCGGGCCCACCTTTCATCTTGGGTCTTTCATTATTCCATTGTCCTGGGGTTTTGTAAACATCCCAATACGGTGGGGGAAAAACGCGGGGGGGGGCTAGATATAAAACTATGCAGCGCGAAAACAATGGTATAAGGCAGTAAAACATTTACACGCCCCCAACCCAGGCGGGAAGAATTATTGTTCCAATCCAACAGGGGGATACCGTCCGAATGTGGTGCTTTAGCGACATTTATCTCCGTTTTCTTTCTTCTTACAGGTTTGTTATCCGGTTAAATTTTTTGCCAGAATGGGCCTTAGGGCCCATTTCCCCCCATTCCCAATTGCTCTCGTATTTTTGGTATTTAAGAGGTAGCCGCTTTTGTTGGCTTTCAAGCTGGGTGATAAGGTTCATGGAACCATTATACGTTTCCTCTACCGGATTTAGAACTTAAACAATTCACAAATTTCCCTTTCAATGAGCTGAAACAATACCATTCACACTTAAAAAAAGAAGGCGGTCAGTAGGATATTTATCAATAAAAAATGGCAGTTTGTCCCCACGGAGTCACATTAAAAAAAATATCAACTCCATCAATTCCCGAAAGATTTAAGGTTAAAAAAAAAGATTTACGGGGGGGGGGGACTCTTTATCCAACCAAGGATGGCGCATTATTTCTCATAGTAATTCATTCCTTCTAGCGCTTGGTTTTTCTGTTTTTTCTAATGGGTACCTTTCGCTTAAAACTCTTCCTTGGAATATGTTCTTTAGAGGCGGTAAAAATAACCCCCACCAGAAAAAGAATGTAAAAAAGAAAAAATGAAGATGGGCAGTCGATATTCAATGGGGGAATACTGGTGGGCAAACACCCCATCTCTATACTTCCATATAAACCTATTACCACAATTTTTAGGTCTGAATGACGTATTTGTTCTTTGTGAAATTAATTCGTTTCCGTTTCCTTCTATTTTTATTAGTACAAACACGTTGCACGAGTAAAGCTTTCAATGCTTACAAATCTCCCCTATCCTTCAATTATCTTATGAATTCTTTTCTCCGTTTTTATTGCGGCGCATAATTTTATTGTCACTCTTCAACAATCCTTTCGCAAAAATCGGGACTATCCCGAATTATTTAGTTTCTTTTCTATTTTTGGTTGCTTTGGTTTATCCATGGAGAATTGTTTTGCAATTTGCAAAGTTCTTCTTCCTCGGATTATGTACCTTCCAGAGGGTACACTTAAACCATGGTCTCCATTTTTTTGCTTTGAATATTCACCTACTATCGTCGCTATTCCCGCTCCCTTGTTCAAAACCCCAACCATCGGTGTTATTAGGCGGATGGCACTAATAATCGAAAGAAGGTGCTTGTTGGGGTCGGTAACAAATGGTTCCAAATGCCCAGTTTTTCCCTTACCGGGAAAGTTAATTTTGTAATAACCACGAACTCCTATCCCCTCATTTAACCATTAAAAGGGAATCGGAGGGATTACCTTGTGATACTGTTTTTTAACTATACAGTGGTTTTGACCCACCACACAGTGAGAAGGTTTCGAGTTTCTAAATGGGAGGGTCTCCAATATTTAATGTTAACGTTTATGTCTTCTCACGTTGTGTGTAGTAGGAGCG
>Ga0163217_1069263_pt1 | contig 11110 bp, 11 predicted proteins | sample SynspAceP_FD_185933 | JGI IMG/M metagenome (GOLD analysis project Ga0163217, IMG submission 185933) | Saline lake microbial communities from Ace Lake in Antarctica - Synechococcus sp. Ace-P (PacBio error correction) | ecosystem: Environmental > Aquatic > Non-marine Saline and Alkaline > Saline ... | reverse complement strand
TTCTGAGCTGGGCGTGGACCGCAGCAGTGGAAGCCGCGCAAGCTTTGGAATGACCCAAGTCAGATGATGCGACAGATCATTCTACCACAGGCATCCACGCGTCCGCCGCGCCGACGCTCGTGAACTACTTTATCGATATGATTAAAGGACCTGCGCTGGCCTTCACCCTTGCGTGACAGAGCTGATGGGTGCCGGACCCAAGAAAGAAGCAGCCGGCAGCTCTTTGACTTCGAAAGCCTTCCTCGTTGTTCGCCGCGATCTACTGGGTGTTGGTCCGAAACGCGGCCTTTGCGCAGCGTCACTTAGAGGTCTATTGAAAACAAGGCGCATGGCGCCGATGACGAAGAACAATGAATATTTCCAAGAGACGGGCAGGCGACAGGGACGAATAAACCTATCGCGGGCCTGGAGCAAAATCATTCGGCGCACCACCGTGTTGAAAGACAATCTCGCTTGATATCGCCCAAGGGAACGGTGGTGCATCATCGGCCCGTCGGGCACGGGAAATCTACCTTGCTTTGCGCTGCCTTGAAACTTTCTTGAGCACCCGACGCGGGGCGTTATCCCGCATCGCGCGATATGTCGTCGATGCCGCAACCGCGAAACCGCCCCGACATTTCTAGCCGGCTGCGCCGGCGGACCTTCTTTTCGTATTCCAGAAAACTATGCTTTGTTTGCCAACAAGGACGCACGCGAAAATTTATCACCCAAGCGTGATCACCGTGCAAGGGGGCTTTTAAACAGCCAAAAGGGGCTGACGCTAACGCGCCGAAGCCGACGCGACACTGCGCGAAACCGGCCTATCCGAGAAAGCTGACAGCTATCCGGCGCCTTGTCCGGTGGCCAACAGCAACGGGTGGTTCGCCGCGCAATGGCGCTGGATGCAGACCTTTGATGCTATTTGACGAACCGGACATCTGCGCTGGATCCAGAGTGGGTCGGGCGAAGTGCTGGACCTGATGCGCGCGTGCCGAAAACGCCAGACCATGCTGATTGTTACACACAAATCCAGTTCGCACGCGAGATCGCCGACCGGGATCATTTATTCATGGACGAAGGCCGCATCGTCGGAACAAGGCACGCCGGGCGGGAGCTCATTGACGCGCCAAAAGATTCCGCGCAACCCAATCGTTCCTGCGCCGCGTTGACCTGAAGGTTCGTTTTAATGCAGGGTGACAGCCGGCGATGTGCCTAGGCAGAGTCCGGCGGACGTTAAAGCTACGCTTTGCATCTGCCGGTTCGAGGTGAATGTTTCGGTTTTCACTGCTCATTAACCACAGAAACTGGTGCTGCCGCATGGCCGACTGCGGACTGCGATGTGTAGATAAATGCGGAGAGGACAAGGGATTCGAACCCTGGGAACCGTGAAGGCTCAACGGTTTTCGAGACCGCCCCGTTCGGACACACTCCGGCACCGCTCCGCATCGGTGTTGTGTTGCGTCCGTTTTAGGATGGATTTTACGGCGGTGCAAAGGGGGGCGTAGCAGTTTCGCGGACCACGGGGAATTCATGCGACAGATCAATTTTGCCTGAAGGTTTTGGGTGGAATAACTCCAAAGGAATACGCCGATGCGCCGACTGACCCGTTTACCGTAACTTTATGTTTTTGGATAGCGGTCATGATCGCCGCGCGATTGCACCGATGCGCGGGTGCCGACAGGGAAAAGGGTTCGATGCATTTCTGAAGTTTACCGGGTTTGACGTCGCGCTTGAAAGCATTCCGGGCTGTCTGCTGAATTTCCGGCGCCACAATTGCTGGGTATCAATGCGGATGCCTTTGGCTTGAATGGTTCACGATTGTACGGAGGTTTTTGAGACGGATTGTGATGCTTGATATGGGGCGGGCATACTTGCACAGGGCTTTGAGCGATGAGGCACTGGACCTCGCGTCCAACTTCTATGCTACCGATCTGGGAGCGGTTGGGTCGCGGCTTGAAAACGGCCTCTCATATGAGGAAGGACGATGCTGCGAATCCGAAGCGGGCGCGATGCGATTTTGAATGGATTGCGCGGGGATTAAATTCTCCGCGTGTTTGAATTAATTGTCGCGCCTGAATGGTTGCCAGCGATGTGGAGGAAAGCTCATAAGGGCACTCCCAAGAAGTGGCAGGTCAGATTTCCTTGATGGCAGGCGGCCGGCGCGGGGTGTTGTCAGACCTACAGATGAAGGAGCCTGCCTGCGCGAAAGCGATGCGCGCGCAGAGGAACCCGAGATGCGTTATGCCTTCTATCAAGAGAATGCCGTTGGCGGGCGGGCCTATACTATTCAGGCATTTTTTCGGCATGAAGAGGTGCTGGGCCTATGCAAAAGCCCTTGAAGACCCAAGATGCAGGAAGTTTATCCGCTGATGAATGCTGTGCAGTTCGAAAATCATGGCGAACAGGTTACGAACAGGTCGCGCAAACGGTGGGCCAATATGCAACAGTCCAGGGATTGTAATTCATTGCGGGCGTTTATTGTTGCGGTTCGGCCTTGTGGCTGTGCGCTTTGCCCGGTTTGGGCAGATGCCGAACCACGGTTGCTGGTAGATTGTGCTGCGCCTTGGCGAAGCTGGCTGAAATCTTGCAGCCGGCGAGGGACTTAGAGAACGCTGAAAGCTGGACCGTGCATGCTGGGTGGCAGGGCGGGACCGGGCTGGGAGCCTCAGGTGCGCGCAATTTATAGTCCGGAACGGATCGTTGAAACGTTCGCACGGCGTGGGAGGTTTGCTTTGGTGGGACAAGGAGCGCGAAATGTCATTCAGCTTTTTCGCGCCAGGTTTAACCGGCGCGCAGATCATCGCCCTAGAAACGAGCGGCGGGCTGCAATCACCGACCCGGAAAATCGAAGGAGGCTGCGCAGCGCGCGGCTTTCTGATTCTGGACGGACCGCTTGACCGCTCCCCGCCTTGGCGCAGATCACCGCATTTGATTCGACAAGCGGCGCATGGGCGAACGGAATGTCGGCGGCGATGAACTCTAACTTTTCAGTTCATGCGTGGGTATGTCCGATGGTGACGCCCTGCAAATGGACGGAAGGCCGAGATTGCTAGCCGGACGTCACGCAGCAGCATTGACGCGGTCAACAGAGACACCCGCCAGTTGGCTGTACAGCTACCTGCTTTGCCTATTCTCCGTGGGGAGATGAACGCTCTTGAACGCTACATTCGCATCTTTTTCGAAAAACCGATGCTTGGGCGAGCCTGAACCGCGCCTTGTTGACGGGTTCGGAGCAGCTTACTGAGACGTTTCCTATGCCTTGGGGCGCTGCCGTGGCGCTGAACATTGGTCGCGAAAGGGGAACTATAGCCCCTCACGATCGGCCGCGCCAATATATCCCCGGCGGGCCGCTTTGTGGCACTTGACATCAGGGGGGCGGTGCATCATACGGCAAGCCTCAACCTAAGGGTGCCCGTTTCGGGTGCCTTTGTTATTTTTTCATGAACATCCCGAAAATGGGATGCCGCGTCCGAGGTGGCCTAAGGGCCCGACAAACTCCCGAATGGGGACCAACAGGATGCGGAAACAGTAAAGGAAGGACGCATGTTTGCGTCATCAAGACAGCGGCAAGCAGTACAAGTTCAATCCGGCCGATATGCTTCGGGGTAGAACGTTTGGCTGCATGTGACGCCGGGCGAAACGTCCAATTCAACGAAGTTCTCATGCTGGGTGGCGATTCCCCCAAGCCTGGGCGCACCTTTGGTTACAGGCGCCGGCGTACAAGCCGAAGTCGTCGACCAGCAGATCAAAGGCGAGAAAAGTATTATTCACTCCGTCAAAGCGTCGCCGGAAGCACTCTCAAAGCGCACCAAGGGCCACCGTCAAAAAAACTGACGCTGGTTAAAATTCGGCGAGATCCTGTCGTTCCGGCGCGGATTAATCCGACGCTCCAAGCGGGCATCGGTTACCGGCTCCGTGAGCGCCTCTGCCAGTGGGGGGCTGCCATGAAGAGCGTTATGCGCTGAACAAAAAGGCGATTCAGGCCGAAATGGCAAAGCGCAGTGAAGAACAACCAAGCCGAAAGAAAAATCGGCTAAGCCTGCCAAGGGCGAAGAAGGCCAAAGCTGCCCCTGCAGCTGAGGTTCCGACGATCTGAGCAGGATCTCGGGCGTTGGTCGGTTATTCGTTGCAAAGCTGAACGGTGAAGCATCACAAACTTCGCACAGATCGCTGCTTGGACAGACGCTGACGTCGAAGCTTATCGAAGAGAAACTGTCGTTTCAAAGGTCGCGTCGGTCGGTGAAAGGACTGGATCGCACAGGCCAAAGAACTTCGCCAAAAGGCTAAGGAGAGGAACCACCAATGCACATAAAAAAAGCAGGCGGCTCATCCCGTAACGGCCGCGATCAGCAGGTTTCGTCGTCTTGGCGTTGAAGAAATATGGCGGCGAAGCTGTCATTCCCGCAACATCCTGCGTGCGCCAAGGCGCGGGTACAAAAGTACTGGCCGGCTCAAGCGTTGGCATGCAAGATCACACGATCTTTCTGTCGTCGACGGGCCGTTTCAGTTTCCACAAAAGCGAAGCTGAAGAACCGGATGTTTATTTTCAAAGGTCCTGCAGTGGCGAAGCCGCAGAGTAAGCCGCGCCCGAAGGTTCTAAAAATTTAGGATTCGGCCGAAACGCCGGTCCCTTTTCTTTTTCCATCGCCCCAGTGTTTCTTCTATTAGGAAGGCCGTTGTGTCAGGATCGATTGCCGGCCTGAAGTTGGCAGGATTATCAAGTCTGCGTTCGGGCTGCTGCGGTGCGTCAAGCCATACGAAGAACACTTGCGGACCGCTCTGCACTGACATCTTTTAAGTGCTTTGCGCCAAGGAAGGTCGGTTTCGGCAAAACTGGGAAATCCGCGTTGAGGTGGCTGATACATCAAGGCGCAGAGGAACGGTGCTTGGGACACCGTTGAGAGAAGACGAAATTTGAGATGGGACCCTGCCGCGCTGACGGTGGCCCTGTTTGTTCGTTGCCGTTCGGAGGAGGAACAAAGCGATGGAAATTTAACAATGTCGCACACAGCAAGTGATTGCCAACTGAAAACGTTCGACCTGCCGCCCTGTGCGTCTTTCGGATCGTGCATGATTGAACATTACGCCAGCGATCAAACGGGTTGCGATTGCGCACCGCCCTATTCCGCACCCGCTGCCGGCCGGCGGGTGATCGAAAGCTATGTCACACGGCGCGACCAGCACGCCCCGACGAAAGCGATGTTTGGGTGATGGACGGACTGAAAAACCGGTTGGTTCCGAGGGTAATGGGCGTTTCATTTCCCTGATCCGAATGGACCGAGGACCATCCGAGTTGGAGTATATGGGTGGCCCCTGCGTTCTGGAATTACGCATCTGGCCTCCGAAGGGCCTTGCAGGCGCTGGTACAAGCCAATCCCGCTGCACAACCAAAAAATATGTTTTCCTCGGTGTTCGCGAAACCCTGCGTCTGCCAAAAGTGTTTGACAAATGCGGGCTTCCGCTATCTTGGCCAAATGCTGAAACCTATTGTCGGCCCGCGAGACCTGCGTACCTACCTGGAGTATAGGCCTGGCAAAACTATTGACCCACACGTGCCCCGAAAGGCCTTTTAGTATGAAGTTTTCTTGACCTGTGCAAAGTCTACATCCGCTTCTGGCGGAGGCGGGGGCGGTTGCGATGTCTTTCCGCGCGGAAAAAATACATCGAATACGGTGGCCCTGCATGTGGCGACGGGCGGGTCTCTGGTGGCTCTGTCTGGGCCGAGGCCGTCGACGGGCTGAACACGCTGATCGACTTTCGCTACCAGCAAACACATTCTTTTGCAAGAACGGCCAGCCCGGCATGGGCAAAACAGCGCACCGGCAAAGATGGGACGATTATTATCCTCCGCGTGCCCGTAGGGACCGAGATCCTCGACGAGGATCAGGGGAAACCGTACTGGTGACATGACAGAGCTTGGCCAACGGGTTCTGAACTGTGCGCGCGGTTGGAAACGGCGGCTGGGTTAACCTCCCACATTCAAATCAGCTAAAACGAACCAAGCACCCCGTCGCCCGAACCCCGGTCAGGAAGGTGGCTTGAACGTACCGTTTGGCTGCGGCTCAAGCTGATCGCGGATGTGGGACTATTGGGTCTGCCAAACGCGGGCAATCGACCTTCCTTGCCGCCCAAATCCAACGAACGCGGACCAAAAGACGCGGATTATCCCTTTACCACGCTGCATCCTAACCTTGGGCGTTGTCGGGTGGATTAACACTGAATTGCGTTCGTGCCATATTCCGGCTTGATCGAGGGCGGCCATCCAAGGGATCGGGGTCTGGGTGATCTGTTCTGGGCCATGTCGAACGCTGCGCGGTGCTGTTGCACCTTGATCGGACGGCACCACCGACCACCGTTGCCGAAAGGACTAAACCGGACCTTCATCAATGAACTCGAAAGCCTATGGCGGCGAGCTGGCTGGATAAACCTCGTATCCACAGTGCTGAACAGATTGATGCACTGACGAAGATGATCGCGTAACCGCCCGGGAAGAATTGGAAAAAAGCCTGCGGAGGCGACGGTTATGATGATGTCTGCGTCGCCCGCGAAGGGTCATCGAGGTTCCTGCGCGCCACTTGGCGTGGCCAGATTTACGACGACCGGCTACGTTTCCGCACCGAAGACGAAGAAGAGGCCACCCTTGGGCAGCCTTAAGCGACGGGCAATCGATTTGTTGTAAAATCCGGCTCGCGCTTTTGGTAGATCGCGCAAACCGCGGCAGCCTGCGCTCTGACTGCTACAAAGTCTGGCGCAAGGATGTGGCGTGGTCTACAAGGGGCAAGGGCAAGGACGTGGTGCGGTTGTCTTCTGGCTCGGTCGCTTTTGGGGCGTGGAGTGCTTGGGCTGCCCGCCACACGCTCGCGTCGAGCAATCACAGGCCGCTGCCGCATTGTCGGGCCAAATCCGCCTTTTGCCCCGCTTACGAAGAAGCGCTGGAGCCCTACGGGATCACCGCAGCACAGGTGCTTGCACCCTCCGAGACAGTGCGGACCCGTCGCGGTATCTCAACAGCCGCGCCACGATGGAACAGCTGTTGTCCATTGGGCGCGGTTTGCCGATCGTCATATGAAAACGGACACTGTCGCAACGGACGAGATCCAGCTTTGGCACGACAAACGACCGGCTCGGCAGCCCCAAATTGCCGTGACCGTCGCTGCGGACCGTCTGAATCCTGCTGCCGACGTTGATGGCTTTTATTTCGGGCCAACCCCAACGACGACCCCGACGCCATCCGCTGATGATGTCATCAGCACAATTACCCCAGAAATCGAAGCGCAGGCAGGTGACGCGGGCTCGGGCTTGGTCCCAAATGTGGCATGAAGACAAAGCTGATAGGCCGCAAGAAACCCGCCACGGCCGCGGGTCTGCGCCATGGCGATATCCGGAAGGGTCACCCGGTTGCGGCCTTGCTGGGCCTGGAAAACGGTTCGCGAAACGCGACGTGGTTCACCGCGCAATCTGACCCCACAAACTTTGCGCGTAAACAATGGATTACGGCGATCAAACCCCGCGGCAGTTGTCACATTAGAGGCAGCGCTGTCGCCGACCATGTCCAAGGGCAAATCGCTTTTGCCAGGGGGAGTGACCGCTGTCGCCGGGCCCGTTCGGGCGCGGCGATTTCCGTGGCGCCTGTGGACCCCGGACGGGTCGTCCCACGGGCACGGGCTGACGCGGTATACCTCGGCTGAAGCAACATTAATCAAGGGCGCGCAATTCTTCTGAAATCGAGAAATATTAGGACGCGCCGTGGGCGTTGCTGCGTTGAATTCCACCGGATGATCTTGCGGGGGCTTTTGTTTTTTTTTTCCTAAAACGGTCCAAATGGTTTTAAAATCCTCGGCCGAAGGCTTTAGGTAGAGGAATAACCGAAATCTAAAAAGCAGTAATTAGGGGTATGACCTTGGATATGACACAGACAGGACGACATTCCGCGTTGATGGCAGATATCGGCGCGCGCGCCCAAAGCTGGCCGCCGCGACGTTGGGCTTTTGCCATGCGATAAAAGCAGCCGCGCCTGGAAAAAAAGCCGCTGAGCTGTTGGTCGCGAGCAGCGGCCGAATATTCGGCCGGCAAATTGCCAAAGATCTTGAATTCGGCCCGAGGACACAAGGGGCTTCCGACGCAATGCATGGAACCGGCTGCTGCTCGACACGCACGGATTCAGCGCGATTTGCCGGACAGCTTGCGCAGCATCGCAGCCCAAAGAGTTGATCCCGTCGGGCAGGTGCTGGACCGAAATGGCGAACCGGCACCGGCCTTCAACATCCAGCGCGTGCGCACGCCATTGGGCGTCATTGGGTGTGATTTATGAATCGCGCCCCAATGTAACAGCGACGCTGGGCACTTTGCTAAAGGCCGGCCAAATGCCGTGATCTTGCGGGGCGGTGCCGAAAGCTTTCATTCTTCCCGCGCGAATCCACGCTGCGCTGGAAGTCGGCTTCGAAAGCGGCTGGCCTGCCAAGCGGATTCGCGATCCAAAAGCTGGTGCTACACCGCGACGTGCGGCCTCAGTTGAAATTGTTGGACCATGACCGACCACGATTGACCGTGATTGTACGCGCGGCGGCAAGGGTCTGTTGGGTTTTGGTTTTCAACGCGAAGCGCGGTCCCGGTCTTCGCCACTCGAAGGCATCGTGCACATCTATATCGGATGAAAATGGCTGACCCTTGAAAAAGTGTTGAAGGTCGTGATTGAACGCCAAAACCCGCCGCACCGGCATTTTGCGGATCGGCCGAGCTGCTGATTCACGAAAAAGTCAGCGCGGACCATGGGCCAAGGGTTGTGATCAAGGCCCTGCTTGGATTGCCGTGCGTCCATGGTGCGCGCAGACGGGAGCTATCCGAGATCGAAGGCACCTTTGCAGCGACGCCGACGAATTGGGTCACGAATATCTTTGATATGATCATCGCGGCCAAGACCGTGGGCAGCATTGACGAAGCGATTCACCCATATCGGACTACGGGTTCGAAAACCAACCCCACTGACTGTTAATCATCACCGAAGACGGATTGCCGCCGCGATCAAATTTATGACGCGGCTCGATCAGCGGATCCTGATGCAAAAACGTATCACGGCAATTCGCGGACGGGGGCGAGTTTGGCATTTGGGGCAGAGATTGGCCATCGCACGGGTAAAGATGCACGCTCGTGGCCTGTGTGGGCGCAGGAAGGCAGCGACAGCCTTCAAGTATCTCGTGCGCGGCGATGGTGCGGTCGCATCTAATTCCTTGATACTACGTGATTGTTGTCTCGGTCACGATAGACTTTAACTGTTGCCCGCTGTCTTTCACGATGGCGAGGGCAACAAGCCGAACTGAAACCTGAGCAGGCAGCAGACCGCTCTGCCATTGGGTCGCCTGCCAACACCACCCCATAGTGCTGCGTAATATTCAGACGGTTCGCCGGTCCCCGTAATATCCCACCCCGTAGTGCGTGTGCTCGATTTTCGATCCGGACCGCCATAGGGCATCCCGTTTTCCAGACAGAGGCAGCCCCAAAAACCACCATCCGCAGGGCCCGCTTCGCGAGGAGCACCCCCAACGGGCCAGGATCAAACTCCCATTTGGACTGCGCATAGAAGGTCGTCGTAGGATATCGGGGTCTCTTGTTGCCGCGAACAGGCTGCGTAGTGCACATGCAAAAGCGCCACGCGAAAGAAACCGCAGCCGCGCCCCACTGGCGTTTACGTTACGCTTTCGTCGATCAATGCGACTTTTCGGGACTCATGTTCATGCCCGACAATTCAAAAGCAGTTCAAGCCCATTTGTTTGATCGCCCGCCCACGGGCGATATCAAGTCGTGACAGATACGGCTGCCGATTCCAACGCGGCAAATCAAGGTGTCGGTCTCAGCATGGGAATAACCTCTCTTATAAAAGTTGCCCGCGCTTTGAACGGCCGCACTTGTTAAGCAAAAAGACGCAACTAACGTTTGGAGACCTCAACTGCGATACTGACACCCGGGGAATGGCTGGTTACGCCACCCTTCTATCCCGATTGGCTGTGGGGGGCAGGTGCAAAGGGCCAACATCGCGGGCAAGTCACGGTTAAAACTTTTCGTTAAGCGAGGCAAGATTCGTGGTCGGACAGCTTTCGGGTTGCATGCTCACCCCTGTCTTTGATGAAGGCTCTCGTTAGCAAAATCGTTAATTATTCGCGGAAAAACACCGCTTACGCGGTGCCAAAGCATTGCGGCGGGACAGGCAGTAAACTTGCCTATTTATCCGCATAATTGCGACCGGAGACGGAACCCAGCTCATGACCATTGCAAAAGCGGCAGAGTTCGAAGTCCGTCTGGCGGCGCACCCCAAGCGGAGGCTTCATGCGGCCCACAGCCGGGCTTTGCGCTATGATGTCTTTGTCACCGAACTGGGTGCGGGCGGGCCTTTGGTTGATTCACGGGACAAACAGGCTTTGAAGTCGATTTCAATACGACGATTTTTGTCGATCAATTTGCGCTTATCCGACCGTAAAACGGCGGCAACGGTTGGTGTCTACCGTTCTGATCCGCCGCTGCATGGCGACGGCGGGCAGGGGCGGCGTTCTATTCCGAAAAACGGAATTATGATTTGACCGCGCTGGAAATCCTTCTGGGCGTGAAATCCTTTGAGCGCTTGGGGCGGTTTCGTGTCTGCATCCATTTTCCTATCGCGGCGGCATCGCTATGCACCAGCTTTGGGCGGGGCTTGCATCCCTATTTTGGGCGCGGGCACGAGATCGGAGGATCCTGTTCCGGCGTTGGCAAGCTTTCACGGGGGGGACCCAAGGCGGATTGCTCTCGCAGAGCCTTTGTTCGTTGCTGGCACCACGCCTATCTTGCGCCCCCCCGAAAAAACTGCGGGGTCCCCACCGGCTTTGCCTTTAAAGCGCGGCAGGGGAAGAATGCGACCTGAGTCCCCAGCGGATTACCGCTGGAACCGTTCGAACAGGGCGATGGGTTACAAAATTTGCCCCCAGCCTGATCAAAAAAAAGCCTACCCTTGCGGCTGCCTGTTGTGGGGCCGAGGGGGGCCTTTAATCCCGATCCATTGACTTTTTAAACCCACCCAACCGGACGTACTTTTTTGATTGCCTTCGGACCCCCACCCGCGCGGGCCCTTTTCAAAAAAAGATCCCTTCCTCTTCTTTTGGGG
>Ga0163217_1068757_pt1 | contig 11110 bp, 11 predicted proteins | sample SynspAceP_FD_185933 | JGI IMG/M metagenome (GOLD analysis project Ga0163217, IMG submission 185933) | Saline lake microbial communities from Ace Lake in Antarctica - Synechococcus sp. Ace-P (PacBio error correction) | ecosystem: Environmental > Aquatic > Non-marine Saline and Alkaline > Saline ... | reverse complement strand
ACGATTATCTTTCACTCTATAATAATCCAGCTTCTATCCCAAATCCATCACACTATGAGAGGAATGTCTAATGATCATCTACCAAAAAGAAACTGTCCGGTATATTTATATAATACGTTCTATTTAAAACGCATCCACATCGTTATGTAGGAAATAGCTTCTCATCTATTCTCCGTTGGGAATGCCCACGTTCTTATACTGGATGCGTCAGAAGAACCATCTAATCTCAATAAATTTTCTAACAGCCAAGCCAATGATCATCGATCTGAACTTGGAAAACAGAATTGTGAAGGTTAATTCTTTCCTCGTTTTAAATCTAAATTTTTACCATTGTGTTCACTATTCCCAATATCGCGATATAATACTCCATTAAAGAAAACTCCTTTCTATTTTTATGTAAAACAGTTACACAGGATTTGTTTCTTTTTTTCGTTCCAATAATTACTCCACTAAACATTCGGATGATACGCAAAAAAATTATACACAAAAAAATAGTACAAAAGGGAATATGAAACAAATACACTGGGTTCTTCACCTTCTTAATTAAAGCCACTTGCCGATTCGAACCGGCACCTTCCTTTACCATGAAAGCGCTCTACGACGACTAAATCTGCGAAAATTATTAAAATAAACAAAAAAAGACTCCGCAAGGCAGGATTCGAAACCGCGAATCAGATAACAGTCAATCCGCTACCACTACTATGCGAAATGATGAAATGCGCGCAGCGTCCTACTCTACAAGGGAAACCCTCATACCACGCGCTAAGAACTAATGCTGGTTTCGCATGGGAACAGGGGGTACCTCTTCCATCGCCACACACATCTTACACTATAAGAAACGTGTTCTCTCAACTGAGAATGGTATTAAATAAGTCTTAAAAAACCGTTCTTCATCGTTTAAAAATTGTTAAGCCTCGACCATATATGGTCGCCTCATACATCGCTGTACTATCCACTCCACCTATCTACCTATTCTCCTCTCAGGTTCTTACTCACTTACTGATGAATCTCATCTTGAGGGGCTTCACCTTAGATGCTTTCAGCTTATATCCCGTCCACACATAGCTCAAGCGATGCTCTTGACAGAAACAACTGGTACACCAGCTTCTGTCAATCCCTCTCTCTACTAAGACAGCTCCTCTCCAAATTTCCTGCCGCCCGCGACGGTATAGGGACCGAACTGTTCACGACTCTTAACCCATCGCGTAACGCTTTAATGCAGAACAGCCCAACCCTGACGACTACAGCCCAGAATGCGAATGAGCCGACACATCGAGGTGGCCAAACCTCCCCGTCGATGTCGACTCTTGGGGATATTAAAGCCTTTATCCCCAGTAGGCTTTATCTCATGAGCATGCCTTCCAACTTACCCCCATCACATAAGCCCCTTTCGCCCTGGCTCACTTGTAGATCTCGCAGCAAAGCTCCCCTTCTGCCTTTACACTCTACGATATCAACCATTCGGAATGAAACCTTGGCGCTCCGTTACACTTTAGGAGCACCGCCCATCAAACTGCCCGTCAACACTCTCCCATCCAGATAGGCGTTAGATGGTATACACAAGGTAGTATACCCACCATGCTACCACCAAACAGGCTCCGCATTCATATTCCTACCATATCCTGTACAAGCTCGTACAAACACTCAATATCAGAACTGCAGTAAAGCCCAGGGTCTTCCGTCCTGTCGCGGTAACCTGCATTTACACACGGGGTACTAAATTACGAGTCTCTCGTGAGACAGTGCCCAAATCATTACGCCTTTTGTTGCGTGGCGGAACTTACCACAGGCATTCGCTAACCTTAAGACCTCCTATAAGTTACGGCCCGTACTGGCTCAATTCTGAGCTTCGCTCGAAAGCTACCCATTTTTTTTGATTTTTTTTTCCCCCCTTTTTTTTTTTTTTTTTTTTAAAAACCCCCTTCCAGCACCGCAGCGTCAGCCCCTATACGTCATCTTTCGATTAGCAGAGACCGATTTATTGATAAACATTGCTTGCTATTCACTGCGCTGACCATGTAGGCACCCTTCTCCGAAGTACGCGTCATCTTGCCGATTCCTTAACGATTCGCTCGCACACCTCTAGATTCTCTTCTCGACTACCTGGTGTCTTTCGTACGGGCAGATGTTTTCTAACTTAAAGCTTTTCTTGACAGGTTGAATTCAGAAACTCGATATCCTAAATTCCCTTCCCCATCACAACTGATCCTTAATGAGACGAAACATTATGACTACCTCAAGACTGCTCTGACGCACATACAACCAATGCGTTCCTAGCCTCTATGTCCTCCATTTATCAAACAAAAAACAAACTACAGGGACATCTCACTGTTGTCCATGTCTACGGCCTAACGCCTCTACTTAGTCCCGTACTAACCCTAGAACGACCTTCCCCAAAACTATCATCGCTGACGCATTCACCCGTCTTTTCGCTACTCATACCATGCCACTTCTAGCGCTCCACCAGTCCTCACGGTCTAGCTTCGACGCCCCTTAGAACGCTCTCTACCATAGAACCTAACTCTATCCACAGCTCTTGTTATTTATACCCCGGTAATTTTCGCCAGGTCACTCGACTAAGTAGCTATTACCACTCTTTAAATGATGCTGCTTCTGAGCCAAATCCTAGTTGGTCTAAGCAAACCCCACATCCTTTTCCACTAAACATAAACCTTGACCTTAGCTGGTGTCTGGGCTTTCCCTCTCGATCACGACTTTCACTCGTATAGCTGCACTCCCGGATAAAATCAATGCATCGGTATTATCTGAATTCGGGAACCCGAGCAAGGCCCCTAGTTCCAAACAGTTGCTCTACCTCATGATCTAATCCGAGGCTATCCCTAAAGCTATTCGGAAGAAACCGCTATCTCCAGTTCGATTGAATTTCTCCGCTACCCACACCCTCATCCCCCATTTTTCAAACAACTGGTCGGTCTCCAGTGGGCATATTACCCACCTCAACCTTACATGGTAGACACTTGGTTTCTTCTACACCACATACTCATTCGCCCTACTTCAGACTCGCTTCTCTACGCTCCGTCTCATCAACTTAACCTCGCATGGATCTTTAAACTCGCCGTTTCATTTACAAAAGGGCACTGCATCACCATAACGCTCAACTACTTGCTAACACACATTCAGTTGCTGTTCACTCCGCTTTCGGTTTCTTTCACCTCTTCCCTCACAGTACTGGATCACTAATCTTCACTATGGAGTATTCAGCCTTTGAGATGTTCCTCCCGGAATTCGACGAATTTCTCTTGTTCCGCCTACCTCAGGATACTATCAGAGAAACGAAGTCCAGTTACTGTTTTTACCTCTTTGCGGACTTTCAGTCTCTTTCTCCTTACTTCGTTCCAATTTATACCTATGTGTTCAGTCCTACACCCCAGAAAGCAAGCTACTCGTTGCTATTCCCTTTCGCTCGCCGCTACTCAGGGGAACGATTTTTCTTCTCTCCTGCAGGGTACTTTATATGTTTCATCTCGCGATCAACCTTATTCGACCATTATCAGTCAATAGTGAAACACCGTTAATAAAGATTGCGGTCCCATCGGAATCTCCTGGATCAAAAGGCTTACTTACAGTCCAAGGCATACTCTGCGTTAGTCCCCGTACTTCTTCGCTCACGCCAAGGCATCCACCGGCGCCATAACTTAACCTAGTCATGTTAACTATTTCACACCTCATGGTGAAAATACATTAAAAAATAAAAAACGCATTTCTCTGTTTCTTGCTTTCTTACATGTTAACACTATCAGTTTTCAAGAAACAATCTATTCTTTTGCATTTCATCCGCAATGATACGATCGAACCGCTGACTCCTGGCGTGGCAAGCAGGCGCTCTCCCACTGACTAAGCCCCAAAAGGGTTATTATATAATATATATAAGGCATAACTCTCTATATATATAATCTAATTAACCAACTGTGACGGTCCTATATCCCTTTACGAAAGATTGATCCAGCCGCACCTCCATACGGAACCTTGTACACTTCACCCCAATTCTAATCCACTTAGCGCTTGCTCCTATAAGGTTTACCTCACCGACTCGAGTTAACAAACTCTCTGTGTACGGCGGGTTACAAGACCCGAACGTATTCACCTGGCGTTCTGATCGCGATTACTAGCGATCCGGCTTCATGCAGCAGAAGTTGCACCTGCAATCGAAACTGAAAATTATATATAGCTACCTCCATCTTGCGGACTCTTGTACCATCCATACCACCGTTTAGCACTATAAGTGGGCATTATGATTGTACGCTCATTCCCCACCTCCTCCGGTATACTCTAGTCACTAATTGCCCAATCTGAATGCTTGGCAATACATAATAGGGTTGACTCCGTTCGACTTAACCCAATACTCACACACAGCTGACACAACCCATGCACCACCTTCACTTCCCCGGAAAAATCTCTATCTCTAGATTTGTCAAAGTTTATGTCTAAACCTTGTAAGGTTCTTTCGGCGTTGCTATATATATCTCTCCACCGCTGTGCTCTCTCAATTCTTGAGGTTTCAGCCTTTCGCCTACTCCCACTGAGTTCTAAGCTACTGCTTACACTTGGAGGCTGTGAAACCCCCAACACTTATTCACTCATCGTTTATCTTCAGCTTATTATGTTGCTCCCCACGCTTTCGACTCAGCGTCATTACAACAGAGAGTCTTCGTCTATCCTCCATATATCTATCTATTTCACCGCTATATTCCACTTCTCTTCTCATCAATCTCCAGTCTATATCTCTATTGATCTGGTCTTCACATCAGACTAAAAACGCCTGCCTCGCTTACGCCAAAATCGGACACGTCCATCTACTTATACCGACGGCTGCTGCACTAAGTTAGCCATGGCTTCTTTAGATACCGTCAGGTATGAGGCATTACCTCATGCCTTCTTCTTCTCTTAAAACAGAGTTTTACTATCCGAAACCTTCTCATCATTCTCTGGGGCATTTGCTCGCGTCAGACTTTTCGTCTCATTCGGAAATCCCTACTGCCTTCCTCCCTAGGAGTCTGGCCGTGTCCCACTTATTTCTCTCACCCCTCAGGGCTCTACGTAGCATTGCCTTGGTGAGCATACCTCACCAACTAGGCTATATCGCCCGCCATCCAAGCGATCTATATATCGCCATCGGCAATCAGAATTATGCGGTATAGCACGCGTAATTTACCCCACTTAGTCATGTACCCACTGTTACTCACCGTCCGCACTCCTCTTCAGTGAGGCAACCACTCAATAGAAAAGAAGGCTTTCGACTTGGCATAAGGCATCCGCCACGTTGCTAGCCAGATCAAAACTCTCATAAAAGGAACCAACCCTTAGGATTGCTTCCTTTTACGATGCTGAAGCTCATTAAAATGATTCTAGGATAATATTCACTTTTCTTTTGGTTCGACCCCTTTCAAACCGCCGACACAGTATTGTTTTACTTGTCATTTTCAAAGTTCAATTCCTCCTTTTTACAACTTCTAAGATTAACATGGCAGATGCTTGGTCAAATCTTTTTAATAATATTGTTCTACACATTTATTATCAAATATATTTCTTGTATCTTTACACTGTAATAATATACACAAACAATCAATTTACTCAATGTTTTCAACTCAATAACAATAAAATTTCATCGAATACTTTAACAACATCTAACTAATTTATATCAACTTTTGTATACATCGTCAAGACTATGTTCCAGGTAAAACCTTTTAAAAAACCAAAGATTTTCATTAAAACTACCTTTCACTATTCGAATCTAAAAATCTTCTTTTTCTTCTACAACATGAAAATTATGTTCTATTCTTTCCTTTTAACAACATAATAAACCATCACTACGGGGAAACAAACTATATTCTAAACGGATGATCATTATATATCTAGAAAATATAATACGATAAATGCTCATTCTTGGAATTTTCTCGCAACAAATTTCCCAACCTGCAAACACTTCGACAAAACAACATGCCACCAATTTCAAATAATCGAATACATTTCAGGTAAAAAATCATAATATTTATTTCCTATCCATAATAAATCTTATCTCCTGATAATCGTATATACTGCATTTCCTTCTAAAAATACTTTATCTGATCCTAAAGGTATAATTTTTTTTAGGCTTATTCAATCATCACATCAAAATCGATTTGACATTGTCCATTGTCCCTAAGTTGGCATTAAAACTAACGGAGAAACCTATTCTTGCACCAACTCTAATATTTTATCAGTTTAATTTGTCCTAAAGTAAGTTAAAAAGACAACCTTCGTGTGAATGAATGGGTAATCTCCAGGCTTCCCTCAATCCTAGTTCCCTCTACATGGTTCTGTATCTAAATCCACCTCACTTCTTTTGTACAACTGGACATCCATATCATCCTAAGGCTCTTAATTCTTTATTTCCCATGTAATTTCTTCTCCTCTATCCTAAATTTAAAGCACTTACTATTTTACTTAGTTCTATTATAAATCTTAATCTTATCAAACAAAGGTTATTGTTTCGATCATTTTTTGTAACATACTTCAAATGGCATTGAAAGGCTGTTGTTATGCTATAATATCATATATAGAAAACAATAAAAAATAAAGCGACTGATACAATATCCTCATTAAATCACTCGTATTCAAAAAAGGTTTAACTACGGCAAAGAAAGCGCAACTCTCAAGAACGATGATATACTCAGAACTGGTTCTATGGCATCCCAATCAAGATGAAAGTGGAACGATTTCATGAAATATTTATAAAAATGCATATTCACCTATCAACAAACAACAGGATATGCTTGCCGTCACCAACTCTTTGAAAAATGCAACAAAAATCATTTCAAGGTAATCTTCTTTTTCAAAATGCTTACTAAATTTTAAAAGACTACCCCCTATAATCTGTTTAGAGGAAAAAAAATCATTTTTTGGTATTATTATATAGCTACTCTTCTTAAACATGCTACAACAATTATGAAATATCGACTCATGTAGTTAGTATGACATATGCAATCTTCGGGCAAAAAGTGATTTAACCAAATATGACTAAAATTATCAACCGATATCGACTCTATCTCAAGTTGGTATTACTAGTCTGAACCACATAGTTGTCCCGCCGTACAATGAGACTTCTTAACCGGGGTTAACACAAAACAGTAACAATCACGAGCACTAGGAAAAAAACGTTCCTCTAAGTATACAGATAGAAGATTTAAAAAAACAATAGTCATGCATAATCATCTTATAAAATAAATATTGATAATAAAAAGCCAAAAACAGGTCTTTATTTCTAGATTATTCATTAAACTAAGTTCTAACTATAACTATGTCGTTCTTTTTAAGACTCTATCGCTCATTTCAAAATAACTTTTTTATCTACATACAACATAACGCGGCACCATTACTATCATAACCCCAAACTCCCCAATCCTCAACTTTAAGTAACCAAACCAAAAGAACAGAAAATGCTAAGTATAATCCCAAGCAATTAAGAAGAAAGAATAGTAAATACTAATGATTTAATCAAGAATTCATCCAGTAGAGAACTTCTTAATCCAAACCACTTACAATTAATAAAATAAGAAAGGAAACACACCAAATATTAAATTCAAGCCCACATTTTCAAAATGAAAAAATTGATAATATAAAAACACCACGTACTATCCAAAAACTAACTTTGTAAAGATAATAAGTGATTAAAAATATTCGCGACTCAATTGGTTAACCCCCAAAATAAATCGCGCTAAAATTCCCTGACCGCACATATAATCTGCGACAACCACATAGTCACAGGACTTGTTTCAAAATTTTCCTCCTATTTTTCCTGGTGTTTCAAACCACATTAGTAACTTAGCATATATCATTTTTTTTGTAAAAATCTCAATCTAAATCTTAATTACACTAAAAAACCTCCTCAGCATTTAATAAGTAAGGTTTATGTATCGAGCACCGTTTGATAAACTTTTAGATAACCACAATTAATTCAAAGCTTCACGATTTTCATTCCTCTTATAACGTTACTTTTCTTACGTTGTTTATCTATTAGTTCGAATTGCATCCAACCGAAACACAGATCTTCTTAAAGCAAATCCTCTGCCGAAATCTACAATTAGGCATTTTCCTTTAAATTTTCTTATATCTGCTACCAATTAACCGTGACTGTTAATTGATTCCCACACGTTGATAATCAACACTGGCGATAACCACCTTGTCATACATCACAGGCGATAAATCAGCATAATAAATTTCTCCCGTTTACATAGTAGCCTCCCTATAAACTGCAAAATCGGCGCTGACCTCTTCACAACTCCAATTCATTACAAAATCAAGATTGATACAGCATTTCCGCACATCCACGCAATATCATATATATTAAGTTTTCTGAAATCTGATTCACCACTGCATATTTAATGAGTTGAATCATCTATACGTTGACATCATAGCTATTACTGTCTTTAGAAATATAGATTCAAGAAATCTTAAATACCCCGCCATCGTTATTCTCATAACCAATACCTCCAATAATAGCTTTTCCCTTCCTTCTCACAAAGAACGCATCTGTAACTTAGTAATGTACCACGAAATAGCGCATGAACTCCTATTGATTGGATTAAAAAAAAAATGGTTGCTTTTTTACATTACTAATAGCTTATTTTAAAAATAGAATTAAAAATATTTGGCATATGGCGGCTATTCCAGAACAACCTCATAATAATGGTTGTAGGATGATAGCGATATCTTGCAGAGAATCTTTCATTGACTTGCCCCACGGGAACTTCTTTCCCCTTTCAACTCAAAGGTAAGACGAATCATACACTGATCCATACAAATCTTCCTATTATTCTCACACTTTTCCATCCACAAGAACACCTCCTTGTTACACCCAACCGTTCTCCACAACCTATCGGAACAGTTCCTACCCATCCTTCTTTCGGGCCGAGTATTTGGTCTATCCAATATATCTCCGTGCATTGTTTATTAATGAACTTCAGCTGATTCATACTGTATTAATTGTAATATTCGGGCAAAGGTCCTCGGATATTTAGCCATACCATTGCAATACCAAAGGAAGATTGTAAGCAACATGATTATCAAATTCGTTCGCTATTACGGTTTACAAACCTGTTTTCGGGCAACATTACAAATATTAAGCTTTCAGTTGTTGATTCAAATTTTTCATCTGAACTCGGCGGGTAGGCAAAATGAGTCAAAAATCCATCAAAATAAATAAGTTCATTATCACATTTCCATCTCTCTAATTCTTGTTTTTCTAATTCCACTAGTCCATGCAGTATCAAACACGTGATGGCCAATTCTGATACATTTGGCTAGTCTTATATTCACGACTGTTCAAGCCTGCTAAAATTACTGACGTTACACTAATTTTACCTAATAAAACTCTGCAAGTACATCTACTAACCTAAAATTAAAAATAGTATCAAGAAATCCCGTCTTCTCGTTAATCTAATCTTCGTTCTTAAAATACAACACAAAAACCTGCTGCCCCACCTTTGCACTCTCGCAACTTATTGACCATGCCCATATCCATTAGCTTTAACACGCAAAGAACACTTTATACTAACTTACTCGTCACATAGCAGGATAGCTTTTATCAATATAAGCCCACTTTTTTCATGGGTATCGGGGAAACAACTTAATTCACCCTCCCTTTACTCTTCAATTCGGCTTCTAAAAGTACATTGGCAGCAGCAAATGTATTGTTGCTAATTGGAAAACACTCCAGTTAACTACTTCTTATATACTCACTTTCGTGGCCATATCCTAAATCAACAATCCCAAGCGAGCCCTCAAATGCTTTTGAAAAGCTCTTCCTGGGGCAAAACCCCAGCAGAAATTTATTTGACGCAACCTTCAGTCATTAAAAAGGCCCATTCACGAGTCAACAGCGATTTGAAAAGTTTTCTTTCAACAGCCTGTCAAATCCATCTAATTCAATTACACTAACCTATTCCTACAAATCATTTTAGCCTCTCTCTTAGTACTTATCATCTAAGGACCGTCAATTTTTACTTTCAACCATTCTGAGGTATCAATAACTTGTGGATTATATTATCAGACAGAGCAAATTCATTCTTACACATTATCCCTACAACAAAAAACCATCCTCATAAAAAGAGGAATGTATTTTCTCTGGGTATTGTTTATCTTATACGAGCATAGGTAAAAAAATTACGCCTCCGCCGGCCTGACGTCTTCAGTAAAGTGTTTCTACGACGACTTCTTTTACTCACGGTTTCATTATCTCACAATGACCAATCCTACACTGATCGTCTAACCAGATCCAATCCACCAACGACTTCGCGATTTTCCATCCACTACGAGCCACGCTACACCGCACTAATTTCCATGAAACCACCAACTGATAACCACCTGTATCCGCCGCCTTGCTTCCGCCCCCCCCACCACGACTTGTTTTAAGACGTTCTGGTAATCTGGACTGGCACGCAAGCTGCACTTTAGAAAACAACTCTTCAAAAGAGCCCTATCTCAGCGATAGTCTATAATGAGAACTGGCTGCTTTCCATTAAAGCTCTAACCATTAGCATCAATATAGAAACTGCTCATCCATAGATCGTATTTCCCCAAAACTCAGCATTCTGCTGGACTTAATAGCTTCATTTCTTTTCGTTAAGTCTTCAATGACCACGTAAATAGCCCATTGTTGTTGTTATGAAAGACAACTGAAAAACCTCCTTCAATTACCGCAGACTCCAGTACGCCACCTGAACTAACTTCTGGGGATCTTGAGAATATCATTATTATTAAACATGCTACCCTGAAATCCAATCACGGTGCAAGGCTTACTCAGTCTAACAGAAATACATTTTTAAACCTTTTAAAAGCTTTTTAAAACGGCTCATCTTATTGGGTTGAGAAAGATCCCATGAAAAAATTCCCTTCAGCACAGGTATCGTCCGCCAATTCTAAACCTTTAACTATCTCATCAAAACCACGACGTTGGGGATACGTTCCCAAAAAAATAAATCTTAAGTCAAAAGTATTTGAAAAAAACATCAAAAACAAAAAAAGTGTTTCAAATATCAAAAAATTTTCGAAATTTCTTATGTTGGGTGCAACAGGGAACCCCAAAAGTTCCTTTCTTCTTTTTTGCCGCGCT
>Ga0163217_1084519_pt1 | contig 11111 bp, 15 predicted proteins | sample SynspAceP_FD_185933 | JGI IMG/M metagenome (GOLD analysis project Ga0163217, IMG submission 185933) | Saline lake microbial communities from Ace Lake in Antarctica - Synechococcus sp. Ace-P (PacBio error correction) | ecosystem: Environmental > Aquatic > Non-marine Saline and Alkaline > Saline ... | reverse complement strand
ATACGGCTCTGGTTGTGGGAGACAACGTCGGGGGGGGCCGCGGGGAAAGAGGCTTATGCGTCTCCATCGCGGGGGGACTACACGTCGCCAGGGGTTCCGGGGCTTGCTAGCGGCGGTGGCCGGGGTGGGCCCCCGCCGGGGCTCTTGCGCTAACCCCCGGTATGAAAATCCCGATTTTCTGGCTGGGGACAATCGCTGGCAGTGGGGCCTTTACTGACTCGGTTGCGACAGACGGGGGGGGGTGCAGGGGGGGGGGGGGGCTTGCCGTAAGGGGGACCGCGGCCTCGGGGGGGGGTGACCCCCCCCTTCTGGGGATCCACCCGGGCCCCCCCCAAGTACCCTACCCGCGCCCGGGACGTGAGGCCCCATGTTGCAACGAAAAGGAAACCCGCGGCCTTTTTGGTATCTTCGATTTTTTTAATTCTGGAGTGATTGCTCGGGCGCTAATTAACTCCCGGCGGGCGCCCGCTATCTCTGCCGGCGGGAACCCCGAGGGGCTGTAGGGGGGCCGCTGCCCCGGCCCCCCGCAGCCCCCGGTGGCAGAATTTTCCACCCGGGCCCGGTGGCGGCGTTACCCGGGCCACCTCCCATCCCCCCAGGTGAACGGGAAACCAATCCGGGGAAAGAATAGCTCCCGGACCACTGTCGTCAAGCTTCTTTCCAAGGCCCCAAGATCCTGGCCCCAAGGGGAGCGGCTCTCATTCCGGGGGGGTGCCTTGAACCTTTGGGCTCGCCCGCCACGTGGGGGCCTGGAAGTGAGGGGGGCCTAGGCTCGATTCCGCCGCCCCCCGCAAGGTGGGGACGGCCCAAGGGGCGCCCCTAAGCAAGCATCCCTCAGTTATATTAACTGGCCTGGGACACATGGCCCCGGAAGGCGAAGCGTGATGTTCCCCAGAGAAACCCCGGGTGGTCGGCAGGTCCTTTCTCATACCGGGAAGAAAACTGGGTTTTGGGCTTATTGCCCACTGGAGAGCCATCGCTTTCTATCGATTCCTTAGGCCACGCGATCCCCACCGCCCATCCACCAACCCGCCAGGGCCTTGGGAAGGATGCGTTTGCGTGGGGCCCTTGGGCGCCTGTGGCCTCGATGATCGATTACGCGGCGGGCTGCAGCGAGGCGAAACACACAGCGGACCGCGGGGCTTCCGGCGGGAGGCGTCCCCAAACCCTTGCTGATCGGAGGGCCGCGGGCGGGGGCCAAACGGGTCAGGGCAAAATAAGCAAAGGGGGGCGCCCGTAAGGGCTCTGGGGGAAGGGCGTGCGGGGGAACGGCCGTGGCTCCTTTAGATTGGGGAGCAGGCCGCAAAGCGTCGGCGGCCCGGCCACCGTCTTAGGCGGGCGGTGGCGGGGAACTAAATTCTATCGGTGGCGCGGGAATCTAAACCTGGGCGAAAGGGCTGGCGGCCCCGTATGGAAAACGCGCGACCCACCGCCGCGTCCTGCCCCAGCCGCTTTTAATGGGACATCTGCACTTATGACTTGACGCGCGTTGAACTAGTCCCTATGTATTGTAGTTGGTCCACCCCCCCCAAAGACCCCCTTGGCGCCCAGGGAGGGCCCCCGCCCCTTTATGGCCTCGAGGACAAAAACAGAACTCGAGAAATCCTGGGCGTGGGAGCCGAGCAACACCCCGCCTCGCCCATAAAAAACCCCTAAGGGGTGACAAAGGGGCAGGGCATTAATAGATCCTCCTTCCGGGGGACTCTCAGGGGATGGCATAGCCCTGGCCGCCCCGAGGTCTTTATTGCCTGCCCTTTCAAGCTTTGCAGGGGGGATTCCTGCGGTGTAGTCGGGGTTGATCGGCTCTCACCCGGACGAAGGACAGATCCCCGACGGCAACAGCAGCACTCCGAGCTGCGGCGTGACGGTACCAGCGGATCTTCTGAACGGCCCATGCGGTGTGTGCGCGTCAGGGTGTGGGTGGCCACCTTTAGCGGGTCCTCCTCTGGCTTACCCACCTCCGACAATGGGTGCGCCACGCCGAACCCCGTGGGCATCCGGGCTGGATTCCAAAGGCCCCGCCCTTTGTCACTCCTAGGGACCGTAGGGTGCCGCGGCGATGTCCCAGGTGGGCCCAGGCCGGTCCTGCTCGATGAAATCCTGCAGGAACAGACGGGCGGTTGATGGAGCCGCCTGCCCTTGGGCGCCTCGGTGTTCTTTGAGATGTTATTTCGTGGGCGCGACGGCTCTTGAGCTCTCTCTTCTCTGGTGTCAGGAGGCCGGACGCGCGCGATCCTGCCAGAAACGCTGCATCACCGACGATAGCGTCCGGCTTCGAGCCAGGGGCAGGTCGGCGAGAGGGCCATCGCGTGGGCGACCAGGAGGACGGCGGAATCTGTTTGGGCGGGTTTACCCAGGGGCCACTCTCACGAGGCCCCGGTGGGGGTGGCCGAGATCCACCACCGCATTTCAGGCTGGAGCCCGCTGGCTTAGGGCGAGCGGCAATCTGCCAGGTGAGCCGGCCTTCGCGATCGGTGTTGGTTCACTGTTCGCTCGTGCTTTGTGTGGAGGCCGTCAGGGATCTCGCCCGGCGATATAGGTGGTGATTGCCTCGCCAGCCTGATCATGTCATTTCGCATGGCCGCGCTCCCAACGTATCACGTGCAAAACCTACCACACCGTTCTGCATTGAGCGTGGTTCTCGGGCGGATTTGAGCACCGGGCAGGAACCTCCGAGACGCAAAAGGCGGGGCTCGAGGTCATGTCGGGTACGTTCACAATCTCGAATCTGGGAGCCACGCGTCTTCGAGTGTTGTAGCGCCGGCGAGGATACGACGAGTCACCCTCTTAGCCGATCAACACAGCCGGCGGCGTGGCACGTTCACGGGCCGGTAGGTGAGATAGGGATGAAACTTCGGCTGGGCGCTAACGCGGGAAGCGCCCTGGCGAACCACGCGCCAGCATCAAGCGCCACATGCCCGAGAGGCGTTCACCAGTGCGGCCGCCGCCCTCCAGACCACCTTTCAAGCTACGAACTCCAGTTCCAGGCCTAGCCATAGGCGGCCCGTGGCGAATTTTCGTCTCGTGTGCGCCATAGGCAGGGTGTCGGTCCAGAGGCCTGGGGCGTGACCAGCATTGGAGGCGCGCGCCGCCCCACTCAGGGCTGGCGGGGCCAGGACTCCGACCGGCCGCGCGCGCGTCGCATGGAGAGATCCGGCCGCCAGAGCCAGGGCACAGACCAGGCCTGAGTGATTGCGACCCACATCCCAGGCGGCCGGAAGCCCCAGACAGGGCTGACTCGAGCGCCACCCCGCAGCCCTGTGGGGGTGTCGTACTTCTCTCCGCTTTTGAAGAAGCGCTGGTCGCGCGCATAGAGGGTGAGCTTTCGCACGCCTCCGGCGATATCCCTGCGAGCGAGCGGCCCCCACCGGCCAGCAGGCTATTTGGGGATTCGAGGTTCCGGTCGCGCTGGCGAGAGGGCCGATTGCCGAGGATCGGAGGCTGTTACAGGCGTGGACGCGCTGCCCTGGCGGATCGTCGTGCAGCCGGCACTGCGCAGTACCGGCGACAATCGCCCAGACCTGCGCCTTCCCCTAGCCCCACTCCACGGATCAAACTGGGCCGTGTGGCTGGGCACAGGGTGAAAGGTTAGAAGAGAACAATCGCCCGGGGCTTTGCGACTTCGAAGACGGCGCTGCTCCAGCAGCGGCGGCTTCAGATCGGGCGCCGAAGCGGGCTTTCCTCAGGATCCTGTTCTTCCAACGGTCCGTGATCGGACCAGACCCACCGGCCAGCGCGGTTCTCCAGACCGCCCCAGTTCCGCTCAGCGAGGACGGGCGTGTTGGCAGCGAAACGTCCATTGGGCGGGCGCATAATATTGAGAGCGCGATCGTAGCGCCAGAGCTGCCTACCGGCGCCTGCCTGACGGTTTCAGGCTCGATGTGGTCGTCTGGTGAAGCGGTCGTCGCCCAGTTCGCTGGATCTGTTCGGGAAGCGTATTCCACATATTGTTAGAACATTGGCTGGCCGGTCGGCGGATCAGGCGCCTGGTGCGACAGGAATCTTTGGCGACGCCCCCGACCGCACCGCACCTACCGCCCAAGGGATAGCCGGAGATGCTGGGCCAGCGCGTCCGGTGAGTGTGGGCCTTGCTGCAGGGCCTCGCCGGTTAGGGCCGCCAGGTAGGGTCTTTGCAGTCCATGGTCGCGGCCTCCAGCGGCTGGCTCAAGATTCGGCCCGCGAGGTCGCCGATGTACAGCGCAAAGGGATGGGTTGAGGTTGGGGGGCGGCTGGTCCAATCACGACATAGAAGCGCCGCCCCGTTCTGAGGCCTGCTGCGGCCCAGCGCCAGAGAACTGCAGGGGGCTCTGCGTGGTTGAGGGCCAGGCGGGTTGAAGTGGGCATGGCCAGTGAAAGTAGCAGCAGGATCGGGGCCCATGCAGAGGCCGGTTCCCGTGGCATGAACCATGCTGTGCCCCTGACCTGGCTGCTCCCGGGGGCCTCGGTGGGTGGCGGGCCCGCCGTCCCCCATCCCGTGCCTCCATCTCACAGCCGGCTCCTGAGTGAATGCTGGCCATATAGCTCGAATTTTTGCCAATGAGGCGAGCAGCTGGCCGCTTTGCGCAGCCGGCAGCAGGGCACGAGAAGGCACGCAGGCGCGCCGCAGGTCCATCACCGCTGCCTCGCACCCGCCGGGAACAGTCCCCCTGTCGAGCGGAGTTGTCATCGCCGGCCGGGCAGCTGCCCGGCCCAAAGGGCCCCTTACGAAGTCACCTTGCCCAATCAAGCGACGCTCTCGACCAGCGTCAGCGGGGAAGCTTGACAAGCCGTTGCTGCAGATTCGGCCAGGTTCTTGGAACGGCCGCGGCCGCCGCTCGCGCACCAGCCGCTGAGCCAGCTCCGGATGCAGGCCCGAGCTTCGGAGCCTCTGCAGCTGGGCTGTGCTGGCGCAGGTTGAGATTCGGAGGGCCAGCAAAACCGTCCGCTGGGGGGCTAATCGCCGTTACCAAGCGGACGCCCGCAAGTGGGAGGCTAAACGCTAGCCCAACAGATGCACCTCGGCGGGCTGGAGGCCCAGCACCGTTGCAGGTCGTCCGAATGCGTGCTATAGGTGATAACGCTCCGGGCATATGTCTCCGCCGCAAAGCCAGGGGTCCCACCTGAGTTAAGGAGAGTGATGCCGGCCAGACGCGAAGGTCCAGGTCGGCGTGGTTCCGTGGCCCTGCTCTTTTCACATCCAGATGCCAACCCAGGGCAGCAGGCCGCACCAACCTCTCGGCGCTGTTTGCGCAGCTCGCAGGTGACGAAGTCACCTGGGCCAGCTTCAAAGCCAGCAAATCCCGCTCGATCTCACGGCACCCGCTAGGCCGCGGCTCCGCATGAGCCCGCGTGGGATCATTGTGGGCCGCGCGGAGGGCCGGGTGTTGGTATTGTACGGGCGTGCCGGCCCTGTGTCCGCGGCGAAACTGTCCGGTTCGCAGATGCAGGGCCGGCGGGCGGGCTCGAGCCGGCATACTCTCAAACCAACGTGGGGCCTCTTTTGGTCCATGGAACCGGCTTACTCCGCCCAACTGTCACAGGTGCCCGAAGTTAAGCTCCGGTAGTGGCGGCTCTCGGCTCCATTAACTCAATCCGCAACATCCCGCCCAAGCCCAGGTGCCCGCCCAAATCGCATCCTATTGCACACAGGCTATAGCGACTATCCATGGGCTTTGCTGTCGAATCTCGGAGATCGTTTCAGAGGAAGTGCCAAACGTGCCCCCTGAGTCTTCGCCGCGACGTGTCCGTCACGCATCCAGGCTGCCAGCTCCTGGGGCGACTAGCGCGGGACACAGTATTCGCGACCGGGAACGCCTAACATGCTCTCGAGCGGAGTCGAGCAAACACGGCGCTGTGATTGTGGATCGCTATATCCGCGTTGCTGAGTATCATTGAATACGCAGCTATCTGATGCTCTTACTCACGAGGATTTCCAGCCAAGCCACCGTGGAGCAACGCGCACCCCAGCTCGGGCCGTTCGGCCGACACCGAGCAGAGTCAGCCAGTACTCATGAACCATATAGGCCTTGTGAGTCGGGAACGAAGCTCGGATAGCGGCGCTGAAGGCTGAACCTGCCTCATAGCGAGGTCGTGAGCGTGTGGGGTTGAGACTTCTCAAGCAATGTTAAGTACGTCGCCTGCCCTCACTAGGATCGCCGGCAAAGAGAAGAGTCCCGGCGAGGATGGTGGGGCGCGTCGATGCAGGGGTTTGCGTCTGCCGCACGTGGCTGGAGATAAGGGGCTTGGCCGAATCTGCCCAATGGCGAACGGGGGCGATGCCATCAAATCATGGGGGCGCGGCCGCCGAAGCAGAGCAAGCCGGGGCCGGCCCCTGCGGATCAAGTTGGGCATCGACCCCACCGGCAGCGCACAATCCTCTCCGGCCACAGCATCCTGTGTCTGCGCAAGTTGCTGCGTCAGAGCCACGCCCAGGCACAGCCGCGCCGTTCCTGCCATCATCGGCGATGGTTGCATTCCGTCTCTCTCTGTTCTAATCGGCTCAGATGCACTCGCAGCGGCAAAGGGAGGCGCACCCCTGGACTGTGTCAGCTGGCGGCTGCCGGAGCGCCGATGGTCTGCCAAACCGGCCGACTAACCTACCTCGCGCAGCTGGGCCAGGGCCTCCGCCGCCGGAGGCAGCCATGTTGGAGTTAAACAGGGGACCCTCGGCCGGCGGGGGGGGCAGTGGGTGGTTATATCGGGTAGGGAGAGTGGGCCCCCCCCCGCGTTTCGGCAACAGCGAATGGCTGCGCCTGGCGCTGATCTGGGCCCAAGGTTGACGCAAGCTGCGGGGCATGCCCGCCAGACGGAGCCGATATGGCGTCTTTCCGTTGGTTAGATCAGGGCGCGGGCGATGGCCACGCGAAGGGGACCAGAATCACGCGTTGATCTAGCCAGCAAAGAGCGCGAGAGCAGAGAATGTCTGGACCATAAAGAGGCCAAGTCTCCAAGCGCTTACCAGCTCGCGGCCACTCGCCGGATCAGCCCTCGCGCATTGCACGAGTTCCGTTCTACCGCCTAGGCGCAATGGTGTGCGCGACTCGGGCTGAGCGCGTGCTCGCTCGACCTGGAGGGTGGCAGAGGACAGGTACCCGACGCAGAGAATTGAATGTTCGCGACTTGCGGCCGCTATCAATGCGGCGCGCTGTTCGGCGCCACCTCACAGTCTCGAGGCGTTGTGTGCCGATGCTCGGGCTGATGGGGTGCAGAAGAGAGCAAGAGCGCTGGCGCAACACCGTGCCTCCGACGACCGCTCCCAAGCACGGAAGCATGAGGGACTCGTACCCTGCCGATGCGCGCTCCAGTGGCTGAGAGCCAATGAAAACGAACCCCCGCCCAGAATTATGTTACTTCTACGCCTGGCTTCACGCGGCCCATAGATTCTCTACCCGAGGCTGCCCCGACCGGTCAGTGACGGAGCGGCGCAGAAGGCGCATGGGCCCTGGCCGCATTCCACCAGCGGCCGCCATGCCAGGCTGGCGGGGCGCGGGCGGGCCGCGAGGGCGATGCCAATTGCCGTAGGCGCGGGTTCTCTGTGCGGTACGGCCGCGCTGAGGCAGTGCAACGCTGCAGCGCGCTGCGTGTGTGATTCAAGGCGCGAGCCTACCTGCTGAGGAGGCGACCCCCGTGCGCGGGTGCACCTCGCGGGGTCACGCTCGACGGGAAGGCTCGGCGGCGTGTTCTCGGAGTGGCCTTGTCCGCCATTAGGCCTGCGATTATGCCCTAGCTTGGCGCTGAGAGCCCGTGGAGGCTTATGTCGCTCCAGCGGCGGCTGTGAAAGGCCCAGGCGCGCGGGGGTAACTCAGGGGTGAGGTGAAAGATACAGCGAGAGGGGTGCTCGAGCAGTTCGCCCGGACCAAAGAAGCTCCCAGCGACGGCCTCCAGGTGGCCCGGTCCGGTGGTGTGGACGGGTTTCAATGGCCTCCTTCCCCCGCCCATGTTACCAAGGGCGCTGCTCCCGGGCACTATCGCCCGACTGCCCGGGCGGCGGGATCGTGATATTCCCTTGGGCCTACCCTCAGATCATTCCCCACCCAAAAAGCGAAACGGCCGGATTGATTTCGTTCCATGCCAAAGCGGGGGGAACTGATCAACGTGTCAGTTTCAGCGCGCCAAGCGTGGCCCGGACAGCTGCCGCACCCAACCACACTTTCGCTCGGGTCATTGGCGGACCCCCGGTCCAGCTTTTGGCCTCGATGGGCGGCAGGCTCTTAGTTTTGCCAGGGCAACGCCTTTGGGGCCAGCGGCTAGTGCGGAGATGGGGACAAGGACGAGTTTTGGCGGAGGGGCAGGGTTATACTCCTTTGCCGCGGGTGAGGCCACCAACGCTTCACCGGCTCCGCGCGGCGGAGTCGCCCGGCCATCCAGACGGGCGCGCCACTGAACACATGGCGAGCTTGCGCGCGCGTTGCTGGTCGAAAACCGCTGGTACCCCCGCTACCTGGAGACTGTAAACGGCAGCAGGGAGGCCACATGCCTCAGCATCTACCAAAACGCCATTCCCAAGGGGTGGCCAGCGTTGTAGGAGGCGCCCCGCCCCCAGGCTTTCCGGCTAAAAATTCCCCCTTAGGGGGCCCAACCCCCCCCACGGGAATCGACATTCTTTCCCCCGGCCCCCCAAGAAAGATATTTTGGTAGGAAAAACCTTTTTCCTTTTTTTTCCAACCGAGGCCCCGGGCCACGAATCGCCTCGGCGGATAAGATGAACAACCTACGCGCTTCCACCCAAATCGGCTTGCGGGGCGCTCGGGTTGAACCCTGGGCGCTGGCAAGCACAGTCGCCCCTGCCTGACACTGAACGGATAAGCAAAGGGCTTGGCAGGGCCAGGATCCCAGCCGTGTGGGCCACATGCGTTGGATGACAAACTAACACGGGCGTTCGTCCTCTTTAAGGGGGGGCAGGTTGCTTTTGCCAGAAAGCAAGGGGCGCAATGAGCTGGGCCCGCTTATTTCCTACCGAGGAATGACATGGGGCGCGCCAGCCAACGGCCTTATCTTCGCTCTACGCCAGGAGCCTGCCGGCGGGCTTGCCGGATCTGGCGCGGGCCCACAAACAAAGTAGGCTGGTTCCACAAATCGGAAACCCCCCAGACCTCCATGATGAGCGTTTGGCCCAAGGAAAACCAAGGGAAATCTAGTCGGAATGCGCCGGCCCTGGATCTTGGTGATTGTGTCTTACATTTTTTGCAGTTTCCGCAGGAATGTCAAACCTTCTATGGATTGATATGTAGTAAATTCTTCAGGTCCCCCAACTGGCTAAGTGATGGCAAACCCCAAAGCAAGACAACGCCACACCAAAAAAAAAAACACAACAACAAAAAAAACTAATGACAAAACAAACAAAAATAACAACGCCCCCAACAAGCGCTATAAGCCATATACTATAACCCAACAAACAACCTAACCAAAACACAAAAAGTTAAAAAGAATAGAAAGAATCAATAGAGAAATAAAAAAAAAGAGTGATATACGCCCAACATGAAGAAAAAAAAAACTAAGAAAAAAGAAAGAAAGGAAGAAGAGAATAAAATTTCGATAATAACCAAAAGCGGAAAACAAAAACAACACCAAAACAAACATAAAATATATAGAAAACAAAAGAGAACAAAAACAAAACATCACCATATTTCTCTCCTCTTACATAATAAAAATATAAATAGCGTTAGCCTTCTTAATATTTCTATTAGGGCAACCTGAAAACTCACAAGATACGCTCTTAAAAATTAACGCCATGAAAGGACAAACAATTCACCGCCAGACAACAAAAATTCATAACCTCCGGGCACAACACCCAGACAGAACCAGTGTAAAAACAAATATATAAGTATCCATTCCATAAAAAGAGTTAAAAAAATGCTAAGAACGAACTCATAATAGCATAACAACAACAATACACAAATAGACACACATAAATAGAAACACAATAAAATAAAGAAAATTCCTGAGGCCCACGGAAGCGGTTTGGACTATACAATACGAGTGACATCTAAATAAAAAAAAAAAAATAAAGAAAAAAAGAGAAATGATTGAATATCCCAAAAAAAAAAAAATAGAATAGGGTTTACAAATAAAAGAGAGAAACAAAAAAAAAAAAAATACTGAATGAACGGTATTAATAGCTCAGCTAGTGATTAAAAAATGGATCCTCGCGCGGAAAAATAAATGACGAAAATAGAAGCCTCATCAGACCTACTTGGCGAAATGTGGCTGTTGAGTGTTCCCACGCGCTCAATCGATCTGCCTCGGAAGTCGCTTACGGGCACGGCCATGAGTTTCAAGCCAGAGATTTGCCATCATTCTCCTTCATAACCACACCATCTCACATCTGGCCAAACTGTGACATTATCTAGAAAGTCGGCATGGATGTGCACCATGTGATTGGCCCGCTTCCTGGAGGTAGCCGATGCGCTGTTTGTGGAGCAGGTCTTCCAGGTTTTCGGCGAAAGCCCATTGGTGTTAAAGAAGCCATCCCCCACCACTTCTGGGAGGAGAAAACCAGGTTTGATGGTCACGCTCCCGCTCCATGTCGAGCGCCTCCAAAACTCGGCCGCGCGTTGGATGTTAGCCGTCCCATAAGTTTCAAGTCCAGAGAATTTCTAGGATCTGGATTGTTGAAAATGCATCGCGGTGGCCGATAGAGGCGTGCTGAACCAGGGGAGTGGGGATGGCATAGAAATTTGCCCCCAGCCGTGTTGTAGGAAATGGCGTTAGGTCTTGGCGGCGAATTCGGGCTTTTGAAGATCGTTGAGGATCGGAAATCAGCAAGGGAATTGGGAAACTTGTTTCGTAACATTCAAGACAAGGGGAGGTAGAGCTGGAATCTGGGGTTGCTGGCTCAATCGAAACGGCACTAGGCGGGGACGTTCGTAGTAACCGGAACGCCCGGAAAGCCAGGCTGTGGAGCGGATGGCTGGGAATCTGATCGCTGGATCTGATAGATGGAAGAGATGACCGAAAGCGGATGGCTGAACGCTAAGAAAGGATTCCGGTTTGGGGCTCGGCTTTGATTCAGCTCGAAGGGCAAAAAAATGCCCGTGGGGCGCTTGCTTGACCGCAGGAGAAGTTGAGTGCTCAATGGCTTCAAGGAATCCCCCTGGAGGGGGCTTCCCTGCAGGCCAAGAATACACAACCGG
>Ga0163217_1080220_pt1 | contig 11111 bp, 11 predicted proteins | sample SynspAceP_FD_185933 | JGI IMG/M metagenome (GOLD analysis project Ga0163217, IMG submission 185933) | Saline lake microbial communities from Ace Lake in Antarctica - Synechococcus sp. Ace-P (PacBio error correction) | ecosystem: Environmental > Aquatic > Non-marine Saline and Alkaline > Saline ... | reverse complement strand
TTGGCAAGCCGGCGGCTTGATATGAACACTGAGCAAAACATATTGTTCGATCAGCAGAAGCTTCCATGAACTCGCTGCGTCTGAGCAGCACCTGTCAACTACGGTCGCAAAACGGTAAGTTTTGGGCGAACAGCACTGCAACGCGTATCGATTTGAAGTTGGTGAACCACCGAACAGAGCTCCCAACGACCCGCGTCAGTCTGCATTCCAACTCAATCTTGCCCAGCAAACCTGACTCAAAGCCGGCGTTATATTCAGCCAGATTATTTGCACAGCCTCAAATACTGCAGCAAATTTTTCTGCCAACGGCTGACTCCCAAACAATATGGCATCCACTGATGTTGCCTGCGTGATCATTCAGCCATCTCTGCTGCGACTACCAATGCAGGATCTTCTACGTCACACCAACTCATAGAAGCGAATTGCTGCCAAATACAGTGGACTGGAAGTGATTTTACCAGAAGTATAATTTCGACGGGCGACCCGCTCAACTACACAGCCTCTATTACGGGCCGGTCAATATTCCAATTTATCAGGCGGGGTATCATCGCCGTTCTCATCCAAAGGCAAAAGAAGTGAAGCCTGCTCGCTGATCTTGCACGCCATCAGGTGCGCGCTCCTATTTCTCCTGGTCAGTTAGACGCCAGACCGCGCTTATCATCCGCCGCAGAAGCACAACTTAATGCAATCACATGCTCTGAGCGATGCATGCAAGAACAGCGTTGGGTCAGCTACAACGCTTGATGTGCTGAACGCCACAACAGGAAATTGCAGGCATGCGCGTGTCAATTCCGTATCAAGCCAACGTGACCCATTGGGTAGCTGCATTCGCGGCTGCATCCCCGTCACGGTAGTTGAACGCAGACGGACTTTGGAATTGGGTGTTCAAGATTACCAAGCTGAAGAGCATTAGAAAAGTCCGACAAATCGGTTTGGTTGCGCACGCCGACGGCTCGTTAACTCTATTCAAATAAATCAAATTGAAAGCGCCTGGTCCTGGTAGTGATAACATCAACAGCAATCATGTGATGCGGCTTAACTTTTGGTGCGCCGTCTTTCATGCGTGTTACCTCCGCAACTCGTCAAATATACTGAGGTCTAGCGATAGCGGCGTGCCCTCGACTCTTGTGATCAACAGTTTTCGTTGAACTTAATTTTTGGGAAAGCAAAATGTCGAACTCGCTCAGCGCAAAGCCCTCCATGGAAGAAACCTCCTCCATCCCGGATCATTACAAGATGAAGAAGCAATCCGACTCCGAGCAGAATTCGCAAGAAAACCGATGAAATTCAGCCAAAGAAAGCTGGAAACGGTGCATTTGAAACGGAGACGTCTTTTTGATTCTAGCCAACAATGTCTACGACATCTTATGCCTTGTTTGCCCGATGAGGACGACAACGCAGTTTCCGCTAAAACCGAGCACTACGAAAACGATTGCTAATGCATCCAACTAGAAGCAACATTCTCAGAGCATGCATTTATAGGAATCACAGCAGCTAAATCGAAATGATTGACTTGAAACCAATCCTGACAATGCAACTTGGAAACTCATCAAGCATGGATATCGTTGTTCTGATGATACAGGATGAAATCGCGATTAGGAAACCTCTGTGCAAGCAGCTCCCGTCAAACCCTGACCGATGCCGACCACGCCCAGTCGTTCGAACAGCTCCCCGCCAGTGAAGTCAGTTCAAACCTTAAAGCACTATCAGTCAACAAGCCGCCACTTCAGTATCTGGAAATCTTTTTCCACTGTACCGGTCTCTCGTTCGAGCCAAGTCCAAGACGATGAAACCTTCTCAAAGAAATGTTTCGACCAATGCTGCAATCCTGGCTTGATGGAAAACCTCCATCCTTGGTGAGAAAGTAGCAGCCGAGATCAACGGCTGTCCGCCCCAAAATTTTTCAAGGACGCGTTTTCCGGCGTCCGTGATAGCTCTGAACCTAATCCCGAAATTGAGCTAGTCGCAAGCTCCACTTTAATCCCCCCAAGCTTCCCATCATTTGGCGGATTAGCGTGCAGTTTGTCTCGGCCAAAGAGAAAACCCTGGAGCACTGGTCTACACCCGACGAGACCAGAAAAATCATCTGCTGCCGTCTCATCTCCCTCAAACACAACATTGTCAGGTCCAAGACAATCGGACAGGTTTTGTTAAATTGACGATGATTGCTTGCAAGATCTGTCGCAATTTCGAATGAACTATTGATCTACTCTTTATCATATCAATTGGAAAATGAAATGTACGAGCGAGCATACCGTCCCAAATCATCAGCCGCAAGTAGACCCCAATGATGGATTTCTCTTTGTTACCCATGATTATCTTCATCCAATCAAGAAACGAATTTTCGGTAATCTCAACTGCAAACGCACTGGCAGGCATCCTGAATCTTCAAGGCGCTGAATTCTCAAATATATTCTCCTCTTATTGCAAAGCTTACCGGCAACATTTACGCATAATTTATGGTAGCGATCAACTGGCCCTTCCATGACAACGTCTTCAATATCCATTCTTCCCGAGGAACAAATTTCCACTTGCCTCAGCTATTAATAACTCCAAAAGGCCGAAATCATTCCAAAACCGGGTGACAGTCCATCTCGCCAGTGCTCACACCAACCAAATGGCTGCCATTTAACGTCACTTGAGCTAGCTAATGAACTTCGAAGTTTTCTTTTCCAATGCCGGCCTTATCTAGTCCCGTTCATTCCAGCACGCGGTTTTGCAGTCGAACGGGTCGAAAGCCCTGGATTGCCCGTGTCCGAGTTTCTCAGTCATCATCCAACTCGCGCAACTGATATCATTTGCTTCAGCAGGACTTGACATTGATGATCTCAGACCAACATAGCTAATTTCGGGCATTAATGAGACCCGCCGAAAAAACACCTCAAGCGCATATCCCCTCAGAAGCTGCGGTTGCCTCGCTTGGCTTTTGAGCAAAATTTTGTCGGTTATTTCAGTAAAACTCAAATGTTTCCCAAGCATCCGCCAACACACTCCAAATCAAGAGAGTCGGAGGGCACTCCAATCGGCCACAATCGCTACCACAACAATTGATTTCCACACTCCGGCCAACCGTCGCGTTTATATGTCTTACAAATCGTTTTAGTTCAAACCAGAATCTGACAGATTATCTATTAGGCAGTTCTGAACAGTTCTGATCGAATGTCAGCAAATGCTTGTCCATATGCCCCGTCATTATCTTCTTTGAGAGGAAACTCAATCTTTTCCGCCTGTTTCCTCTTCCGAAATTCCCGAATCCATCCGCAGCCACAAAACCTACCACCGCCTTTCAAACAGGCCTCATTATCGTATCTCTCAAATGAGGCTAATGAGTTATTCGACGACCCTGTGCATCACCCATCATTTCCAACAGCACTCGCCCTCGCAAGCTGAATAGGCAAATTGGACCGAGACAGCATACGCAATTCTGCGCCCGTTTCCAATTCTTTCTGCCTATTTTGGACTTGCTCCAAGAATGTTACCCCATTTCTCTCACGATTATTACTGCTTCGCACTGTCATCATTAACCTGCCTCTTAATACGCCTAGTAGTCCATTTCTTCCCGATGCATCCGCTATGGATCTCAAACATCATTCCCTTATAGCCAAAAATGACAAGCATGGCGGGCATTCATCCATTGTCATGAGCTGTGAAGAATGGGAAAACAATAATCCCAGCGCACAAATCGAAGATTCAGCCGCGATTCACGACGCAATATCATTCTACACGTAAACACTGCAAAAACCACCTTGCAAACCGCGGCATAGCAGAAGCGGCCAAATTGAACACCAGCACCAAATCCACACCCGTCGAAAGGGTTTCATCGCAATAATGCAACATATCCAGACAGTGTTTCATAACTTGCGACCCAGTGAATATTCCCGCAATTCCATAGCGTGTCGCCCACAAACTACGGTCTTTGGTGCAAAATCCGCACCAGGAAGTTCGCCATCAGAAGTCGATCATGAATGTGGAACTGGCCGATCAATCGCGAAATTATATCAAAAATAGCGTTGGAACCTGTCTTGCCTAAGGAACTGACAGAACTGAATAGGAGCGGCTTGCCGCCGATAGAATACCATAAGAAATTTTCGAACAATGCCGTCGCGGTCCGGAATGACATTTCACTTCGCTAATCAGGATTTTCCTGATACATTGAGATGGACTGTGAGCCTCCCCTTGAAAGTTTCCCCCCTATATAGAAAGCGGAACCAGAGATGGCCTTAAGACCGAAGCCCAGAGATTGTCGTGAAGTTACGGCAGTTGAATTATAGGTGAAGCATGCCTCGATTGACGCAATCAGACAGTCAGCGTACTGACAAACGTATTTATCGCGGAAGAAGAAGTACGGGGAATGTCACAGAACAACTCAGGACTAAGCGACTGCAGAAGGGGAAGAAGCTCGCATTGCAGTTTCTACCTACGCTGATAAGTTGCATCTGAGAGGCCGATCGGGAAACTTTCTGAAAGCCTTCGCGCCGACTTCCGCATCAACATGTCTATCAGTCAAGTTTTCGAACGTCGTGTGTGCCCGGTTTCGGGTCAACACCGATCCACGCGAGGCCAGTATGCACCGGTTTGCGAGAAAACCTTGGTCGCGAACATATTGAGCTACGCCCCAGTACTCATATGGTACCGTCGTGATCGCAAGCCTGTTGAGTAAGCTGGCTGCAGAGTAAATGACAACGTGTGAACCGTCCTGTCGACGTAGAGGACTTTAAAGACCAATGAAACAACCTAAAGGCGGCTTTGCTTGATAACGATGGGTCGTGCTCCTTTGTGCCCTGAGTATCGCATCATTGTTTCGTATGATTCGTTCACCACCGGACAGAGGACCGTCTTCCTTTAGGACGTCTCAACATCTTGGATGAAATAGCCGAATGCTTAGCGCATCCGGTTAAACGGACTGGAACTCACGATTATCGACCTCTACGACCTGTTTATCCTCGGGTGTGCCGCTTATTATTAGTATCGGACAATGGCCCAGAGTTTATCGCTTAGCGTTCAGGGAATTGATCAAGGCGTTGGCAAAGACTCTACATCGAACCTTTCCCCTGGAGAAACGGACTGCGCAAAGCTTCAACGCGAATGAGGCATGAATTGCTAACGGCGAAATCTTCTATTCCCTGCTAGCCCAAATCATCATATGAAAGATGGAGAACCATTTTACAACACAAACGACCCACACAGTGCATTGGTTACCGCCCCACCGCCCAGAGGCCATTCTAAACGATCGACCAAAGGCAATCATGCACTAACTTCAAACATGGACCACTCAATTGGCTGCTCATATGATGTTCCGGTGCGTTGCATTTACATGGAGCTTTTTTACTCGCCACGGCAATTCATTTGCCATTTTCTAGGGTTTCAAATGAACTTTCTGTACCCCTTGCAAACGTTACCCCGCTTCCGCGTTTTGGAGTCAGTACACTTCAACGAGACCACGCTGCACATTTACTCACTTACGCACTCCGACAAAAACCTCGAGCGTGTGCCTTTAACAACCCACTGCAAAAGCGTTGTGACTTGTGTGCTTGTATTTTTCGGGTTCCACATCCAACAACAGCCCTCGATGTCTGCAAAACAATTCAGTTTTTCACCGGACCGATTGCTCTGAACCACTTTGCCTGGTTATTCGCACGATCAGAGATGGTTCTTTGTTCCTCCGAAGCATACCGGCGCGCATGCGTTTTGATCCATCCTTTCTGACCGATGATCATTTCCACTTCTCAGAGTTCCCACTCACTTCATTTCCAGATATTTCGCGCTGGTACGCTACTAACACGCCCATTCCATCTGCAAATGATGATTAGACACTTTCCAATCACAGAGATAGAGAGTATTAAAATGAGTAGAATTTTCGTCGCAGAGTCACCTTTAGACATGTTCGCAAAATCTGCATTTTGAATATTAAAATTACTGAAAACAAAATTCCTGACGTTTTTTTCGGAAATACACTCCAAGGTTTCAATGACAAGAATATTCATATTTTGCCAGAATTTTTTGATTTTTATCGCAATACGTGACTACTAGAGTCGTATGAATGTAAAATTGCACCTTCAAGAAAACACTATGCGGACCTCCAGACCTCAAATGAAGCAGACTGGAAAGTTTTGTCTAAGTAAAAAACAGTTCCAAAAGGTATACCTCATACACTCCTGTTCAAACCATACGTTCGATGTCGAATATAGAGCACGATAGAAGCCTCCGTGCAAATACCGTCAACATGGTTGACACTCACCCATGCGGCATAAAACCCACCAGACACACTTCCTCATACTGACATCGAGCTTCAATGCTAGAAAAAACCTATCAGTCCCAACCGAATTGACCGCGATATTATTCCGGTAAGCAGCAATAGCATCGACTGCGGGTCCCGCGAAACAGGTAATACAGCTTTTGCTTTCATCCGCCCCAACTGACCGCTCTCTGCATATGACTTAGCACTGAATAACACTTGCAGGATATCCTCGTTCGCTGACCGCATGCTGGGAAACGTTCTTGTGGCACCCAGCTTAACATTGCATAGCGACACAATAATGTCGTCGAACCCAAATATGAAAATCAATTGCCCTGGTCGACTGACATTGCCTGACGAATTCATTTAAAACGGCGTCTGGGATTGAAAGCCGAGTCGGAAGAACAATTCTGGGCCACTCAAACGACTGAGGTGCCTCATGTGATGGTCCCGCGACATTTACAATGGCATGAGGGCTCCAGCCTTTCTTTAATGTTTGTCCGCCTCTACGAAGAAGCTGATCTACAAGACAAAGCGTCTGGTAAATTGCGATCCCAAAACCTTCATGACCGCTATTTCTGATCTGAGTTGAGCAGCGCAATCAAATGCAATCTCTGACACTTCAATACCCATTGTGGCGAATAAAACGTGTCATCACGGTTTGCCACCACACGCACGGAACAAGCTACGGCATAACAGCTATTCTGGTTTCATCCCAAAGGAACGATTGGTATCTATCGCAAATCCGTCAACTTCCATTGGTTGGACCGGCATTTCCTATTGTCGCCACAATATCCGACCGAAGCCGGTCCGTGCTTTAAAATCAACGCCAGCACATGATTTCAATATTTTGAAGCGCAAGCGCATACTTCCTCCATCAATTTATCATGGCTCGATGCAATCCTTGCCCTCTAGGACAATGAGACATTTCAAATTGCGTTCCTGATGAGAACAGCCGTCATGAAAGGCTGCAATTGACTTGCCTATCACGTACTGTACCGTTTCGTGCACTTAAGAAATTGTCCGCGCTTTGATGTTGACTGCTCGATAAAATCGAAGAAACACACCCATGTTTTCCCATGTTACCGCGCGTATTCCATAAACATTTCTGACAGTACCAATGATGTCACGCAAAAACGCATGCAAAACCACCCCATCGCATCTTCGCGAAGGATCGCACTGAATTCGTCCCCAAAAACTGGTTACAAAACTATATACGACTGGATGGAAAACATTCAGCCCTGTGCATTTCACGTCACTTTGGTGTCACCAAATTCCCGCATGATGGCTTGATGAAAGGTCTTTGTCGCAAAGGCAGAAGCTGAGCAGCTGAGAAAACAAAGCCAACTATTGTGATCTTTCACAACTGACGCGGGACGAGATGTGCTCGAACTTTCTCGTCTGCCTGTCCCATTTCTCAACTCTGCATTCCAGTCACGACAGAAGAGCTCTGAAACTATTATCAGACATGTTTTATACCGGGTTGACAATCATTTTCTTCTGGTCGCCCGGATGATGATGATGGCCCTCATTTCATGGATGAAGAGCCTTTTCACACTACGTTTCGGTATCCATCGCCCTGTCCACGAATGTAAAACACGGACGCAAAAATGTCCAAAATCTAAGGCAATGTCGTCATCCACTCATTTATTGAAGAGTATTGGTGCCGACGCTTTGCGTTTTACACTTTGTCCATGGCCTGCGGCAGAGAATAAAGCTGCCACAAATCGGCTGAGCCTATCGAAAATTTTGCCACCAAACTTATGGCAATGTCGCATCTTTTCCGAATGAACGAATGTTCAATCCCGGCTGGCTTTTCGCACATCGTCAAAAAATCGCTCAATCTCTGGTATCATTTACAATTGGTCAAACCATTGAAGCCATCTAATTTGCTTGAAACTATCCTTCTAATATGCACCAGCTGGCCTATCCAATTATGTTGGCAAAATTCGCCGACTGGCTCATCAGCTTTCAAAGCCCGTCATTAATGGGTGAGACGCTAGCAGAATAAGCAAAGCCAGCCATGTTCCTGGACCCCGACGAATCCTTTAAAAATGCTGCACCCTTCATCCGTTCATCACCGAGACTCTGTTAAGTAAACGGCAGATGCGCAAGAACAAGGAAATTTGTAACAACAAATTGGCGTTCTGCCGCTTCGCAGACCACCACAGGCAGCTGAGGACATCAACTGACTGATTGAGGCTGTTTCTTCCATCCGATCCTTCGTACCGAATGAATGCCTGCGGCGCAAGGCCGATATCTATGTTCGCATTCCGAACACGCGTAACGCAAAAAAACCGTCCGCTCAATGCGCATGCACGTTTGAACGTCGTAAGCCTTGAACGAATCCCACGCCTGAAGCACGCCAGATTATCATTGGCTGAACGGGCCTGCTATCCCGAATGCCGTCATTATATTGCGGAAAGCACGCCTGACCAAATATGTAATTTCGAACAGGATATGCAAAATCAACGGCAAAACTCCAATAAAAATCGTTGCCGGCACCCGAAGATATTGTGACACAAATCGGAAGCCTTCAGGAAGCCAATTGAACCGCTACATGCTCCAATCCAATAACCCCTGAAGCTCAATTAAAACATCGCTACCTAGCCGTTGAATAGCGCAGTTTGACCAATTGAATCGTCCCCCCATTGCAGCAGATTGCATGGCCTTCTGTGGCTATTTGCAACAGCCCACATGTACATCTACTAAACCAATTCAGACTTTTGCCCCGATACTGCACAAAAGCTGTATCAACACACTACTGCTTATTGCTCCGGCTTGCCCGTACTTTTGCAAGACGTCAATTGATAAGGTCTGTGATTGCATCAAATTTCGTTCATTGAGACAACTCGGATGTGCGCCAACGTAAATCACACAATCACGTAATAGGCAACAGGAAATTGTTCTAGCATAGAGCACCGGCGTAATGACAATTCAAAACTGCCAAGTCGCATGTCACCGAAAGCCGCGCCGCCGCGCCCTCATCTCATCATTACTATGCAATTTTGTCGGATACCGAGACTTCCACCAGCCATTCTTGCTCTACATTGCTGGAATTGAGCTCACCCTGAACATTTCCTTATGCGCAGCATTCGTAAAAAGCGTTGCTGCAAACCACGCACGCCCACGCCGAATTCACAACAATCACCGTGTAAACGATGCTATTGCCATGGCCATCAGGGGCATAAGGCTTCTTGTCTCGCGAACGTTGCTTGACTTTCCGTCGAACTACATGGCGCCATTCTATGATGCGATTCTTGCCTGCTGGGGCAAATCTCTTCCAGGCATATGATGCCAATTGGCGTTTGATGTCTCGTTCTTTCATCTTTGTCAATTTCCTCCCTACTTCCGTGCAAGCCCTTACAGTTTCAGATGTGTTGCGGCCGTAGGCCAGCATTCTGTAGAACATGTCCCGACGCGGATTTAACGAGCTGGAGCATGGCCTTTCCTTCTGCGGTGCTTCGTTGCCAATTTCACCCGAAACAAAGCACGTGCTCTGAGCCATGCCTTGCGTCTGCCATATTTCTGCCGCACCTGCACCTATGAATTTGCGTGATCTTTCTGTTTGCCCCGCGAAAAAGTAATGGAACTATTTGGGTGACAAATATCCGGACGCGACATTTCACAGAAGGCTTGGGAAACGCCGAACTGTGGTTGCAAGCTTTCGCTCAACAACGCACCGCATCTGCCTGCTATCGCCCATGAATGCGCATAAGTTTTATCTTTCGATGTCGCCAAAATATTCAACTACCGTACATGGCATTTGAAGCCAGGCGGCAATATGTTGCAAAAAATGTTCAACGCAGCGGCATTCTCTCTGATGAGACCCTTCTGGATCAAGCTTCCTCACGGCGAATGTTTGACCGTACGGGGGGACGAAACAATTGCAGAATAAATATAAAGGTGTCTTGGAATCTGATAGGGTAATTGTTGGCCCTGCCAATACGTCACGTAACGGCGCGTTTGTTGCCTCAAAGCAATTCTTCACCGGAAGCCTATGTAAAAGTGGCTGGCTGGTCAATAGAAAATTTACAGGCCACCCGTTGTTGTCCGAGAGGCTGTTTTGAAGCGTAAGAACAAGACCACAAAGAAGGTGATGTTTGGTATCCGTTATGAAGACCCAAAAGCGGACCCGGCATCGGGAAATCTTTCAACCACGTCATTGCTCTATGGGCAGGCTGGAGACAAGTTGCTTTGATCCAACTGATGTCGTTTTCCGCGGCAACCCGCAGGCTTCTAGCATCGGCCAATGTTGGGCCGAGCGGCAGTCGTGCGGCCTTATCGGGATGCTCCAGATGGCGTTTATTGAATCGACCCGTTGAAGGCTATCTGGCCGTCATCTGAGGATTCAGGAATATCCACAGAAGCGCAAAAATGCAATCCGTGAAAGATTCGACAAGTGTGCCCATATGGAAAATATCCAACGGACTGTCGCATCGGGCCCGGTATGGTGCAAGTTTACGCATCCAGGGGAAAGTAGGGAAGAACATATGCGGCGAATTAACTAAAATTTTCCAGGTCATTTTGTTAGCGTGTGTGTTTGCTGGGGCGCTGGGTCTGACAACACACCACAACGGAATTACCGTTTTCTGCATTTTGACGGAGCCAGCCGGGGCTTATTGAGGGGAAAAGCATCGCCGATGGGAGGCTGCGGTTTCCGCTGTGGATTCAAGGCTACCCCGCTGGGAGATTAAGGCAACAGCTGTTCGACGGCACTGCAATCCGCTGGACAGCCAGGGGGCAAGTCATGCCCCCCAAGGGAAAAACTCGGGACCGGCATGTACGGGCATCGGCCGGACCGGATTTTGAAAACCAGCCCGGGACTGCGCCGCAATTTGATAACTTTTTATTCTTTCCTTCTCTTTGTGGAAAA
>Ga0163217_1000218_pt1 | contig 11111 bp, 6 predicted proteins | sample SynspAceP_FD_185933 | JGI IMG/M metagenome (GOLD analysis project Ga0163217, IMG submission 185933) | Saline lake microbial communities from Ace Lake in Antarctica - Synechococcus sp. Ace-P (PacBio error correction) | ecosystem: Environmental > Aquatic > Non-marine Saline and Alkaline > Saline ... | reverse complement strand
TTAGACCAACATGGTTATATCACAGCACTAAGTCTGATTACTTCCATGCCGATTATGAACATTGATGGTTTTGGCGGTGGCGAAGAGATCTTGGAGCGGAGGATAAATTATCAAAAAAATGAGGCTTAAAACTCCCCATACAGGCAAGGGCATAGGCACTACTAGGTATAACGTACCACGCGTCAACCAGGGATTACCATTCCTGCCATTTAATGGAAGCATAGGTAGACGCGTCGCACCTATGAGAGGTAAGTATAACCCGCTCTATTGGCAGGTTACAGTGACTGTTTTCTGGAATCACACCGATGATCATGTCAAAAAACAGGCCGATGGAGATATAGTCCAAAGCAGGTCATTGAATTTTATTCCGACCGATACGCGACGAAGTAAGACTCGAATCTCGGGTGCAACAAATAAGGGGGCTATCGCCGAGACTTTTCGTCCCGTGATAGGCTGTAGCGCCATTCAGTTAGTTTGACAGGTCCTTGCCCTTGAACAAAGTGTGTAACCCATTGGCCACCGGACATGCTGCATGATGGGCATGAGTTTCTGGACCTAGTGTACAGGACAAGGTGTCTCCCGGAGAATAGGTGCGACCAAAATACCCTTTATCTCGGATCTTCGCTGGCTGCCAACTAGACTTTCTCCAAATAGAAATGTCTTACGTATTTAATGGTAGGAAACCTCATATGCGTTAGGGTCTCAACTGAATATAGGCAATCCGCCTAACAAATTTCTCCATTCGCCATAAAATTCTCTTACAAATAACCATAAAAGGTTGAACCTTTGGCCATTGTGGTCACTCGTTCTTGATTAACGACTCGCATCAGTCACCCTAACGCCCTAATAAGGCAATCTTCATGTGTGGTTAGTCTTCGTTCATATTGTATGGAGTGTTTCTCGTGAAGAATACGAACAGGTACGGACTCGTTCCCTCGTGGGGATAGGTCTCCTTTATAATAAGTGGGCCGAAGAAGTTGTCAAGCCTTGTGTCACTCGCGGTGACAAGACCTACCAGCTGAGAAACAGTAAAGTGAATACGAATTGACATAGGTCCCATAAAGTGAAGTTTCCAAAAATCATAACTGGGACCAGCTTTTTCTGAACCTTCCATTACGCTTTTTATAATGCTGCAATGTTTCTTTAGCGTCTCGTGGGCGCGGGCTACGCCACCAAGCTGTTAATCGACAGACTCAATTCGGCCACGGGACATGAAGTAGAATTCTGCCTTCTATGATTTCGGGAATTACTAAGTGTGGGTTAGAATCGGCAAGTAATTTAGCATTAGAAGGACATCCCCTCGACTAGTTTGAAAGATCCTCAGCATTTGGTGGAGCGGGTGATATGAGCCGCAAGACCCTCTAGCCCAATAGCTTACAATGCATATGAGCTTTAACCACTGGTTCTGATTTCCGCAGCCCCATGCTCCCAACGTTATCTTTGAGATTTCACCAGACTCTGTGTATGGCTCCTCAATTGAGCGGCCTCCTCTAAGGTATGCCCCTTGTCTATTACAGCGCGCTATCTCTAGAAATAAACCTTCTTTCCGCCTATCGAAAGTACAGAATAAAACACATTTTGAGACGTTAGATACCAAGACCCAAACTGAGCGTGACCGCATGCGCAAGCGCCAATATAATTTTTTAACATTTTAATCTTTCCGCCTGAATCAATTTAGTGAAATGCAGCCTCTACCACCCATAACCTATACACACAGCACTCTCTCGGTTCTATCATCATGCCAAAATGACCGTACCTTTCATCCGTCCCTGTGTATTAGGCAATTCAATGGAACTAGCCGCCAAACTGCGCGTGCCAAGCCAAATGAGCACTCGGCTTCCGGTGATTTCCTCGTGAGGCTTCCTGCAATGCCTAAATCGTACGTTTTTGATTTTCTTAAATTTTGCAGTAATATTCCTTTCTCCGAAAACTGGATAATTTCCAAATGCTCTTGAATCCTGAACCCGAGGCTATGAATTCCTAGTAATACTCATCCCGAAGACCATACATGCCGTTTACTAACGTTACAGCATCTTGGCTTGACTATGTTAGTGAGGCGCAATAGAATGGTATGTCTCCCGCCGATGACAAATATCCTTTTCACACCTATTTTCTGGACGAAGTATGCTGCAGGCATTATAAATTGTGTGTGTTTGCAACGAATTACGTCAATATACCTGTGCAAGGGGTCCGTTTTGTATTCGCTCTCTGCTTTATAAAAAAGAATTCTTTTGTGAGTTAGTCTTCTCATTGCGAAGCAGCTTTTCGGTCTATCCAAATTCAGGACTTTAAGGAAAGTTAAGTTGTTCAACAGTTTCTCCGATAATCTGCCTCGGATATAGAAATTTGAATACAATGCGGATTTTCAATAAGTATAGTTAATGGTGTTGCCACCTCTCTCTCTGTTCAGCTTGTTTCCACATCGCAATAACTTTAGGAGGGTGTGTGTTTTATATCGGCCCCAGAGCCACATGCACGTTAACTACCGCGTCTGTGACCTTGGAGGCGACATCGTATAGTACCGAAACTCAATGATACGGGAAAATTTTTGCTGACTAAGACTTTCACCACTCCAATGTTTTCACCTTCAAGATTGGGCCTTTTGTAATCCTTTGGTATTTTTCAGTTGCGTGGACTTTTCCTCCGCACTTTCAGTTACATTATTTTTAGTTTTGAATCTCGCACAGGCAGCAAACATTAACACAAGAGGGACTGTTAAAAAAGGAATATTATAGTATACGTGACATATTTTATTTTATTAGGTTGATGAAATTAATTGCATGACGTTTGATTATAAGCATTTAGATTCTCCAAAATAGGACAGTGGTAATATTAAACCCGTGTTTTCCTGTTGTGTTGGATTATATTATATGCAAAGAAAAAGGATCTCACTCTCCCGCCCTGTGTAACTTGAGAGTCCCGCCCGCATGCGGCGTAAGTTGACCGAGTCCAGCGACAAGCTCTTAGAGTTGCTCTCTTATATAATTTCAAAGGTCGGAAACTTAGAGCCCTCTCGACACCACGTCCAGGGTACGTAATAAAACGGAAAAGCCCTTCTTGATATTTTTTCCTTTATGCCTGGCCATAAGGCGCATATACGTATTTAGACCTAAGCACTCTGGCTTAATTCATATAATCTGGGTGCTCTCGCGCATACTGATTTCAAACCTCATTGGCTTGGGCTATTTTAGCAGCCTGTTATTTTGGTAGCTTCCCGCTAAAAAACGAACTTGCGGGGAATTGTCGACATGCGCAAACTGGAAGCCATAAAAGATTGTCCCCAAAGTGGAATTGGTGCCTCGTTGAATAACTTGAATGCTCTCCGGCAATAAACCTGCTGAGTTCTCTCGAGGCTCGTATCCTGTTCAATTGCCGTGGGCAGTCGAACATTCTTTTATTCTGTTTGCTCTCATAGGGTGATACCAACATTTTCCTCCATGAATTAATATTTCAATTAATCGATGTTTTTCCGATTTCGGCATGGGTTATATAAAGCCAATGTGCATTACAGACTATGGGGACCTCGCACCGTTCACAAGCTTAGTGATGAGTGCCAGGTTTGCATCTTCCCATAGCTGTTATATGCATATTCAGATAGTGTCCTGAAGCTCCAATTTTGTCTTTGCGCCTGTGCTTTGTATAATAAATTCTGTGCTGCCCCAGAAAGCTCTTCTTTCTCCCCAGCTCACGACCTCTGGCTTTCGTGGCTGTCCATGTTAGAAAGCTCGCTTCACTCGTAGATCATTCCAAATTCAACCTATCGGTCTTTTCTCTTTATGCCTCGCATATTTGCAGCGTGCTTAAGGTATGAAGCATGCCGAGAGTGCCTCGATTGCAGGCATTCTATGGCGTTTTTTAACGGTCCTTAGTTTGTCGCTGACTTCCTACGTAATGATACATTTGGACCGTATTAACAACCCCTTTCACCTGCAAAATACATACCAAGTGGAAAGGCGTGGAAGCAATTCTGTCGCGTACCTCCGAAAAAATGAATCCTCCCAAACCGTTTTGTGCCGTTCTATAAAGGTAAAGTTATTGTTTATTTGCTAGATGAGGTACTTAGAGCTCCTGTATCTTTCGATAGCAACACCCTTGTGGAAGTGCCTCTGCCCGATCAGTCCTCGCTTTAGGAGGTCATTGCCACTCTCTCAGCCGCAGTTCCTGAGGCTCTGTTCAACATCGCACTGATTACCCTTGAGAGGGCACCATCAGATAATCCGTGGACTTCGAATGCAATAATTAAGTCCTTCCTCCTGTGGGCGTAAGAGACTGGGTGTGTGTGGCAAATTAAGAGACAACACTCAGGTGGATTACCCACGACTTAGGATTTTGGGAGTTGCTTATGGTGATCCGACTTCCTGTCTTCTATTGGATCTCACACGCAGATGTCGGAAAGTAAGAGGATAGAGTAAATAAAGTCAAAATAATATATTTGTGCCAAAGTAAATGAAAACCCCCCCCAGAATAAAACAAAATCGCTTAACTTAAGTGGCGCGCTATCTGTGACCCTCCTGCACTCGCGACCATCCATTCTCAGACGCTTTGGGAAAATAGCGCGCAATTGGCCCAGAACTCCTAATGAGCAGCGGTATTGCAGATAAGTAAAAACGGCTCGTTAAACCGATTGCTTGAGCGCTGTGCGCATCTTTACCTTCGTGCGAGGCAATTCTCTCTCTATCTGTTTCCTTCTTTTGTGGTTCTATATATCTCTTGTTTTTTTTTTTTTTCCCTTTACCCTTAAGTTCTAAGTTCTTTAAAATTGTGTGTATTATCACTCCTATTCCCGCTCTCCACGCCTAATATCAGGAGAGCGATACCCCAAAAAGTCCATATAACGGGGCCTCACGTCATAGAGTGATCAACGCCCTCGTCCCAGCTCTGACCAGTGAGTGTGAACTGATTGCTCCTTACCCGGCTGGCTAGGAGGGCCATACTCCAGCCGTGAAGTCAATATATCCGAGGGGGTGTAATGAAGAATTTCGGCGATTTACAGCGCCTGCACGGCCCTCCTCTGCCAAGATTGCGCATCGAATGCCCTACGCTGACAATAGAGAGGACGAAGTTATATCGAGATATGCTACGGATAATACGCTCTTACCTTGGGAGGACCGCCGCAACTTGTAAACGCGTCCTTGGCACTTTGACAGATTTCGAACTGCCCTCCGTGTTTAAGTAATTGTATAGCCCGTGACTGTGAGTGCTTATTTCTCTTGCCTTTTATGACGCGCTAATTTGAAACATCAATCCACAACGGATGAAAAGAGTCTTCACTTGTTCCTCACATTAATCACCCCACATCCTTGGCTTCGGGGTACTCCATTCCCTTGCGATCTTGAATTGTGGCTGCCCACGCTTTAGGTATAAGGAATTTTGGGTCAACTCCGCCTAAGGAAGCTTACCAGGAGAGACAAAGGAGAGGTGATGCCACCTTTAGCAAGTTATAACATATTGCATATGATCTCTTGACCGTTCCTACCTTGTGAGTGAGTGAATCGTCTTTGTCACATAGAGTATAGGTCGTAGTTACGTTTACAGAAAACGTCTCATTAAGATCCGCGACAATACGTTCATGACCTCTCCACACCTGGGCCATTATATAATGGTGCTTCTCGATAACTCTAGCTATCCTCGCTCGTTATCAACTTGTATACTGGTTCACTCGTGGAGCGCACGCGCGCTCTTCTGCGTTTCCGCTCTCTCCAGCCCACGCCCCATAATACTTTCTTTTCTAGCTCGTGGTGCTGTTGATGTTGGGCTGGCGGATATTTATGGTCGACGCACACAAGTGGTGCCTCCGGCACGCTTTCTTTTCAAATCGGGCACGTCACAAGATTTGACAGGGCAAAGATTTGCTAGGTATGGCCTTATATTGCCCGACTTGAATGGTCTGATCTTCAATGGGTATTTCGGCGTAGCTAAACTGGGGAGTGTATTTGAGGGTGAAACGAATTTGGACCTGAACTTGGAGCCGTTGGAGACGCAAAAGTAGTTATGCCAGACAATCTCGCCAATTCTTACACAAACAGATCTCTGGTGTGCGATATACTTTTTTCTCCGCGTGATATAAGATATTCTCTCGCGCCGCGCGAGTTGGCCGCCAAACTTTTCCGATGTGTCACTCGGCTCAACCCTCGGAGAAGCTCAGGACGCGCCGATTTGATTCTCAACGGTGGTGATAGCCAACGCGCGCGCACTCGTCGCTCTCTGCGACTCTGAAATGGTGGGGGCGAGAACCAGCCCACTTTTCAAGATTCGTTGTCCCCGCGATGAGATGTTCCAAAGCTCTCCTAGAGGCACCACCCTCGCTCGAACGCTCTCGCCCCTACGATCTCTGTCAACTGTTTTACTTACGGAGGGCAGTTCGGAAATCTGGCCAAGATGGCGCCTCATGACGGGAGTTGCTAGTGTACAACTCGCACACTGCGTGCCAGGTAGCGCGTTGATCCTCGTGTTCGTTACTGTTTATGCTCTATTTGCCGTGGTTCCGATTTCTTCATCTTTGGCGAGGACCATTGACGAGGTTCATACTTAGCTCTCGCAAATATCCGTTAGGCTGCTAGGACGTGTGTCTCAATATACTTTCCCTTAGTCCAGGGAGGGCAGTGCCGTTTCAGTTATTTTCTCGGAGTAGGCTTATTTGCAGCCGTGGCTGATTTTCGGTCTTGCGCGGAGCTTAATGGGTAATAGTATTTACATAGGAACTAGTTTAAACTGATAAGTATGAAACTGATTAGAGGCGGTAGATAGTGAGAAATGTTCACTGGGGCGACAGAAGTGATATAGACACTGTGTCGGCGCAGGCCTTCACGGAAGGGCTCGTTAAGAGCCGTGTTTTATCTTCACTGCTCCGCGATGCGGTTGCAATTATCTCTTCTATCACGCACACGTCAGGCTGACTTTCCCTCCCCACGCCACGCCATAGTTGGTAGCGCAGAGGTCCAAAAGGCCACCCTTGGCTCGCATCCGTGCGGAGTCTACTCGGGGGTCTTTCATTACTGCCCGCGCCTCGACTCGCACTATACCGATCGACGATTATGTGTTTGAACGTTACGTGGTACTGCTAATCCTCATATCCATATTTACAGCGTTTTGAAATGACCTAAGCAGGAAGTGATCAACACCCAAAGGAAATCCAAATCCTAAGCGCTGGATAATACCTATTTTTTGTTTGTGCAACCGAGCAGTCTCAGGCACCAGGGGAAGGACTCTTAACCTATGCATGATAATTACGTACTTCTGGGACCCTTAAGGGTAATATACTGGAGTTTTAACAGAGCTTCAAGCCTCGAGGTGGGATCGAATCCAAGGCACTGCATCGGCTGAGTGCTTTCAATTTTGGACCAATAGACAAGAGCTCTACTACCACTACGCGTCAAAAATTAACTTAGCTTTTACCGACCACACACACCTTTGCTCGCAGTTAGATTCGGGGGCTTACACGAGCAGACATTGTCCTTTTTCCAACTGGTATCATTATGACAGAGAAATCCGTGTTTAATACGGGGCCAATTAGTGTCATATAGACAAAGTAGCAATAGATGAGTTAAAATATGCCAATTCTGCAACACGTCATTGGCACTCCAGATTATCACTCTATGAGCTGCACCTCCAATTAGGCTCACCGCACACAAGCGAAATCGTCAGCCATTATGATGAAGTGCAAATGAATGCCTATATGAACGGTTCCGTACTCTGCACACAACGCGAGGTTTGAAGATGGCTCGGGCGGATAAGCTGAGATTATGTTGGAGAACAATAACTGGCACAGGGCCAAAGGCAAATGGATGTCCTTTCAGCGGGCACCTTTAATAGACAAAAGCTCTAACTTAACGTATGACCCCATGTGCCTTATCATCAAGCCCTCTCTCAGACGGTTCTGCAGCCCAGATCATCTGATATTATTGGTTTTAAAAACCCTGCCCATATGGAAAACTACTTCGATTATTGATACTGATTAAGTATGAGGAACAAACTGTGGTAATCACCGTATGTTGAAACAGAATAAATGCATGTTCGATGCCAAGAGTATTTCTTCGAACAAACAGCATTTATGCCGGATTGCTGAACTTCACCATTACTCCCTCCAGCGACACCAACTTTAGCCCACTCATTGCGGGGACAGATCTTTCATAACCTTGGCTTCAGTTGGGCATTTAAAAATTCCATTGTCTTTTAGCGGGAATCGCTTACCAAACATAAGGCTGCATAACAAATAGGCCCAAGGGATGTTTCTCAGGGCCGAAGCACAGGATTATAGAATAACAGTTAGGGTCTAAATACGGAATCGCATACTGGGCCAGTTAAAAAGAAGTAATAGCTTCAGACGAGTTCTCTTCCTATATTACGAGCGTCAGTCGTACCAAGACGTTTTCCGCGACTCAAGTATTATAACAAATCGGCGAACTCTAAAGTTATTCAGGCGGGGAAATACGACTTTTTTTCCAAATATATTCCAAAGTTATGTAATACGGGTTAATATTTACCTGTCCATAGTTTGGCATGGATCTGAACTGCTTATAATCAAACGGTCGATTGCAGAGATTAATTTCACAAAACCCTAAATAATAAAAAATTATGTCACCGTATATATATATCCTCTTTTTAAGCAGTCCTCTTGTTTAATGTTTTTCTGCTGCTGGAGTATTACAAAACTTACACACATCAAAATGTACTGAATAATCTGAGAGAAAGCGCCGTATATCGCAACTGAAAAATGACGCTATAAGGATTACAAAAGCCAATTTGAAGGTGAAAACATGGAGTTGGGAAGTCTTAGTTCAGCAAATTGTTCCACTGTAGTCATTGAGCGTATTCGCTAGGGGGTACTATAGATGTCCTCCTCAAAACAAGGCTCCCAGTATTAGTTGCCCAATTGGCTGGTGGAACTTAATACAAAAGACTCTCTTTATTGATCTGTGGAGAAACTACGAATGGTGAAAAAAGGGTAACCCATTATTCTTCCTCTTGGATAAATCCGAATTATTTCAATTCAATCAACACAAGGAGTACCATTTAGGAGACACTTTTGAACAACTTAACTCTAGCATCTTCGTCTAGGATATTGATAGACAGCAAATCGCCTGTATTCGCTGGAAGAAACTTCCAAATCAGAATTTTGTTAAAAGCAGAGACGCGAATACAACACCGGAGACCTCGTGCAAGGTATTAAATGGTTTGAAACAAAAACTTATAATTGCTACATTTATTTCTCCAGAAACTGTGGAAAGGAATATTGGTATCGGAGACAACTCATTTATGCGCCTATAGATGCGTGTGATTACCTCAAAGTGAAACCGTTAGTGAAGGCAGTATTGTTTCGCCTTCGGCATGAAGCATTATGGAAATTATCAATACCGACTCATATCATTTGGAATTATCGTTTTCGAAAAAAAAAGGATTATTATGGAATTAAGACAGAAGCCAAAAAATACGATTTAGGATATCGGAGCCTCCGACGGAATTACAGAGAAGCCGATGCTGTATTTGGTTGGCACCTTCCATTATGCAATAGCAGGACGGAAGGTTCACGTTGCATTTGCAGATGAATGAAGAACCATAGATTTTCGCATGTTGGTATGTTTTTACGAGGTGATATTATTACCGAAATAAAAGTTATTTTTGCCCTGCCCAGCGAGAGCGATAGTGCGTCTGATAACGTCCAAACATGTTTTAATTCTGTCTTCGATAAGGGAAGCAGAGGGTTAATCTTATGGGACTTAGGGCTAGTAAAGACAGGCGATTACCTATAACTGGGTATACTTGCCTCATAACAGATTATGGGTTGAATTAAAGGAGAGTGATCAGGGTAATTGTTAGAGGGAGCATTTAATCTATGGGGGATGAGTCTTCGGCTCCCATGCATTCACTAACCACAGTAGCTACCTTTTAAATAGTGTGGAGTGTTATACTCATCTTAATTTGCATTCTAAAACCTTATAATTCCAAATCAATGAAGGAGATTGTAACTTATGTCCGTTTTGTTCTGTTAACAGCTTTGTGAGTAGCCCTTACTCAGAGCAAGAAAGGGCATTGCCTGCAATAAAAAGCGTATGGAGTTCACGAAAAAAGGCACTGGTCCAGTTATGATTTGGAAACTTTTATGGGACGCTATGTTCAACTATCTCGGATTCACTTACGTTGTTCAGTGGTGGGTTTCTGTTAACTCAGGGATCGGCATAAACAGCTACTTTTGGCCCCAATTATATAAAAGAGCGAATATCACCACAGGGAACAATAACCGGGTTCACTTTGGATTTTACACTCCATAATATACAATGGATAACGATGAAAGCATTGTCCTGATTGGATTATGCGGTGAATATCATTTAACAACGAACAACATAGGAAAGATGCCAAAGGGTACTCTTTATGGTTATTTTTTACAGATGGAATTTATTGGCGGAATAGGAACAATTGTAGCGGATTTTCATCTGTTGAGGACCTACGCTGATGGTTCTTACTATCTAAATACGAGAATTTTCTATGTTGCGGGAAAAGCCCAGCAATATTCCATAACAGGTGTTTATTTTGTTCGAGTATGTATTTCGAGGACCAATTGTCCCTGTAAGGGTCGCGGCAAGGACTCTCAAGCCCATTCATGGCATGTTCTGTGGCTAATGTCGTTTAATTTTCTTCAACGAGCAGGAGCATTTCGGCAGATCATGGAAAGCCGGATACACGGGAGAAACGGGCGGAGCCACTTTTTCTTGCAACCGCTCATTCTCCATGTCGTTGAATTTCGCTGCGTCCCGGATAAAATGTCAGTGACTGCTTCTCCCGCGCTATAGCCTCCACTCGCTGTTTTTTAAGGATATTTCGTTTATTTCCAGAGAAAACTCCATGTGGTAACTCTTGGCAAAATGGGTATACTTCCTCTATAGGTAGTCACGCGGCTAACCTTTCTTCTCATTAAAATGGCTAGGATGGTGTAATCCCTGATTGCGGGCGCGGTACGTTATGACTATAATCCCTCTGGCTTGCCGTCTATGGGGAGATTTTTTGGCACGTCAATCATTTTTTGGATAATGTTCTCGCTCCAAGCATCTGCCGCACAAAAACTAACTTTATCGGCTGAATAATCAGGACTTGTCTAGTGCATTACCTAGTGGTCA
>Ga0163217_1093629_pt1 | contig 11112 bp, 10 predicted proteins | sample SynspAceP_FD_185933 | JGI IMG/M metagenome (GOLD analysis project Ga0163217, IMG submission 185933) | Saline lake microbial communities from Ace Lake in Antarctica - Synechococcus sp. Ace-P (PacBio error correction) | ecosystem: Environmental > Aquatic > Non-marine Saline and Alkaline > Saline ... | reverse complement strand
CAGTCAGGGTACGACCTATGCCCGCATTATCTTCCAGAGCGACCTATGGGGCTTTCTGGAGATAGAGAATGTGTTTGGGAGCGCTCGCACTACTGGTTTGATCCCGCTGAAGAAAAGCTGAAAAACCCAGTTGAAGGCCGGTCGAGCGCAGCTTATTCCGCTGCACTCGATCGTGGCGCATTGATGAAGTCGAGGCGGATTGTCAGCGAAGATCAGTGAAGCCAAAGTGGCGGCAATGTGATGAACTTCCCCGATGCCGCCGCAGCCCCACTTTGAGGCTTGGCACAGGCTTCTGACGCTGCCGGCGGCTTATTCAGCGGCTTGGATCGGCCCGAAGGTTGGAGTCCATCTGCGGATCCTGCGGTGACTACTGGCTGTTGTGCGGGCGGTTCCCTTAACTGCTCTTCAGGATCTGCGCCAGTTAGTTGCGAAAACAGCTGCCAGCACCTGAGTCGCGGACATCCAGCTCCTCGGCTTTCATCTGCAGCGCGATTCGGTTGGTCGCTGGCGTCCATGGCTTCATCCTTTGCCATTCACGGCCCGCCATCTTGAGGATGAGGTAGGCTTGCGGGCAGGTTGCGGGTCACACCTTCACCCTGATAGTGCATCACCCCAACTGGTATTGGGCGCCGGGGTGGCCCTGCACGGAGGCCTGCTTCAAAACCAGGCCAGCGCCTGCTCGATATCCTTTTCCACCCGCTCGCCGCGTTAGTAGCAGCTCGGCCCATCTTCGAACAACGCCTTGCAGGTCGCCCTCGTCCGCGAGCCGTTTCCAGGCCGTTCAGATGCCAATTCCAGGCTTTTCGTCATCCACCCTATGATAGCGCAGCGCTCTTCGCGTACTGACCAGCAAGAGGGTGCTGCCTGTCTGGCGGTGGCCGCCACAGGGCTGAGCGCCATCACCAGCAGGCAAGCAGCCTGTCATCGCAGGCAGAAGGCGGTTTGGCAGTAGTCTACTCAGTAGGCTGAAGCGACCTTTGGATTCGCTTGGTTGCTGTCGTTTCTGTCTATTGTGCGCCTTGGTTCCGCGAGCAGGCGCAACTGCCAAACGCGCAGGCGGGGACGAAGCCCGCCAGGCAACCAACTGGCTGCAGGCTGCTATCCAGCAAAACTGGCTAACGGCAGGGCTGCCTTCGAGCAGGGCGGGGCCAGGCCAAGCTGGCCAGCCGACAACGGCAGAGCACCACTGACGCGCAGATCCTGGCGCGGTACAAAAACGCAAACCAAGGGCCAGGCTCGCCGCACCGATCAGGTTGACCAGCCATTTGATATTGCGCTGCACTCTTCAGTAGCGGGACAGCCGTAGAATGCAGCAGGCCGAGAATGATCTGCTCCAGATGACCGGGCTTCCAGCTCAGCCCGCGCCGAGGACCAGAGCAGGACCAGACCGAGCCAGGGGGCAGGCTCCATATGTTGCGCGGCGAGCCCAAGCATGCTCTGGGCATGCTCGACGCTGCTGATGGTTCAAACCCCAAGCCCTGCAGGCCGAGCAGGACGGCGGTGCCAGCAGTAAGCACTAGCGCGACCAATACTGGCCTTTTCAAGCGCACCCTGGCCACGGCATTGCAGCGCACTCTTTGCGCGCCAGAAAGCCAGAAGCCACAGGCGCACGCAGGCGCCACTCAACAGCAAGGTAGCTCAGCGCGCGATCATAGGGTTGGCAAAAGACCTTTTCAGCGGCGTCCAGCGTCAACTTCAAAGCTTCGGTTTCGCCGTGGCGATTGGAGGTGAAGCCTTGCTTCGAAAGCGCTGGTGCCAGATTAGACGCCGTTATTCAGGGCATGCCGTGGAAGAAGCCTTTGAAAAGCGCTCGGTATCCTGGCCATGACGTCATTCAAAAATGACGATGGTGCGTCAAGCTCCGGAAAAAATACAGACCCCAACATGCCGGCCGCCTGGGTGGTAACGAAGGGCACGCTGGCCGCGTCAGCACGCTCTGCATCCCCGGCAAAGCAGCGGCTGGTGTTAGTCGTTAGCTCATCGTGAAAGCCGCGGTCGGCTGATCAGTTTTAACGTAGTCAGCCGCAGCCATCGCCAGCGATTGCCGACAGGTGCCTGCTTAGTATACCGGACCAGTGGCGCAATGACTTCCATGATCGCCGTTTTTGCCGCCGAAGCAGCCCACTGGCATACCGCCACCAATGATCTGCCGAAGGTAGGTCAGGTCAGGGGTGACGCCATAAATTAGGCCGCGCGCCGCCAGGGCGACCGGCGCGAAGCCGGTTTCATGACTACGTCGAAAATCAGCACTATGCCGTGCTCGTGCGGCAGAGGATGCGGCAGGCCCTGAAAGAAAGCCCGGTGCCGGCGGTAACGCAGTCATGATTTGCCGGCACGGGTTCAACGATAATGCAGGCAACGTCCTGGCCGGTTGAGCCAGCAGGTTTTTGACCGCTCTCAATATTCATTGAAGGGCAAAGGTCAAGCGTGTGTTGTTTGGCGAAGGGTCGGCGGGTACGCCTGCGGAGCGGGCACGCCCTGGGGTCAGTGCGCCTGAAACCGGCCTTGACCAGCAGCTTCGGAGTGCCCGTGGTAGCAAACCCTCAAAACTTGATGATGTTGTCGCGGCGGTAAAGCCCCGAGGCCAGACGGCATAGACTCATGGTGGCGTCGGTTGCCGGAGTGGTCATGCGGGGACCATTTCCATCGAGGGCACCATTCGCAGACCAGATCGGCCATCTCGGTTTCCATGGCCGTGGGTGCGCCGTAGGAACAAGGCCATGTTGCAGCTGAGTTGCGTAACCGCTCCAGTTACCGTCAGGGAGGCTGTGGCGAGAATCATCGGCCCCAGAACCCACATATCTACATAGCGGTTGTCATCTCATCGCGTTTCACATAGGCCGCCTTCGGCGTGCTTTGAAGAAATAGTGGCGTACCGCCAACACTGCGAAAAGGCGCGTACCGGCGAGTTGACGCCGCGGGGAATATGTTTACTGGGCTTGGGCGAGGAGGGTTTCTGTAGCGGGAACATTAGGATTCTCTCAAGTGTCTGAAACAGTTCGGTGAAAGGCCGCGTGCACGACGTTCGACTCGCTGGCAGGATGCGCCAAACATGCAATTTGGACCACGGCCAGCAAGCTGGCGCCCGAAGCTGATCAGAATTGCCGGGCGTTTATGAGGGTAACGCCCGCCAAGGTTGGCGACGAGTGGCAAGATTGAAAACTCCGTTTTACGGCCTGTTCCAGTTAGCAGCGGCTGGCTGCAGGTGTGCCGGGTTTTGGTCACGGACTGGAAGAACGTCCGAAGGCGATGTAACTGGCACCTGCGTCCTGGGCTCTGCTCAGCGAATTCCAGGCTTGGCGTGGCAGGTGGCGCCAGATACAATGGCGTGCTCGCCGAGTTGCTGGGCGGGCTCGCGCAGGCTGCCGTCTCCCGGCCGAAGATGGCGAAACCCACCGCGAGCTCGCTAGCCAGCGCGAGGTCATCATTGATGATCAGTGCGCGCCGAATAGTCGCCAGAGGGATTGAGTTGTTGAGGCCTGGTCGCGCTCGGCCGGTGTCGGCGATTGTCACGGTACTGCAATAGCCGCCGCCCCGCCTTGCGGAGGGCGGCGTCGACCCAGGGTAACAGCCGGTCACCGGCGAGCAGTTCGCTACGTGTGATTGCATAAAAGCCCACGGGGCAAACGTGCTCAGAGCAGAAATTCCAAGGCAGGCGTCGGGAACATTATTGCCCGTGGCCGGGCTGTTCCGCAATCTGCGCAGGGTTGCGCAGTGTAGTCGAGCGCGATTTTACCGCGTCTGACCAGCTCTCTCCGAGTGCTAGCCGGCTCCTTGCCAGTGCGCTGGCCAGGGTACAGCCCGAGCCGTGATAGGCTGCCTGGCAAGCGCTGCAATAAAGGTGGCTTGTGTTCGGCGCCGTCGCGGGCAGACAGGCCGATATGGATTTCCCGTTCCTCACCATGCGCCGCCGGTAATCAGAGGTTGCGGCCAATAGGGTAATAGCGGCGGCACATTCATCGGCGCTGCCGTCGGGCAACTCGGCGAGCAGCCGCGCCTCGGGCAGATTCGGCGTGGCAATCAACGCCAATGGCAGGAGGCTTTTTCCAGCATGGCATAGGCCACATCGTCCTTGCCAGCGAACCGCCACCGCCGGCACGGCAATACCAGATCGCATACCAAGCTGGCAGTTCGGGCATGGGCCTGCGCATTCAAATCGACGATCGTATCGACCATCGCCAGGATTGCCGAGCATGGCCCAGTTTGACCGCTTGATTACCGGCATATCGTCCAGTACGGACATTCGCCTGGGCCATCACCCACTCGCGATCCAGAACTGAAGGTCGCTTGACAATCGACCGTGCTTCTGCTACGTCAGGGCGGTGGACCGAGGTGCCGCGTGGCAGCCCTGGCAATCAAAGTTTCAATATCGGCCTGCAGGCCGCACGCCGCCGCTTGGGTCATGCCCTGACAGCAGAGTACAACGCGACGGAAGTAGAAGTGTTTTGCATCGGCTAAGCTTAACATCAAGCGGCCCTGTATCGGCAGGGGGGCCAGGCTGGCTTTCAAAGGTCCATTTGGGTGCCGGACGGGAGGCAGAGATACGGTTTTTGTAAAAAAACATAAATAACTGAGGTGCCGGCGCATGAAAAGCGATAGACAATGGTTCGATGAATTACGCGAGACCATCGCCAATCCAACCACCAAATTGCTTGCAACGGATCTGCGTGCCGCTGATCACCTTTCAGTGTATTAGGAATTCTCCTGCGGCGATTCACCCCTGGGTGTCGATTTCTGCGCATGGCAGTAGCCCTGGCCTTTTACGCGACCCTTCGTGGCGTATTACCGCTTGCGATGCGGTTGGTGAGTCTGATCATGCCTTGTGATTCTGAGCATGATGACTATGTTATCAGTTCCTCTGCGTGGCGATATTCATTCTGGCCTGGGTGGGTCAGTTTGTCGGGCACCATCTGGAGGGCAAGAAAACCCTCGTCTTCCAAGATCTTTGCAGTTTCTGCTGATCGTTCCTATCTGGCTGCTGGCTTTGTATTTCAGAACCTTTGGTATTGCGCTTACTAGCTCGTATCGGCCTCTGGTTCAGAATAATTGGCTCAAGAGCGCTAATTCACGCCCCATTGACCGGGTTGCAGGGTCGGGCCAGGTTTCCAGTCGCCTTATTTGCAACCCGGATCAGCCGCAAGGTGGGCAGGCCCACTTGCGCAGTCATACGCACGCACCTGCCGGTTGTCGCCCTCACTGATTGGTAATGCTCAAACCAGCCGGGTGGGGATGCTGGCGCGAGAAACGCACGGCGATTGCGTGCGTGCCACACTGGCTGGCTCGTTCATCTGAGTTACCTGCGCCGGGCGGGTGGGGCCATTCCGTTTCAACGTCGGCCCGCGCGTAATTGGTCAAATCTGTTCTGGCGAGGGTGTGCCTTTCCCACCTGCACCAGTAGGTCTTGGCAGCTTGCTGCTTGGCGTCCGGGTGATGCGCGCCTGCCAGGCGCCCGTCGTTTGGTCAATTAGCAGGCAAGCCCTCGCTGTCCCGGTCCAGCCGGCCTGCCAGGGTAGAAGGGCCGGTTGATCTACAAGTCCTCTGAGCGGTGGCCGCGGCCCTGGTCATCGGTAAACTGCGTTCCAGCACATCAAAAAGGTTGTTCAATGCGAATCAGGCGTCGGATTGGGCCGGCGGTGGTGCTGTCCCTGGCGGCGCGGCTGCGTGTTTTGGAGGGCTGGTGTCTTGGGGCCGGGGGTTCTGTGTCTGGTCGGTTTCATTACAGAGATCTGAGGCTGTGGCGGATACCGATTGCTAGTGGTCGTGCTGCAGGGCAGGTCCACGTTTAAATCGCGTGTCGAGTTCCCTCCGAACTGCGGGTGCGCTTATCAGGTGTTAGGAGTAGAGCGAGCGAACCAATGCCGCCTGCATCGATGCCTCGGGGCAGGGTTTGCCGTAGACGCGCCGCGGTCCAGCATCCGGCTGTGCGATAAAGCCATCGGACACAAGCGCATTGCCCGCTTCCAGTAAGCAGCTTGCCTGCACGCCACGGCGACATCCTCGGTCAGTGGCCGGAGCCGCGGTATTGAATTCTCGTCGGTTTCGCGAAAGTCCGCCCTTGACTGCCCTCAATATTGATTTTTTTCAGGTGGGGCATCGCCGTGGCATTGCCCATTCGTTGAACCAGCCACTCCAAGTACGCCTGGCTCTTTGGATAGGCCGCGCAGCACATCCAGGCATTTGAACGTTGCCGAGCCTGCCCAGATCGGTTGACGGCGCTTTCTCGGTACAGGCCGAGGGCAGAAATGGCTTTCTTCCACATTCCAGCGCCGCCAGGCACTCCTGCGCCTCGTTGCATCATCGGCTTGGCGGCGCGTTGTTGCAGATCCAATATTCTGACCTATTGCGGTGACCAGGTCTGTGGCGGGAAGATTTTTCCTCATGCTCATCGTGGGGCATGGATCAATTCGCTCTGCCATTGCGGCGATGGGTCAGAGCTCAATGCCGCCTCCGCTCTCCAGGGGGCAGGTCGGCCCAGCACATTCTGCTCAGCGGGCTGATCAGCCGAGGGGCCCGGCCACCGACCTGACGGTAAGCGGCAATGGTGGCTGGCCTGCGTGAGCGGCCTGGCGCACAGCGAGCTGGAGCCAATCATTGCCAGTTCAAAGCGGGTCATGGAGACCATTTCGATAATGGTGGCACGCCGCGCCTTCATCGCCTACCATCATTGCCAGGCACGCGGAAAAAACTCCACTTCGCTGGAGGCATTGGCCTGATTGCCGAGCTTGTTCTTTCAGGCGCTGGATAGGAACTGGTTGCGGGGTACCGTCCGGGCGGTGACGTGGCGAGCAGGAAGCAGGTCAGGCCCCTTTTCGGCTGCGCCAGGGTCAGAAAGGCGCGCACATCGGCGCGAGCAGAACCATTTATGCCCGAACCAGTCGTGGCCTGGGCCAGGGCCACAAGGCCCACGGCGTAGCGCGAGTGTGTTGCGCGCACATCGTACCGCCTTGCTTTTCAGTCATTTCGCCATGCCGATGCGTTGGCGCCGCTTTTCTGTTCGATGGGGTAGATTGCGCGGGTCGTACTGGCGCGAGAGGGATCTTCCGGTAGCCATTTTGTCCGCCAGATGGCAGGCTGCAGCTTGAGTGCCGGCACGCAGGCGTAGGTCATGGTTCCATCGGGCAGCAGGTGCCTAGCCTCGATTGGTTATGCAGATTTACATGCTCGCGGCCGCGCCGACGTGAGCGCCTGGGCCGGGCGGGTCCAAGGCGCGGAGGTGATTTCCCTTGGGCGATGGCCGGCGCTCATCAACTGGCGTGATACGGCCGGGTGGAACTCCACCAGGTCAATGCGATTGCACCCGGTCGATGGCTTTTGAACACCGGTTTGTTCTTCGTTAGCCAGGAAACCGCCTCCAATCACAGCCGCGCCCCCTGCCGAGCTGGCCGTATGCGCCTAGCTCGTTATCCGCCCAGTCGCCCTGGAAAGCGGTGACACCCACTTTTCTTCCAGTGGGCAGAAATCCGCATGCGTAACAGATGGATACCCTTGCCAGCGGCGGCACCTGATTTGGTGACTTCGTGGGTCTCGGCATACTGATGCCATTTCATTGCTTGTGGGCTCCTTGCGCGAGGGCTGCGCAGACAAATCGGTGGTGATGCGCAGCGGGTGTAGCTTTCCAGGCTTCACTGGGCAACCCGCTGGCCGCGCAATGCGCGGGCCTGCGGAGACAGCGGTGGCGATAAGGTGATTCGGCGATCGCTGCCGACCCCAGGCAGCCAGGCAGTTAATGGATGTGTCGACGCTGAAAGCTGGCCGTTCGTCACTTGCCTTGTTTGATCAGCTTGTGAACAGTTTCCGCGTAGGCCGGCCCCGGTTTTTAGCGGCAGGCGTTCGGATCCACGTCTGGCTCAGGGGTTCCTGCAATCAGTTTGCGTGGCGAGCTGGCGGGCTGCTGCCAGGCGCGACGCCGAAAAGTTGGGCAATCCCCCGGCGCAGCCGGCCGGCCAGCAGCCGTGCACTTGGCCGAAAAAATTGCTCTTGAGTGTGTTGACTTCGAGCCGGGTTCGCGCGGGTAAAGACTTCAGCAGCCAGTGCGGCCTTTACCGGGGAAAGTAGCGATACCAGGCTGCCTGTTGGCGATACCCGCAGTTTGAGCCAGCCGGGCTCATCTGACGGCAGGCAAAACCGCCTTCTGCCACCATTTCCAATGCGCAGCGAGAATATTTTCGCGCCAGCGCTTTGGAATCGCGCTCCAGGCGTTGCAGTGGTGGTACGGTATGCCCATGGTGCTGAACCCCCGATTTCCACTAATATAATTAGTGAATCAGTATTCAGATCTTGATTGCAGGGGGTGAAGTGTCACAAACTGCGGCGTTTCAGCGACCTGGCCGATGATGATTGCGCCTTGATCACAAAAGCCGATCCACGCCCAGGCCCAGGGCCATGAACAGGATCATGGTTGCCATAACGGCCAGCCTTGATTTTTTTGCCAGGTCCCAAAGATGTAGCCATTAAACGCGCGACCAGCACGAAAAATCATCAGCGGCTGGCGATTGCTTCGAACTTGCTGGTAATTCCACAGCGTTTACTCCGGTGTGTAGGCGGCTATTATAAACGCGTTCCAGAACGCCGGGGCGTGTGACAGCGTCGTCGAGTGCGGCCCTTACACCGCTCTGCAAGTGCTCCAGTGGTAGCTTCGTGCTGGACTTGATCTGCGTCAGCACAAAGCTGGAGCGCTACGCTTTGGATACGCCTCGATTCTTGGTCAGAGACCCAGCAGCAGCGCTGATAATGCTCCATGCGGGGACGGGACTCTTACGGCGCAGTTGAATAATCGCATCCATTCCCGTCACCAGCAGCAGTCGAGCACTTCAGGCCGTCTTCGCGGATCGCACTTTCGAATCCGCGAAGCGCTCCGGTGTGTGCGGTCCATACCGATCATCCACAAAGCGGTTAAGCTCAGCCCAGTTTGCGCGAATTCAGCAGTGCTACCTTGGCGATTGGATATAGCCGCTGTCTTCAGTTGCTTGACCCGTCTGGAGCAGGGTGAGGGCGACAGACCCAATCAGCTCGGCCAGTTCCTGGTGCTGATTGCTTGGCATCGCTGCGCAAAACAGCAGAATTTCAGGTCGTATCGCATTCAAAGATTGTGCTCCAAATCATGCCAGCGGCTCCGTTTTAATTGCTCATATAGGAGGTAATAATTGGATTTAAGTTGCTGTATTATGGGTTAACTATGCACATTCTTAGGCAAGGGAAATGGCGCGGCATTGCCGGCTATGATGTCCACGTTCAACGGCCGGCAGGACCGGGTTGTCCAGGTTTGCCCTTACAAGCAGAACAGTGACGCTCAGGATTCCTTACCCAGTCTGTAGGCCAGAACCGGGTCACCCACGGCCACAAGGCCCAGGGGATACAGGGCACAGCTATCTTACCCGATTGCAATGCGGACATTCAAAAGCCGGTGAGCCTTTAAAGGTCTCGGCCGTTTCTCTTTTGGCTGGCGACAGTGCTGCCGGCCAGGTACGGCCAGGCGAGGTGCGGCGGCCAGGCGCGGCAACCCCCAGCAAGATGCTCAAACCGGATCGGTATGTCATCAACACATCGCCTGCGGCAAATCGCTGTATGATCGCGGCACGTACCCCGCTCGCCGAGATTCCATGCGCTTCCCAGCAGCGGCGTCTTCGTCGCCGGTATCTCCACCGTTGCATCTGCATAAACCCAGGTCTGCGGATTGCCGGCTGCCGAAAGTCATGCACATTGACCACGCCCTCACCCGCGCGCCAGGCTCAGGGGCCTTCGCTCATCGCGCACCTCGTCGGCAGAGTTCGCGTCCATCAGAAACTCTGCACGCGTTCCGACCTATCTGGATGGCGCTGTGGCAATCAAAGCGCAATCGCCAGCCCGAAAAAGCGTCCGCGGCGCTGAAGCCATAGGCGCCAACAAAAGGGCGGAGACCGATTGCTGCTGTGAGCAGCAGGTTCCGAACGGTTAATTGCAGTGAGTCGCGCGGGATTGCGGTAGAGCCGGTACTCTGGGATGGACGTGCCGTGAATTCAACAGCAGGCCGGATAGTTGGCCGGCGATCGAAAACAGGCGATCACCGCGACGCCCAGCCAGGGGCGCTATCAAGCGGCCCGGTGTCAGGCAGGCATCAATGCCTTTGCAGCAATTACCAGCACCAGCGACCAGTAGATAAAGGCGGACTGGGGCCAGCCGGCAAGCGCTTCGGCCTTGCCGTGACCGAAGCGATTTGTTCGTGGTTCCGCGGGTTCAAGCGCATAACGCACGCAAAACAGGATTGATGATGGATTGGCGGCAGCATTGCCATCAGTGAAGTCGATCAGAGAGGGCAGAGCAGGCTGACCGACCGGGACATCAGCAGACGCTGCTCTTCAACCCAATGAGTAACACCGCCACGGGCGACCGAAGGCATAAGTCGGCCAGTTGAGTAGTCGCTCTCGCTCGCCCCAAGTTTCAGTGGGGCGTTGTCTGGCTCATCAGGCTCTCGGAGGGCAAGCCTTACAGACGCCAAGCTATGAATGTCTGCTGGCTGAATTTTGGCCGGCGGTGCTCCAGCGGCAGATCCAGGTCCAGATCCTGCAGCCAGGATGGCCGGAGTTTGAGCGGGATCGACGACTGACCCTGAGCCGCGAGGGCATCCTGCAAGCGCTTTCAGGCCCAGGGTGTAATTCGCGTCAGGCAATAGGATGGGCGGCCTGGTGGCGAAGTCCACGGCAAAAAGGCGATACACCCGCAGGATGTAAAGCAAGAAAAGCCCAGGGAGTTAGCACAAACCCAAAGGCGCGGAGTCGAAGCTCGGCCAGAGATCTGCCCACGGCGTTCAGGAAAGAAAAAAACGGTTTGCCGCAGGCGGCCATTGGGCTGGTCATGGCGGTGGTCAAACAGAATGGCGGCGAGGGGTTTTCAAGGCGGCATTGATTGCGGAAGTCTCTACTTATTGAATGACAGGTTGCGTCACGGCTTTGCCGACCGGTTCTAGGTTGGTCAGGGCATAAGCAGAGGTGGCTTTATGAATAAAAGCGCCTTTTGGCCGCTTTGGGTGCTGCAATACCATTTTGATGGGATCTTCCGTTTGCCCAGTTGTGCTGGATGAGCTTGACCCCAGGCCGGCTGGCGCAGCAGCTTTTCCTGCGGCGGTGCGCAGGGGCG
>Ga0163217_1087291_pt1 | contig 11112 bp, 10 predicted proteins | sample SynspAceP_FD_185933 | JGI IMG/M metagenome (GOLD analysis project Ga0163217, IMG submission 185933) | Saline lake microbial communities from Ace Lake in Antarctica - Synechococcus sp. Ace-P (PacBio error correction) | ecosystem: Environmental > Aquatic > Non-marine Saline and Alkaline > Saline ... | reverse complement strand
CATTAGATCCAACGTTTGACTCCACTTTACAGTGCTTGGAACGTTTAAACAGTTTCATTCTTGATCCAATATTTTTTCAACCTGCCAAATGATAAACTCTCTCTTTAAATGATAGTCCATGTTTGGGAAGATGGATCTTCATGTACTGGTTAAAAGTACCAGCAATCTCTAAATGAAGCAGAAATCGATCAGATTTAGTTTCTGTTGTCCGTTTAGAGTATTTAAAAAGGGAGATTACGATTCGAGTTTGTATGCCATTATTATGGCGAAAAAGTTTTGATTTGATGGCTTGCCCAACTTCAACAATACGATTTTGCAAAAGAAGAACTTATTTGCCAATTCCGATCGAGCACAATGGCTTATTATGGAGAAGACTAACTTTAATGGTCTTGGATCCAGGTGAAAGACAACAATTTAACGATGGAAAAAATAAACTGATTTTATTTTGCCTGAACCGCCTGCCATTCCTAGAACGAAAGTAGTAGCGGCAAGACAAGAAGATTGAAAATCTATTGGGACAATAACTCAGAAATAGGTCCATTGATCCAATTAACCCATAAAAAAAAGATTTTGAAGGGGTATCGAGTGTATTTATCAAATAGGATTTTGATGTTCACTGGCGTCAGAAATTTTATCGAAAGATTTAGTTGCATTTTGGATGAATATGATTTGCCAAACAATGAAAAGTTTAAGACATTGGTTTGGATGACATTCGATTGTCACTCCTGTATATTTACAGGAGATACCAACGTTCTATCATTATTTAAATATGTCATTGACAATTTATTGGACGGTTGGCAATATGGCCGTTTGCCGTTTCTGCATTTGTTTTACTGGTGACGAAGAAAGCAATTTAGAGGTCATTGGAATCAAGTATTTAGGAAAATAACTTTAGAAGTCTTTCCTGGAAAAAGCCATTCAGAATCAATTTGATGAAACGAACCATTTACGCTTATCAAATTCCTTATTACTTAGGAGCATTCAAAATGGTGAGGGTAGAAGTAACTTTCAGAACCAAAGTAGAAAGTTGCATTTTTTAGAATCTACCCAAAAAGATGTGTGATTCGGTTATTTGCACCTGCCAGGGAATTTAATCGATGAGATATTTACCAACAACCTAGAATACGATGTAGTGATATCAAATGTTTGATACATTTGGGGCAGAAAAACAAAAAGAAACAATTAAATTTTCTGGTGGGGAAACATGCTCTGGGAACCCACTATCGAAATCTACTCAGATTATCAGTAGAGGAATTTATTTATTCTCGGTAGAGGAATGTTAGACAACAACGGAACATATAGAGGAAAATTCCACAATAATTATAGTAATAGAAATTTTAAAATTAAAATGATGAAAAAAATTTTACTTTCTTTAGTCGGCCGATTTGCAGCAGGAACGGGCAATGGGCTCAAACTCCAACACCTTGTGAGCATATTACGAACATCAGTTATTTAGCCCGTCAGAGTTAGCTGCATGTGTCGATACGAATATTTACTTAAATACGGGTAGTAAAAAACACGAGGGACGTAGGTTACACCAGGAAATTTATCTGAAGTAGGATCAGGTTCGGTAACAGGTGGTTCACGACCATTTATTTATTTGATGGACCACTGCTTCTGGCAAATCGGTGCTGCGGATCATTCGAGGAATTGAAATTATGGGTGCAACTGGTAGTCCATTAACTCCTGTAACGCGATAGAGAATGCACAAGCAGGAAAATATTTTAAGAAAAATAGGCGAAGTGACTCAGTATGCAGGGTGGTCTTCAGTGGCTCCTTTGCAATAGTAGCTCCAGTAACATTAATTTCTCCATCTTCAGTAATTCAACTCCCAGCATGATCTCTATTTGGAGATTGAATGACCAAAGTAGAGTGATAAACGCCTACAGGAGAGCAGTGGGAAAGGCGTTCTTCGTAGGAATTTCAGAATGTAACTGTTACTGCTGTAAGTATTTTCCAAAGTGGAACAAGAGTTAGTTTTGATGTTTCTGAGCAATGGAAATCAAAATCAATGTTTCAGATGAGTTTTTAGCAACAACGTATGACTTCACATGCTGTGGTAAACAAACTCACCTTAATTCAGTAGCGAATGGTGGTCCTGGTACAAGGTACATTGTCCTCGTAGTCTGGGAACATGTTAGTGCAAGCAAAAGGAATGATCAGACATTCTGAAAACGGATTGTACTTGGTGGATCAGGTAGAGGATACGAATGAATCCATTTGATTCAACTCATTATGGTAAAAAGGAATCATTCCTCCCACGTGTTACGAATTTTAGTGAGAACCCCAATGGTTGCCAATTCCAACACCAACGGGTTAATATTACGGCTAATATTGCTGATGCTGATGGTGTCGTAGTTTCTGCAACATTGATTTTATTCTGGCAGATCCATCTTGCCTGCACTTCCACTTTTACTTTTCTGTAACATTGACTGCAACGGGTAGCTCATATATAGTGCTACTATCCGGCTTTTCCTTTGGATACTATGGGTGAGATATTTTATTGAAGCAATGACGATAGCTGGCAAATGTAGCAACCTACCCTGGTTTAACAAATATGGTTTGTACACTGTTTCGTCAGATTGAGTATTAACAATTATGAATGTTTCAGAATTATTGGAAACAATACAAACGATAATCTCCATCACGAAGGACAAACTGTAACAATAACGAGTTGCAGTTACTGCTTTCTATTGAATCAGTATAACTTAGGATTATGTTATATCAAGATAACATCAGGAAACAGAATATGCAGGAATTAGTGTAACAACGAATGCCGCATTGGGTGTTTAGCTATAGGAGACGTGTACTGTAACGGAATTGTTATGAAATCGTAACGTAACAGAGTAGGCTGTTACTAATGTTACTTAACTTAAATGCCATTTCCAATATTGCCTCCAATTTCAGTAACTCCAGCATGGCAAGTTTTGCAGCTAAAGGTGAGTGAAATGTATGAATGGCATGTTGATTAGCTGGATATCCAAAACAATGGAAAATTGAAGTATTGAAGAAGATTTAGGGGAAATGGAGAATACGAATGGGTTTTTTAGCAGGTTCAACTGACTTTGTTAGGAGTTTAGCGGAAGAGTAATGGTACCTTTGCTCATTTTCTTAAATTGTCTTGGGATTACGGATAACATTCTATATCCCCAAATCAAGGAGTAATGAATTTCCTGCTATTATTACTGATACAAACTGTTACTCAAGATATGGGATGCATTAAATGTATTGTTTGGGAATCGGTTTAATCTTATAAATTAAACTCCAAGAAACCAATGCAGATTTTATTAACTTCTTCTTTACCATTGGAATTGTAGGTGTAATGAAGTAGTAAAATACTATCGAAATGAAGTATTATCCAAACCCTGCTTCAAACAATTGTGACTATTGGGAAGTGAAAATGCAGAAGCGTAAACTACGAAGCATTTTTCTATGATTTAAAAGGGACAATTGTTGAAGTTGAATCATGAGAAATACGACCAAACCAAACGTAAACGTATCTATTTTAACAAACGGTGTGTATGTTATTAGAATATATGAATGGCAATGAAGTAGTTAGGAACTACAAATTGGTTATTTCAAAATAATTTCTTTTATTGGGAGTGGGGACTTAATCCACTCCCCTTATTTTACTTTATGAAGCATTTAGCATCATTTTTGTTTCTTATTTTTTAGTCGCTGCGACAAGGGAGAGAAAGAGTATTAACCAAGGCTCCTTAAACCACAATCCGTTAAGAAATCAACCTAATCTGGTGAAAATCCGATTGAACGTGTTGTTCGATTGAAGCTGGACGTAAAGATCCCAGATGGCTATGTAAAAGGCTATGATTGTCTTTTGACAACACCAATTGGAGTTTCCATTTCAACCAATCAAGATTCTACTTTTAGAATTTTTCAATATCTGCGGGAATCTGGATTACAGTAGACATCAATATTTATTAAGAGCAGTAGACAACGAAGGTCTTGAGAAATCCTACTCCTGTTATTTAATGGTAATCCCATTAAAAATACACCACCTGAAGGAATGTTCAATGAACAATTGAGTTTCGGATAGCTGCAAACATTGTGGTTACCGGCGCATGGACTGCGACTGATGTAAGACGGCCAATGAATTCATTAAAGCTGCTTACTGAAAATTAATTGATGGTCAGTGGTTTGAAATCAATAGAGATAGAAAAAAACATTTCAAATCATCCCTCAGAACCCAACAGTGAGTGGCAGAGGAATGCATTTTGATTTACTAATGAAAATTGATAAAATCGGAGTTCTACTATTTTTAGTGGAATTCGATGTGAATGATACCCAATACGTTTACTTTAAAAAGTAGTAGACGCTCAATTGACCGAAAGTAAAGTAGATACTTCTTAAACCTTTTATTGAGGGGGAAAAATAATGATGTGCTTTTGATTGCAGGACTTATCAGCCTTCCTTCTGGACATTTTATAAAAAATACCCATGAAACAACATTGGTGTTCCTATGATTACATCGACTTTTATGGCAAATTAATTTCACAAATTTACCTCGTTTATGGAAACCCTACCTTTTACGTTGGATGTTGTTGCAATACCAAAGGTGTATTTCTTCTCAGATGAATCAGGCAGTTATTAAATCTTACAAACCAGGCAATCTCGGATGATTATTGGAGTTTGCTGCCTCCTGTCTTTTCAAAAATATCAAAACATTTGGTGGTAAGTTTTTTAATCACTACCGTTTTAAAACGACTTTTCCAATATGCCAACCTATTTATGGAGTAATGGCCAATTGAACTTGGCAGAATCTCCGAATTTTGGAGTTCGTATTTTTAATGACAGTGCAATTATTCCTACAGATGTAACCTTCCCTATTTTGAGCCAACTAAATTTTGGGATGGGTAAAGACTTTTTATCCCACTTCTGATGCAGCTGTTTTTTTACCGCTCAGGATTAAGAAGCCAAATTACCAGTTGGAGAGGCCCCAAATTACTGTAGCATCGGTTCGGAAAAAAAATGGAAAGGCGTTATCAAGTTTTCTTTCAGTTCAGTTGTGGAAGTGTGCAAAAAAAATAAATCAGATTTAGACGCATTTTTAATTTCCCCCCCCCCAAAAAGTATTGAATGTAGAATTCCAATTAATAGATGAGAATTTAAGTTAATAATAGCGCTTCTTATAGCGGGTTTTAATCTTACTCCTTTTTTGCTCAAGAGGATAAAGGAGATGCGCTAATACTGGAACGATAAAAGCGGGGTGGGTTGGTGGTAATAATAGACGAAACAGACGGTTGTGAACCTTTAATTGGAGCACTGTTTGATTGTAGGAACCTACCGTGGACATTCCAGCTGATTTGGATGGAAATTTTGAATTTCTAAAAATGAAACCAGGGGATTATTCCTTAAAGTTTACTTTTATTGTTTTGGAAGAGAAGCAATTACAATGGGATAACCGTTAAGCCGGTGAAACAACACTTTAAATGTAAAATGCTACCAGCATTCGCAAACGCTAGAGGAGGACCATTGTAGGAAAAAAATATTGTCAATTTGAATCGGCTAGCACAGAAGTGGACCATTTCTCGAAAGAGATTAAAGAAAAATGAACGTGAGAGACGTTTCAAAGAAATTGCGCCATGCAATCAGAGTTTCTAAAACGCCGGTATGGATTGCGATCAGAGGGTGCAAGAGTATATGAACTCGATTACATCGGTTGATGGGATTTCTGCCACAGATCCATATGGCCGGAACAGGTTTTGGATTAGATGTTTTCTTCAAGTTTCTATTGAAAGCCTGAACATTCATTACTGCGTGGAGTAGGAGCCGAATATGGCGATGGTTCATCTGGAATTTATTTCCACTACATTCGAGAAGGTGGAGAAAAAGTGAAGTTTCTGGAAGCTGGATGCGAGATAATTTTGGATTTAATGAAAACCCAAGAAACAGCTGGAATACTGATAAGCAGAATTTTCTATGGGCCCAATGGCTTCTCACAAACAAAAAAGACTTTCCTTTGTTTTTGAACGCTACAATGAATTTTATCAGACAATTATTTTGGAACCATTACAGCCAATCAGTTGCACTTCATCCCCTTTACAGGGAATGGATCCTTTGGTTCGCCGCGCCAAGACAATGCCTACACAAATACGGTGAAGTTGGCCATAAATTAAGAAGGGAACAAAATCCACCATTACCAATCAGCACCAGTTTTTAAGAGTTAAATCAGGAATACAAGACGCCTACAAATGTTGATTCGACGCAATACTCAACCAGGTGTTCAGGTGGAAGAAGTTTGAAATTTAGGACAATGCGAAACACCACCTATACACACCAAATCTAATTTTGATGCTTTAAACTTAAAGCACCCTCATTTAATGAACAATTGGGTGGGTTAATGTTTCAGTGGGTCGATTGTTTACCAATTGAGCGGCTGATTGCCAAATGGGCCGACCTTTAGATATCCAACTGTTATCAGATTCTACGATGAAAGTTCAATAGTACTGATCCGGTTACAATTATTAACAATCCGGGAGAAGATGGCAGTATGTATTGCCTGGACCAAGGTTTGTCAACAACAATGGAATTTCGCCAGTTTGCACGATCCACTATGCTAGAGAATTAAACTTTAAATACTTCATTTTCGAGATATTCTTAAAAAGTGGATATAAATTATCCTTTGTTTTCGAGCATAAGTCTACTGGCTTACCAATGGGTAGAGGTAACTAAGCCTGGATTGGAAGGCACCTATGTAATCAATGATCATAACAACGCCCATCGACTGTGTTGTTCGTCGAATGATATTGGGTCGGGATAAAAGCCTTTAATGGTGGATTCATTTGTTGCTGATGAAATCCAATTTTACAAAGGAATCATTTAGCCACAGTGGCGTTGCGATTGAATTATTGGGGCACCAGGAAAATTTGGCTGATTAATGCAGTGAACGATCCAAACCTCTCCAGTGATTGATCAAGTAAGGAGAAGAATTATAAAGACAAAAAACAATCGATGTTGCAGGATATAGAGTTAAGACTCGATTATTGCCGAAAAATCGACACGGTTTCCTTTCCTGTGACAGAAAACAATGTTGCCTGTATTTTAATTACGACATTCAATGAAATTTGCCGCATCCACGGTTCTTTATGCAGGGTTTAAATGATCCTGATTACCAGCATCAATCCATTTCTTTATCAAACTTAGGAAATCCCGACAATCGACCTGAAGTAAATATTCTTACGAGATTGGATATAAAGCTCAGGATTACAAAGGATTTGGGAGTGAATGTAGCCGCATTTAACAACAACCGATTTGATACATCGTGCAAGCGAAGTGTGATCGTAAACGATCAAACTGGAACCGACCAGTAACCAAAAGGAATGTACATCAATCAAGATTATGCAAAAGTGATCGGAGTTGCAGGTTGGGGATATCTAATCGTTTTGGAAAGTTTGGAGAACCTTCTTGAATGTAACGTATCAAGTTAGCTAGGAGGGAAATCAAAACTCTGCTAGAGAGTCAGGAAATTGCAGATTGAGCAAAATGGATCGGTTTCTTAACTTCTGAACAGTATTTAGCTTCTGACCGACCTTGGGACATCACCAGGTGGGATTATTTTAAAGGAGATACTTGGCTCTTAGAACTTAGGTGTTTCTACCAATGGCTTTAGAGCTTTTTTCTCAGCCAATTATCAATCTGGATTTAGATATAACTCCTTATGCGTTTGATTGGCTATTAACGATTTGGGCTAGGGACCTTTGTATCGATTGGGAAGAAGATAAAGATTTGTTCTAAAAGTGCCAAAGGCTTGCGTTCAGTGGAGATTTAAAATTTGACAAAGAACATTTCATTAAAGGATAGAACTCCGGTATTACACTTTCTATCGAAATACGAAATATATTCAATAATAAAAACGCACAAAATTGTGAAACCCGCATTACTGGGCGAAGCTATGAAACTAGGAGATGATGTGGCCGAAACGAATGGAGAGATCCAAGATTTACATTGGTCTGAGGAAGCAGGAGTTGGCCTTCTGATAACCCCCGCTAGATATTTAGCACCCAAGAACACATTTTATACGAATCGGCATTTTGATTTTAAGCATGAAAGAAAACTTTATATATACTCCTTCTAGGTTTACGGCATTGTAGCATTCAATAGTTGCTTCAGCTCAAACTGCTGCCAAACTTTGGAGTCAACGAGCGGGATTGTCGTCATTGTTTCGTTTTTTGAAAAAATGACATGAGTCCAAGAAATCTGCAGTTTTATCCAGAAACAGTGTTGCGCTTTCTGGCGATGCATTTTCGTTGTATATTCTAATCCGGCTTCCAGCCACCGATGCAAAAGGTTTTACCTTTGGCAACTTCTATTTGAGTTTAGGAGCAGGAGTCAACAAATCCTATGTTTCTGCTATTTTTCCAAGATAAAAATGGGAATCGGGATTTGGCTAAGCATGAATATTTTAAATTCAGAAAAAAATGAGATTTCGCAACAGAATTTCAGCCTGAAGGAACTGCGTGAAAAATCTATGTAACCCAATATGGCGTTAGGATTGACCTATTTCCAAGAAATGTCGGATATGTTTTCGGCAGAGTGGCTTTTAAATACATGCTATGGAGCAAATTGCAGAATTACCCGCAACTCGACTGTGCAGTAGATGTTTCTTTCTTGTATTAACACCGATTATAAAGATTTGAAATTGCGTTATGCGTTGCAAAATTTTGGATGGTAATTCTGCGCTAAGTGAGCCGACGAAGTTCAAGTGAGGCTTTAATAGAAGATTTAAATTCATTGGAATGCAAGGAACTATACGGTGTCCTACTGTGTTCAAATGGGCGCATCTATCGTTCCATTGAAAAAGGAACAGATACTCATAACAACTGCAATACAGTTGAATCAATCCGAACGACAATGTGAGAATTATAGGTAGGGTTGGGTTTGTACATGAAAATTGCTAATTTGTTACGATTCAGGAATTAAGTTGAACATTTGGACGGACAAGGGTTATCCAACTTGGGGTTTAGGATGCGTTCGAGCCTAATGTGGCTGGGTTTCCCTATTCACATTTGATTACGCTGCAAATCCAACAGAATATTTTGGATTCAAACACCATGATTGGATGTCTATGGCATTTAATAAAAATTGGGAGGAACGTATGATAAAAAATAGAATTATTCAAGTATTAATTTGACGTCCATTTGCTTTTCACTTCATGTGAAAAAATATTTGGAGATAAAAACAGCACTTCGACTTTATAGAAGTCACCAACCCAGAATTATAGAGAAAGTGGCGTATGTTCTGCTGCAGCGCTGCCCTTCTTTTAAGTAATATTGTGTTGTCGACACCTACTTTGTTTTTAGCTGGTTTTGATGAATTATTTATGTTAGTAGATCAAGCACACAAGAAAATAATAGCATTTGATGAATCCCGGTAGAGAATTGGGGCGAAAGATTGTGCCAGGGGTGATCTCAATTGCCAGGATAGCGATTTGGGACCATTTTTAGCGATTAGGAGGAGGACAACTATTTATCAGTGCAATTTTACAAGAAAGTTATCTTGTAATTTATCGGACTAGATCTTTCAAACTCCATTAGGGTAGCATTAATATTGCCAAAAATTAAACGAAGCAAGGTATTTCATCCTTTTACGAAACCTGTGACCCTGCAAAAATACGGACTCCACTTGTTGATTTTTTTCAAATGGGATTGGAACTTTAGCGGATTAATAAATATTATGTGACACGTCAGGGCACAGCTCAATAATCCCAATCAGGCAAGAACTCCTTGATTGACGCTGTTTTATTATTTTGACGCCAATGATACATATGTTACTTCCATAGCAGTAACTGTTAGTGGTGCATTTGCTAACGTGCGATGATTATTTTAAGAAACCTTACGCTATTTTCTTTCATTGGGTTAAATAAAACCACACAAATCAATGCTTCTTCATAAGTCAGGATTTATTGTAACTTCTTGAATGACGAAACGGTGTTGAAGGTTTCAAAAAATTGAGTATTCAGAGTCTGATTTTGGAAGTCAGTACCAATTTCTTCGCTGTATCAGTTCCCGGAGACGATTCAGAAAAGCTGGATGGTTTTTTGTTTACACCCTTATTAAATTTGAACAGCCTTAGGCGTAACAATTACTTGGAGACGGAAACCAATTTACATCTGGTTGCAGACCCGATTTAAAGATTTTTTTATTCCCAGTTTTCGGGAAATGGCTATTGAAGAGTAACGCCACCACCTTGCTCAGCGAGAGACCAAGTTTTTGTTAAAAACTTCATTTGGAGGAAAACAGGTTCGAATTGAACCATTTAGGAAATCCTACTTCATGGCTTATAACCAAACCGTATATTATTAACCGTAGCCGAGGCCGGAAATGGCAGGAGTGTTGCGATTTTAAATTGACATTGGAGTATTAAGATACATAACCGATTTCTTTAATATTAAGTTAAACGGGCCTCTTTCAAAATTTCTGAAAGAGCCGTTTTTATTTCTTTACAAATTTCATCGTCTTTGTATTAGATTTCTCCCTTATTCTCAAAAAATAAATCCGGCTCTAGAAAATTCAGCAACTTGAAACTCTCCCATTGATTGTGGGAAGTGTTCTCATAAAAATATTGACGGCCCATTAAGGATCAAATTTATTTCAATGCCTACTATCTTGAACCGGGCATTTCATCGATTGAGAAAGAAGTGATTTTCATCATCAACAGGATTGAGGAGGAATACACTCAATGGTTTTCCTTTTTCCAAATTCTGCTATAGAATTGTTGTGTGGGTCTAACATTGAATTTGAATTGGTGGTCAAGAGGCCATATCTTCTATAATCCATCGGGAGGGTTCACTGAAGGGGATTTATCCAAAAACCTCCCAGGGTTGAGAACATTGGCAGGTTGTAATTCCGTCCTCGGTTGTGGGATAAAATAAATTTTGGGAAAGTGTATTCTTTTCTGGGGGCCTCCACCCATTAACATGGAGGAATTTGCAACCAGGAAAAGTTCAAAGTTGTTTAATCCCAAAAATAATATCTTGACTATTTTTTAATGAAATTCGGTTAGGACTTATAATGGGGACTTTACAAAAAAAAAAAAGGTTGGGGGGGGCGGGACCCATTTAATCTTTTTTTTATCTTCCCTTTTCCTTTCCCTTGG
>Ga0163217_1106785_pt1 | contig 11113 bp, 5 predicted proteins | sample SynspAceP_FD_185933 | JGI IMG/M metagenome (GOLD analysis project Ga0163217, IMG submission 185933) | Saline lake microbial communities from Ace Lake in Antarctica - Synechococcus sp. Ace-P (PacBio error correction) | ecosystem: Environmental > Aquatic > Non-marine Saline and Alkaline > Saline ... | reverse complement strand
GAGCCGTCGTGCAAAATATTAAACCAATGCCTGTTTAGAGCGTGTCATCAAGGGAATATCGACCCTAATATTATTCTAAAAATCACGCTTGATTGGGTCTTGCTGGGCAAATCAGCCACTTGAGCAAGAACTGGGTTATTGCTAGTCATCCCCGTTTGGCTCGTTAATTTATTGACGATTGCGCATTCTGCTTGTCTTGGTGGGCATTGAGGACCAAGATGGCGCTTTTACTTATTTTTAGGTACGGGCAGCTGTGGGTTTTTTTATCGAATTGAAACGGTTTTCATATTGTCGCGGCTGGGCTTCCGTTAATCGGATCAAGCAGTGGTTGCTTCAATTGGGTTGTCTGCTTAGAGCATTATTGGCAGCGCTTGATGGAACATCTCGCCCAATCGCAATGACGAACAGTATTAATGCCGAGTTTGCTTTATCGGCCAGCAGGAATATGTATTGTTCCCAAAATCGTCAGCCGTTACCAAAAGAATACGGAGCCTTGCCATTCAGTTTTCGGATTTGCTTCTGCAAAAAAGACCCTGTCGCACTGAAGATCGTCCTAGAAACAGTGGTTTGATTAGTCAAATATTTAGATTGTTTGATTTGCAAAAAGGCGCAAAGCAGAATCGTGCTCGCTGGTGGACGTATCAGACGTCATTAAAGCCTTACTTGCGAAACACTTACCTTACGTATTTATGCGAATCCCAAAGGACAGCAATGGCAGGGCCGATATGATGGCCAAAGAACAGAATTGGAAAGGATGGCAATATGACGACAATATTTGCAAGACGGCTGTTGATGGCGAGCAGTGGCTGAGCAATCCAAGAAGTTGACGGTATTGCGGGTCATGCCAAGGTCGTCAATCGTGCCGCGCAAGCGCCAAAGTATCCCCACTGATGTCGTGGAAATGCTCCGCTTCCGTGCGCTCTTACGATGTGCATTCAATGGCGGCGGCGGGCACCTTGTTTAACCATACGCCAAGACCATTATCGCCTTGGAAAAAAATCGTTCAGGTCTAGCGGCAGTTCGGCACGGTTTGGCTATGATCCGACCACTGATTTCTGATGACATTACGATTATGTCTGAGGCGATGACGCGGTGAATGAGGCTCTCTCACAAAGATGGGCGGCCGTCTTAGTTTGCATTATGAGGTCCTTATTTAAACCCTGTTGCGTAAAGGGGCTTGTCATAAATGAATATCACTTCGTCAGCCAAATTAAGAACATTCTTCGCGACCATATTGGATGTCAGTCGCCGTGGAAAAATGTATGGGTAACTTTGGCGCCGGAACAGGTACGGCAGGTTTTTATCGAAGGTTATGTCTGAAAGACCTGTTGTATTGGCATTCTGCGGGCAACTTGATGAACAAGCAATGGCGGCTGTAAACAGTGGTGCCCGCAGGCTTTACGCATTTATATTAATCCATGACACCACTGACAGCCGTGAGCCCGGGCTTGGTTTGTGCCTCTTTAACACAACAGGCAACCAACTTGGTGTGGCTTGAAGTTGCCATGGGTACATCGATGTTCACCAGCCTCTTATGAGAGTTGCGATCTGCAGCAAAAAGGTTGCGAGCCACATCATGGCTGGTGACGGAATGCGATCCAAATGTTGTTCAGCTGAACCGACGATGGCGTTTTTAGGAAAAAAAAATACGTCGCTAGTGATGGCAAAGTCACCACGAAGAGATTGGCACCTTAAGCGGTTTGTTCTGATTGGACATGCAACGGCGTTCGAAATACTATTTTTCAGACGGCCCGAACTCACAGTAAGCCTTTGCAGATGGCGTCTCTAAAAAACCCGGCTGGAATTTTTAGACATAACGATCAGTTTTCCGGTTCGAATTAAGCTCCTGACTATTTTCGGGCGAGTCTGTGGCGCTTATGTGAAGACATCAGTTTATCAATAAAACCTGGATTAGATGGAAAAGTAGCTGGTCTTGATGACTTTTTTTTTTGTATTTAGCCAGTTGTTGTTAACAGATAAATATCCCCGTGCCCATTATTACCGATGTCACAGGATTTTTTTATTTGAACACTCTTGGGAGTGAATGCATGTTACGTCGATGTTTATTAGGGTTAGCAAGTCGCTTTTTCTTGTCTGCTCCTGCAGTAGCTATTCATACAAAATCACGCAGGTAAAGGCGATCAGTGAGTTTGCCTTTGTTGCCGGTTGGACATGATGATCAAGAAAGTTTTGTACATTCACCACGGGATGTGTCTGACCAAGCCGTGCTGAGAGCGAAACAAGCCAAATTATGCGCCTCGTTTGCGTGGACGCGCGTACCGAATTACCAAGCCTCCGCAAGTTAATACAGTGCTAGAAAAGGGTTGTATGCTTTTCCGAATAAAGAGCAGGCTTGAGGTGTTTTGCTTCTGTGCCTCATCCATTGGGGCATTGCAAGTAAAAACCTCGCATTATTCGCCACGTTTGGCTGATGTATGTAGTGGTTTGGAAAGGATCCAATACAAGCACAAGGAATTGACTCGAAGAGGCCATTTTGTTGCAGAAATCAGGTTTGGTCACCATCGAACAACTGATATTGTGCTTCAATTGCCTGTTATTCCTTTTGCGCTGGGTGCTTTAGAACTTAAATCAAATATTGGACACCATTTGAGATTATTCGATAAACGCGTAACGACCGATTCTTACTGACGTGATTCGTGCATGGTTGTGATAGGCCGATGGTTGGCATCTGTATGGTGGTAGCCGTCCACTAAGCCATGGATCGCTTGCAATAATACGACCCCAATTCCGTAACCACAAATGAGCTTGCGGCCAAACCTTGCTCTGCTCGCTTTGCGTTTCCTCTTCTACATAACGATTTTGTACAGCATAAACTAATATTGTTTTTCCCTCACACAGTGCTGTCTAGCAGCTTGGTGCTGTCAGGGTTGAACTTCGCAGTGGCGTTCTTTCTTTCACGAAGCACGAGAAGTTGGCTTTGGTTGGCGCGGGCTTCAATTGTTCGGAAAATGGGCTGGTGTCGACAACAAAAAACCAAAACGTTTGTTGAACCAGCCAAAACACGGAACCATTCCAAATAAATAACGCCAGCTTTTTACCTGCTTCTCTTCGTGAGCGGTTGACAAAAGCGGTGCCCTTAAAGCCTGATCGAAATAAATGAGACCAATGCGGCGGCCTGAAATCACGTATCGAGGCTGGCCTTCAAAACGATTGGTGTGGTTTTGACCAGATGAAGCTGATTCTAACACGCGATTGGGCGTCCCTTGCGACAACCCCTTCTAAACCGTCGGATTTCAAAAAATCACGTGTTTCGAAATTCGCAAACGTAAGACTTTGTGATCACGCTCTTTACCACGATAAATGCCAGGACCAAGGTTCGTAGGCGTACACTTCTGTCATGGTTGAAGGCTCTCCCACTTTAGACATCAATTCTTCTGTGATACCGAGTTATTGAGTAAGCAGTTGGCGATTTGCCAAACAAACGACCCCGCGTATTGGAATTCGTTCGCCAGTACACACTAAACCGTGACGATTCATATTGTGCGCTGAAAACCATGGGTACTAAACGGATCGCTGCCCTGAGCAACCAACAAACCTTCGTACAAGGACTTTGTTGCTCCTCGTTCTTCCAAGTTCACGCTGTAATACACGGAAAAATGAATGTTCCGCATCCAACAACACTGGCGGGCGCGAATAGCAGTTTAAGAGATCATAACAGTCATCACTAGCATGTAAAAAGGTCCAAAAATAGGCAAGAGACAAGTTAGTGGTTATAAACCCGATTTTTTTTTTTTTTTTTTGGGGGGTCTTGGAATTTTACATAATTGTTTTTTTTTGATTATTTTTTGGGCAATGCTGCTAGGGTATTATCTGTGTGAGAATCTCGGCTGTCATGGTTCTGGTTTAGTGTTGTGGTTTGATTTACTTACAGGTCGAAATTTACTAGGCCCTTATAAAACCTATTCTTGGAGCTCAACGGGGCTGAGATATCGACATAAGAAGTGAGAAATTCATGCACGAAAATTTTGACTGTAAAAAAAAACCCCTTTTCAGGGTTTAAGCCAAAGTACCACACTAAAAAATCGGAAAAATGATGTCATGGTTTAGTCACTATTTACCCACTACTGAATATTGTTTCACGTTATAAGCCCTTATATTAGGCATTTAAATATATCACTCCGCTTGTTTATTATGGCGCTGGTGATACTGGTTCCCAATTATGGAATTTTGCTGTTGAGCTTCTTGCAGAAATGAGCTTATTTGGTTACGTAAATAGCCAAAAATTTTCTATGCCTCCATCTTGTCAAAAAATGGTATGTAGACCATTGAAAAACGTCTTGAACATGCATGCTTGGGGTAGTTGTTGCCGTTGTTTTGATTGGTTAAAAAGGGTTAATGTTGCTAGTGCCTTAGAGCGTAAAATAGGACAAAGTCTTCTACTCCACATCCAACTATGAAATGTTTTAACTCGGTTTAGTACATTTTAACAGAGAATGCTGAGGAAGTCAGTCCAAAAAATCCCTGCTCAGTCGGAATGAGCGGTATGCCTTGCGTATTCGCTCCACCACTAAAGTGTAACCAAAGTGTAAGTTAAACTGTATTTTTTGTGATCCAATCTATTCTTTAATGCCCAAATCGTAGTGATTTTGAATAATTAGCTTTTATAGAAATAGTGACATTTGATGCTGGTTAGTTCAAAATCAATGCGAAAGGCAGGCAGAACAGTATGTTATCACCCATCAATCTGCAGCGCTGTCATAGTAGACGCAGGAGCAGAAAGTGATTGCTTGCTAACATGCCTATAGTCAATTAGGTCTGAAGTTCGGAAAGCAGTCAGAGCCCACAATCAAACCCCAACTTCCTTGCTCAAGCGTTACGATAAGGATACCAAAAAATTATTTTGAATGGTGCAAGCTACACCTTAAATGCAAGTCAATATTTGCATTGAAGCTTAGCGCGCATTGATTCTTGTTCTCTTATGTATTTCAGCCAGTCCTAGTACACGTGTTAGTTGAACAAGCTTGGGCAGCAATTAAACGGACTTAAGGTCAAGATTCGTATTGCTGTTTTTAAACTGGCACACTGGTGTGATGGACGCTACAAAATTAGATCAGTTAATTCACGGTGCCACTCAGTATTTAATAAAAAGATTTTGAATTTAACTCTCGGGGTACATTTTTAACAATCGGTGCTTCTAAAAATAAAGACAAGTCTGCTGTGTTTATCGAGAAAGACGATGTTTATTTCATGCTGAATTGTCGCCGTCCCTTGATTCAAATAATGCAAAAGATTCACCCGCTTTCGTATTATCTAAACGATCTGAAACTCGCGATCTTAAACAGTTTCGAAGATGCTCTCTCAAGTAGTCAGTAACACTATACGAGCGTATTGAAGATTATACGGATAAAATGGTTTGGTCAATACGTCAACCCAGGTTTTGAAGTAGCTCTTCACGGTTACTTCATAACAAGAAGTCACAAGGTAAGAAAAGCCAATGTTTCTTACTCAACGTGAGCAAACCGATAAAGAAAGACCGATTAAACGCATTTCGCAAAAAAATCTGAAAGCTGCGTCAGCCTTTTTATGAAGAAATACTGGAATTTTGAAAAAGCGGGGTTCCCTACTGGACGTTTTGTCAGTACAACCCCATTTTAATAAACCTGGAAACATACTGGATTTGTTGGCGTAGCTCTTGACGTGCGTGACATAAAACGCCAAGTTGTTGGAACAAATTAATCAAAAGGATGCCATCAGCAGCCATTCGCGCGTTATGTAGAATTCAATTCAAAATGGTCAGTTTATTTTTCAGCGAATGATTTACACCAAAGAACAGCTTAATATCATAATGACGCTCAAATACAGAGGCATGGAGGCAACTTAAAAGGATTAGTTAGATCAACCTCGGGTGAATAAGATCGAGCAGGTGTATCACAGTCCAACACTGTGAATGATGAAACTTAATCATAACAATGCTGAAGTGATCTACTAGATTGCAGTTATTTCTTCAATCCCACTGACTGTAAAATGCTCCAAACGCATTTGCTAAGTACATCCACGTCTTTCAGTCAGTAACGTTTCGCTCCGTCAATAAGTTGGTTTAGTCAAAACACATCGGTTCTGACTGTCGAACTATTGGCAAAATTCAAACAACGTGAACTACTATTAAACGCAGTGGCCGACAAACTAACTTACTGGCTCTAAATCCGCAATTGAAGCAGCAGAGCGCTGGTGAAGCAGGGTAGAGGCTTCGCCATAGTGGCGGGATGGAAGTACGTAATCTATCCAAACTCAAAACGAAGCTGACCCCGCTGGCCGTGGCAATCAGCGACAAATGCTCTTCGAATGTGCATCATATGTGACTTCATTGGTACAACTCAGGCGAGTACTACATTTAACGGACAATATGTCCACTGGGATTGAAAGCCATCGTATGGGTCGATGGGCCTTCCGTGACATTTTTCCTACAAGTTAGCTCATATACGTATAAGGAGGTCCCGAGGAAGTTTTCTATAAGTGAATACCCCAAAGACTCTTTGTTTCCCAGAGCCCTTAGAACAACAGTCTCATACATATAAGACAATATAGAGATGTGATTATTTGCTTACAATGTACTCGACCCAACCCGGCGGAGCGACTCTTACAGGTTACGTATTCAGAGTGCACTCAGTTCTCGTGTCTAGTATAAACGCTCATTTTTTTTCGTTCAGATCAGCATGATGTTCACATAACTCCTGCATACTCAGCCGGACGCCATACCATTCTCCCTCTACAATGAATGACAATAGCCTTTACCAGTAACTAAGCCCAAAAAGATAGTGCGCCTCCCTCGAGCTATGGGTAATGCATTTACGGTATTTTCATCTGCAACACGCAAACGAAGTCGATAACCATAGCACTATCTATTCACACTCTTGTTCGTGTTCAATGTCGCCACTCAAAAAATTTTGCGCGTTGACGCAATTTCAAATTCATTTAAGCATCCGGCATCACTCTTAATGGTTAGTGGAGTTTCGACCTCCCCGGATTAATAACTCTTACAGCATCTCTATGGCGCAAAAACATTGAGTACGGATCCAAAGTGCTATGTTCTTCGTTGGATCATAACAAGCGACGCCCCTATGAAAAACCATCTGCGCTCTAATCCTGCCAGTAAAGGATCACCTCTCAATTGTTCGTCATAAAAATTATGAATCCAGCAATGATCCTCGGTTTCTATTGATTAATCTAATCGGAAAAGAACTGTCAACAGTGGCTTGTGGTCGGATATTTTAACTCTGGAATAGTAATAGGTAAATCTATTTCGTCGGAGCGTTAAAGCCAATAATGAATCGGGCCCGTCGATTATTTTCACCTTCTTGTATGAACATGAAATTTCATCAAGCCGCGAAAAAATTCAATGACCCCAATGATGCCTTCTACTTGATTCAAGTCTGCTATCTTCCGCCTCCGTAACACTGTTTGGCGAAACCTACAATCTGCGCAAGTAACACTTTTCTTCAAGGTAGGTAATTACCTCCTTTCCTAATCCAAGCATCAAGATTAAGTGCGGTTGGTTTTGCAAAGCAGGATAAAATAGAATTTCGGATAAAAACGCAGTAATGAACAGGAGATAAAAAAACTTCCCTCTTTAATGCATTACGCGAAAAATAGGCTTGCGGTGTAATTTCACCGTAACCGTAACATCGCAATAGTGAATAATAAGGAGAAAGCGCCTTACCCATCAGTACTGAGTCTGATTAGCAGTTAATAATTACATGATGCCTACATTCCCCATAAAATGGTGGCCAATAAAAATTAGAATCGGATTCCTTTAGTTTAGTACTATTTTTGCGGCTTTCTATTTCCCTTTCTTCGCTTCAACATCCAGTGTTGATTCTACTGTATGGAAAAAAAAACGCAAAGTCAGTCCTGAAAAAAATTAGCAGACTGTAAATTGCAAAGCGGGATGGCACACCAAGTAATAAATTTCTGTTGCATGTTCATTGCCTAAATCATCTGGCTTTTAAGCCCGTCTTTGAACGTTTGTGGTTGAATGTAACCTGAAGATTATTCTCTCCCAGGATATCTTTACAAAACAAACCAGTTTACTTTTGGACACTGTTACTTACTCTCTATTCTACACAAGGTCTTCTGATGAAGGAATTTTTGAGGAGGTGAAAAAAAAACAAACGCCTAATCAAGCCGCCATTATCTGTTTCCGACCTTTTCTCTGTTTGCTAGCCCAAAACCCTATGGTACTTAGCTTTGATTATACTTTTTGTTCTGTATTTTTTTACTATCATGTTTATTACTTCGTTATTTAAGAATTGAAAGTGATTATTTATTAATGTGTTTTTAGAAAAATATTATTGTGAAAGGATAGAACAAGATTTCCCCCTCACAAAAGACATCAGTAAAATGAAGAATCAAAAACAGCGTCTATTATTTTTCGTTGTCAGTCTCCCTTTTGTTTTAATTTATTGCAGGATTATATTTAACCAAGAGAGTTTTGTTACAACTTGAATGGTTTAACTCGAACACGGTCTGTTTTGATTGTTTTAAATCGGTGTTTGGGGTCAAGTAATTATGCATTCATACAAAAAGGAGTATTGTATGATAGGTTGAATATCAACATTAGAATTGAATTTATCTTCGGTGCCAAAAAATAACTTAGGAATTCATGCCCAAAAGAATATATTAGGAAAAAAGAAAATTCGATTCGATAAAAGAAAAATTCGAAGGATTAAATGGATGAGCTTACTGTTTTTAATGTAAGGTTCCAGCTAGGATGCTAGAAGATCTTTGTTAATGACAGTACTTAATCTTTATGGGGGTTTGCGGCGATCTTTTTTTTTTAAAATTAATATGTAAAACGCTTTATACGTTTTTATAGAAATAATGTTTAAAAGAGGTGAGTTAAAAATAATACGGGAGATTATTCGATCCATCACAACGATACGTTACGAGCGCTGTCTAACATTGAGGAAAGACGAACAGCGATGCGCAGCCCAGTCCTGTTTTAAAAAATTACCAATTGGCATGTCTTCTGGTGCATGAAATTCGAGCGAAATATACTCAGCCGTGATTAAAAATAAACCGCCGCCGAAGTAACGCGGAACAGGGTAAAACTTTACGATAAATCGCCGCCAACCAACAAACGCACAATGTGCGCACCCATTAAACCGACAAAACCAACACCCCCGAAACGCCACCGCGCTCCCGTCAAGTAATGCACACACCACAATGACGATGAGACGAAAGCGCCGTACCGCCACACCCTAACGTGGCTGGCCGTTTATTCGCCTAATTTCATGGCGTTCAAATAGCGGGGCTTTGTGGATCAGAATAACTCGCGACCAAATAACAAGGTGAAAAAAAAGGAAACCAAAGCTGTCCCCATTGTGCGAGCCCCAATCCGCCGAGCATCCAGAAAATAACGCGTGTGCCATTGCGCGATTGATCGCCCCATAAAAATAGCAAATTACCTAACGCGGTCAGAATAAACGCCACCGCAACACCAAGCCAATATTAAATCCGCATTGTGTGCCATGGGAAGTTTGCCCCGCCAATACCAAAAACATCGCCAACAGTGCACCGAGAAACGCAAAAACACAGGCACGGTAACCACACCCAGCACCATGCCGGTATGCAATAACGCGATATGCAACCCAAACCGCACCCGAAAAGATGAGTGCCCAATAAATGTGGATCGGCCAAAACGAATTAACGAGCCACTGATTGCAACGCAGCGCCGACTATTGCTAGTGCAGCGCCATTATACAATATACACCGTCAAGAAGGACTCTGGGCACTGCGAACGGCCCAGATAATATTTTCACGCCCGATCGACCAGTTCGAATCCATTGCTCAATGGACAATTTATGCGCGATAAACGCCCCAGACCGTTGACTGAACGTAAAGAAACAGACCCAACACCATCGCAACGCCCAATTAGCAGGAATCAGTAAGATCGCTTTAGCTAAAGTCTAATTAAAATACGCGTTAAAGGCACAGGGCATCAGAGAGACTTATTTGACTAGGTTCATAGCGCGGCTCTAAATGCCTTAGTAGGTGTTGATGCCTCGATGTTACGTGGGGATCAAGGCTTGCTTCGACGTATTCCAGTTACCACGTGGTGTAAGTTTGATTTGTTCTTCACCGCAGGAATTGTTCGCTAAACGCTGGATTTACTGGGTAAAAAAGATTTTTTGTTGCGCGGTTAGCATCGCCGTACAATAACGTATGACAGATCACGTCAGGGGCGCGTTCTCGATCACCGATTCCCAGCCAATTTGAGTCCAGCTCTTTTTCACGTCATCGGTAATGATTCTTCGCCGCCAGCGCCTCAAAATCAGTGCTGTTGGCATCCGTAACGGCGCTGACGATAAAGGCTCGATCTTCGGCCCGAATCGTAGACAATATACCTTAGGTCTGGTGATTGGCGCAAATGAGTGTTAGATTGCGCTTGAAATCCGCGTTCATTTTATAATAAACCCGTCACCCAGGGTGTTTGCAGCGGAGGACTCAATATCTAAAAATACGACCGAGATTCAGCAAAGATCATTATAGAGGTCGTTCATCGACACTTTCGGTTTATACCATAATCGTGAATACAGCTTTCGGTAAGCTTCGTAGAACTTTATTCCCAAGGATCAAAGTGTGTCAGTGCTAACGCCACCGCCAACCCGCATGCCGTAATTCCAAGCCGCCAAAGTAGAAAATCCGCGTCTGCGCCTAATAAGACTCTTTTGCATTGGGTATTTCCGCGACCAGCTTCAGGCAGTTATCACCAATGCCCATTCGCAGCCCGGTTGGTCTAACGTTTCTCCAGCCAGACACACCATGAACCCTACCAGCTGTCTGCTAACTTAAGCGCCAACATCATCTTCATGTGACGCGTTTTACATCGTTTGATAGACCGTGGGGCTTTTTGGCGCTAAGAAAGCCATGGTCAAAGGTGACAATACGATCACAGCTTTGCACGTTTCAATCGGATAATGCTGATCCGTCGCTGAGCTGGCTTGAAGTCGCCAGTCATCCATGGGCCAGTAACGCAAGAACGATGTTTTGCGAAGGCGCTTTTGTGTGGGTGTGGGCCTTTAACTATTATTTTGCATTTAATAATCGATTAGTTGTTTGAAATTTTCTGTTTTTAGAATGAACTCAGCACCGA
>Ga0163217_1098004_pt1 | contig 11113 bp, 8 predicted proteins | sample SynspAceP_FD_185933 | JGI IMG/M metagenome (GOLD analysis project Ga0163217, IMG submission 185933) | Saline lake microbial communities from Ace Lake in Antarctica - Synechococcus sp. Ace-P (PacBio error correction) | ecosystem: Environmental > Aquatic > Non-marine Saline and Alkaline > Saline ... | reverse complement strand
CAGAAGGTGGTTCAGGTAGCCAACTCAGCATCTTTCCAACAACGGGGTTGATAAGACTCAGGATACTCAAGGAATCAGCGGTGGCCGTGCAGCTAATGGCGGATATATCCTATTGCTGAAGACTATCAATGTGGATTTCAAATCAACATTTTTAAAAGATACTGAAATGAGAAAAAAATATATTTAAAAAATGCCACCCTGTTGGCTTTTTGGGCTCCTTGTGGTAGCGTGTGTGAATGAGGATTTTTAGAGGACAAACTCCACTTACCGAGGTAGGGGAAGCGAGGTTTTGCGTTCCGATGCAAACTTGCCGAGCAGCTGTTTTAGATTGACCAAGGACATGGGCAGGTACAACTTACCCGTGAGGAGACTACGGATGCCTTTACGACAGGGCTGTTTTTACACACCAGTAGGGGTGTGGATGGCTACACTGAAGGTTAAAAATGAAACCCTGCAGGTAGCTTTATGGAACATGCAATGGTTTAGTGGCCGGAATTTATTACCCCTTTATACGAGGTGCTAATGTCGCCATTTAAAAAACCTTGGAATTTAATGAGGCAGGGATGGGATGCGCTACTGTTGAAATCGTTTTACATCGGAGAAGCCTTTATATGCAAGAAGGTTACTATTATGCCCAGTTGATGAGACAATTCGAGGGCCCGTAGTATTGTTAACTGAGCCCGTTGACATTGGATAAGCGAAGCCAACAATCCAAGAGGTACTTTCGCGGAAACTGTTAGTCTAAATATTATCAGATTTAGATCGTTGCCATTTATTTATTGGAAAAAGAAGCCCCAGAGATCCCGCAAGAGCTTGCATAAGGTTACTGCCTTGGCCAATGAAATCTTTAGATGACTGACTCACGTAGCTAGTGATCTGATGAGCCTCAAAAAGCCCTCGGAGTCTCGTCAACTAATTGCGGTTTTAGAGCAATCCGGAATTGATTGCTTGGACCAAGCGGATCCAGCTTGCAACGGAAGCGCCAAGGTCCTCCAAAGAAAGTATTGGATGAACTACTGGATATAAATTGGATTATTACGGCTCAGCTCCACAAGTAGAGCTATTCAAAAATTATTGAGGATATTGGGTTGCAGGGAGGATGAAAATCAAGATTCCCTATCCTCGGAAAGATGGTGAGGAATTTTGGATTGGTTCCAAACTTATCCTGTAGTAAGAATGGTCCAAGGGCTGGAATTGGTAGCCCTATATCATGCGTCCTAACGGATATCACGAAATGGGCTGTTTAACTACACCTTACTGAGCGTTGGTATTCCAAAATATGATTTTGCGGACGGCACCAAGTTCGATTGGGGGACAATTCCCGCACATGCAGCCGCTCCCTATGAAAAATCGTGAGGCTCGTTTTTTATTCTACCTTCCTTTTATGATGGAGAGCATGGAAGCCTAGGACTGATGACGTTGTTAAAATTCGATAAATTCAATGAAATTCAAAACTGGCCTTTATAACCTTGACAGATGGACCATTATTAATGGAGTTGATACTCGTCAAGTCCGATTTGAAGATTGGAATGGCTTCCAGAACAGGATACTATTTTCAGAAATTTGCCGATCCAAGACACCTGCTTCATGGCCTAACGATCTTCAAAAAGTAGATGCCCCATACATTAGATAACTGATGGGTTATTGAAACTATGTGAAGCAATATCAATGTTGGTACAGAGGGGAAGCCATTACCTGGTGAACAAACTTCGATTTAGAAATGTCTACCTGCAGTGACTGCATCTGGTCAGAACTATTGGAAATATATAAAAGGGAACGTATAAGGAATTGGTAATGAAGATGGCTTTAGGCTTTTTGGACATTGAAGAATGGTTGGAAGGTCCGCCAATCTTTGAACAAACAGGAGTACGCAAATCCTAAATCAGGCTACCCAAAAAGCGGTACAACATCACGGACTACAGGAAGGATACTTCCAAATTTTGACTCTATGTTTATAGGCCGAACAAATATTGTTTTGAAAAATAGACTTTGGGCAGGATCATGTTTATTTTATGCCCATAAAACTAGGAGGAGATCGACAAGGATCCATCCATAATTCAAAGAATCCAGGATATTAATATTACAAATATTAATTAAACATTAAATTTGAATAGCCCTTAAGCACATATGTTGCGGGTTATTCTTATTTTAGGGATGTTATGTCAATACCGATTTATGATTGCAAAGATTTAGTTATTTATTTTTTTGCACTGTCATTATATCATGTGAACCAAGTCAACGCAATTATTCACCAAGCTTGATGCCACCCAAACAGGAAGTGGACTTGAAAAAAATTAAACTCAACAGAAACACCATATCCTAATAAACTACTTTTACTTATCCTATAATGTATTTGGGGGTTGGCGTTCTTAGAGATGTGAACAATGATGTTTGGAGGAATTCTTTTTTACCGGTAATATGGTGGCCAATAAACTCTATTTGAAACAAGGGCGATCTAAAATTCGAGGATTTCGGAAGTCGAATAACAGGTGACCGACCGTTGGTATCCGGAAACCACCTTTGTGGATATTAATCAAGATGGATTTTTAGATATCTATTGTGCAGTTGGCGGAAAAAAATGGCCCCAAAACAATAATGTGCTCTACATTAATAACCAAGACAATACGTTTACCGAAGAAAGCGCAGGAATTCGGAATCGGACTGTGACGGTATAATTATGGCATCTACCTTTTTGATTATGACAAGGGACGGTGATCTTGGAATTTGTATGTAATAATTATCCGCCAACAAGTTTTACGGCCCCGTGGAAGATACTACCCAGTATATGTTGGATAATCATTGATATTAAGGATTCGATAGGCTTCGATCGAAATGATGACGGCCATTTTACAGATGGTCACCGTAGAGGCAGCTTAAAGTGTCCTTTGGCTTAGGTTGGTGTTGTGGCCTTCTGATGTTAATAATGATTGGTACACGATATTTTTGTTTTAACGAGTTTAATGCGCCGGACTTTTTTGTTTATTAAACAACAGGACGGTACGTTCACTAACCAAATCAATACAAGTTTACAACAGACATTCATTTTTTCGGGATGGCGTGGATATTGCCGATTTCAATAACGATGTCCTCATGGATATCTTTCAATTGGATATGGTCCGCAGAGGACAACTTCCGATCAAGCCCAATATGTCCTCTATGGATCCCGCTGCATTTTTATAAGTCTGAAATGTTGGCCTACACCATCAATTACATGCCAGAATTCCTTGCAGTTGATATAATGGAAAATGGAGCGGAGTGAGCTTCCAGTATTTAGATAATGTCTTCCCGTTTGGCAGGGGTTTCATCCACGGATTTGATTGGGGGCGGTCTTATGGCGGATTTTGATAATGGACGGGTGGAAGATCTCTTTGTTACCAATGGCATCCGTCGAGAATGTCAACAACAAGGATTTTTATGCAAAATATAGGAGTTGTTCATAAAATGGAAAAAGACCCCAATTATAAAAAACAAGGAGGAGAGGTTGGGCTATTAAATATTTTGGAAGAATTGCCATTAGAAAAATTGAGCAATTATATTTTTTTCACAACAACAAGGACCTAAACTTTACTAAGAAAACAGAGGAATGGGCTTGAAGAAAAGAACCTTTCTCCAACGGAGTGGGCCTATGCCGATCTGGACAAATGACGGAGATTTAGATTTAGTTATCAATAATTTAGAAGATACGGCAAGTATTCTATCGCAACAATTCTTACTGGCAGTAAACCAATTGACCTTGAAACTTAAAGGTCAAGGAAAGTATTGGCCCCAAACGGAAGTAAGGTTTCCTTTATACATCATGATGGTTTACAGGTTCAGGAGTACGAATACAGTACGCGGTTTATTTGTCATCTGTAACGCATACTTCATTTTGGGCTTAGGATCAGTGCATGCAGCAGGGACAGTTGTCTGGTGCCATGGTCCAATGGATCAACTACCAAAGGCTTGGATCAAATAAATCGACAAAGACTTACTATAAACTATGACGAGATAACTGGTAAGTTCCCGTAAATCTCAGGATAGGACTAGTAAAGCAATTTGAAAACAATTGATACTCTGGACTTATTATAGGCACAAGAGAATGTCTTTAATGATTTGGGGTAGAAGTATATTGCCTGCCCATAAAAATTCTACCCTAGGAACCTTGCACTGGCCACAGGGGACCTCAATGGAGGACGGATTGGACGATATGATTGTTGGGGGATCCGGTAGGCAACGCGCAGGCTGTCTATATACAGGACGATAAAGGTAAAATTACTGAGTTGAAATTCCCGATCTTTGCAAAAAGACCAATATTTACAGGATCTTGGTATAGTAAAATTTTTGATGCTGACAAGGAACGGAAGATAACGGAACTTTTATATGCCCAGTGGTGTAACGAATTAAGGCCCAATTCTTTGGGGTACGAGGATCGGGTTTTACGAGAATTTAGGTAAACAAAAATTTCACGTAATAAAGAGGCTATTTCCCGATACTAAAAGTAGTGGTTTTAAATGTTTCTGCTTTCGATTTTGATAAGGATCGGAGATTTGGATCTATTCATTGCGTGGTAGCTTGTTCTAAGAAATTATCCTTACCCTGCGGATTCTATATTTTGCGAAAATGTAATACTCCTGAAGCGTTAAATTTGTAGATGCTACGGAAAAAGTACTTCCAGGGTTAAACGTCCTTTGGAACTTGTAAACGATCCTCCAGTTGGATTGACTTTGATAATAGACGAGTTGGAAACTTGGGTAATTGTTAGGAATTGGATGCCGATTAAAAATTTTATAAGAATGTAAAAGGGTTTTTTAAGGATGTATTCGAACAACAAATACAGGATACTCAGGATTGGTGGTTTTCGATTGAAAAAGGGCGACTTTGACAATGATGGCGACTTGGATTAGTGGTTGGTAATTGGGAAAAAAAATTATAAATATCAGCCAGCTACCAATCCCCGTTTTAAAAGGTATTTAAATGATTTGATAGTAATGAAACTTCGGATATATAGTATGAGCTACAAAAAAGGGGGAAACAGAATTTCCGAAGAGGCAGAACAATGTTCTTCCCAAAAATGCCAAGCTATTAAGGTGAAGTTTCAAGATTATAATTCGTCGCAAGCGGCAACATTGGAAGCAAATTTGTTAATACTAACAAATTATGGACGATCATTGAGTTATAAATCAATCTCCTTTGACAAGTGTTTATCTTCGAGAACAATAAATGAGTTTTTACGGCAAAACCTTTACCTTCAGTGGCACAAATATCCAGTATAAATAAACTCTGTGGTGGACGACTTCGTAAAGATGGTAATTTAGATGTTGTTTTGGCGGGTTAATTAACAATTCAGAAGTGGAAACTCCTAGGAACGACTCCAGTTTTGGGACTCTTCCATCCAAAGGGGCGGTAGAGGAAATTTTTTGCCCGAAAACAATGAAGGAGTCCGGTTTGAAAATTGTAGGGGAGTGTTCGCGGATGGAAAACTGTATATACTGTTAAAGGACAAAAACATATTCTGCGTAGCCCAAAAATGCATGATTTTAAATGCGATTGATAAAAGTGAATTAATTGGGAACATTTTAAAATTTAAAAACCAGGCACTATAAATTAATGTTGGGCATTCAGAATACAAAAGAAAGGATATGGGGTTCATATGGCTAAAATGGATAAGAAGTTCTTGCGAATAGCGTTAATGGTTATAATGCTATTGGGCCTTGCCACTTTTGTTCACTATTGTAAAAATGTGAAAACCGAAATCTGAATTAGTACAACCCTGAAGTTTTGGCGGACTCATTGACATGGGGAAACATTTGTAGGTTCTGAAACGTGTAAGGAGTTCATTACCGATTTATTTATAAGACCCCAATTTTGAAGACGGCCCATTATAACAACCGTGCATGCTGATTCTACCAATTATTAAGGGTAGTTCAAGCTTGGTCTAACAATTGGATCTTAAGGATGTCGAGTTTTATTATGTCGGCAGTTAGGGGATTTGATTTTTATCAGCATTACCAGAATTAAAAAATTAGGAGTACGTAAATATCGCCATTCAAAATTTGATATTGTAATTGGATCGGGTGTCCTGGGGGCAGGTCCTATCTTACTTGGGAAAATGACGATTATATTTTCAATTGCAAGCTGCGTATTATACACCAACGACAATTGGGTTAAACAGTCCTGGAATCCTACTGTATTACGATGAACTAAGACCCCATCCTGATGGCCTGTCGAAAATGCCATATTACATTTGCCAAAAGTCGTGAACTCTCACCAAAGGGAAACCGCTATGACCAAGACGAAATGAATTTATGCGGCATAGATTGTGAAAAAATTGCCAAGGACCGTCTTGCTAAGCATGTTATTACCATAGGAGAATCCTGAGGGCAAAAATTGAGTCTGATTACCTTAATAATCGAGGGTCTTGCCCCGCCAAACAACGTTTAGATCTACGCACGTGCCCAATTCATTCTGGACCAAGAAATTATAGTGGTTAAGGCAATTTCATTTTCCTATTGCTTACGGGTTGAAGATCTTAATAAATATTCCAAAAGTTGATAATGGTAGCTCGAGGATAAGTTGGACGTTCACGGAAAAACCGAGTATGGGCTTGCTAACCAGAAGTGAATGTTTCAAACAAACTACTACAATGGATTTAGTACCTGGTCCACGGACCGCCCATAGCAATGAGAGAGGAATACCTTCCCATTTTAATAGTAAATGTGATAAGCTGTTCATAGTGATAGGCAATGGTTTGTTCCAATGAAACCAGGACACCCATTAAATGGAAAAAACTAATTGTATTAACTTGTCATTATGCCAACCACCCTTCCCAAGCTATGATGGTACAATTAACTTTAAGGATAGGTCTTGAAACCTCATAAATATAAGGACTTCATTTATAGCCATCTATGACAAGAGTTATGCTGATGATCAATAAGAAGATTTTGTTTTCCAAATCAGTTCGAATTAAAGTTGTAAGTAAGCTCTTTTATTTCCAAGATTACTTTCCGTAACGAATTTCCCAATAGGGGGTTCGAGCAGTACGGCTATACCCCGATGGCAGACCAGAAAGTCAAAGGAATAGTATAAGATGACGCTCCCCTATCTTTTTCAGAAGCCATAAGGCATTGTTGACAAAGTGAATATTGTGATGCTATATTTCCCGCTCCGAAAAGAGTTACATCGGTTGTTGAACTTTCCATCTGTAGGATGGGATAAGAGAATGAAGCCTTCGATAAGTTTTCTGGGATCTGCTTGTCATCTCCCTCAGTTAATACTTCATTCTCTGTGACTAGCACCTTTTTGGTCTGTTGTTGCGGAAAACATGTCCTTATTTTTGTAATAATTCCCTCATTAAGTTTTGCAGTTTTTGTTAAAATTGGTGGAACGGTGAGTATTAGAAACGTTAGGGCAGTAATAAGCCACTTTCGTTTCGGATTTTTAGCACAAATGCCTATGTTTTTTATAATGTTAGGGCAATCGATATTTTTATATTAATCTCCCATTCAATCCTTTGCCAATGTAATTCATCTTGGTTTCAATATGTTCATTAAATTCCGTTATAACGTCTTCTATTTGTAATATTTTTTCATCGTGCTGTTGTACTGGTTTCAAAGGGAATTTTGATGAGAAAAACCAATGTAACAAACTTATATTATATAATGCTTATTACTTCTGGATTGAAACTTGATTTAACTCTTAATACTACTTTCTGAATGGCTTGGATACTTCATTAATGTAATTAACTCGAGAAATCTTTCGAACGGCGTTTGGAAGAATTAATAGATTAGGGAAATTTCTTGCTTTGGGTCTATATAATAAATCTATTGTGAGTCTCTATTGTTTAAAAAAAATAACCCCAACAAATATTCAGATTTTGTAAGAACTAAATGAGTCCTTGGTAATTTTTTTAATTAAAAGCAGTTATTATCATTCATTTCGTTAATGAAATATAAGGCGCTTACATTCAAAATTGTATCTCTTTTTATTGCTACCAAAAAGGTCTTGTGTCAACATAACTGAGAAAAACTCGAAGATTGTGTGTGGAAACAAACAATTGAGCAAAATCATTTCTTTAAAAAAAATCACCTGAAAGTAATAACCTTACCTGAAAAATATTGATTATATCTAAACTTGAAATGGGTCGGTCTATAAAAATAGATTGTTTCAGGTAATTTAGCTGGCTTCTCATTTCGTAAAGGCTTTTAATCTGTAAAAAGTAGCCAAAAGCAATGCCTGTGTTTTCGCGCTTCACTTTAAAATTATTTTGAGAGTGTCCATTTCTTTTCAAGCGTGAATTTGTTGTTAGGTATTTCGATTCTAAGGTCATTACGATGTAGTAAAATTCTAAAATTCATTTAGTTCTTCTTGACCTTTTACGCTACTTTTTAGTTGTGTCTCAAGGTGTAAATTTATCTGGCTTTGTTTGTTGCCTATTTTAGTATTAATGTTTGATATTAAGCTTGCCTTACAGAATGGTTTTGTGTTAGATTGCTTTTTTTTAGTAGGCTTCAGTTGTAAATAGTTTAGCAACGTAATGATTTAAGCATTATATCTTAATGCTTTGTTCTTGTTGTTTCATCAAAATTTCTGGCTAACCAACATTCTGAGCCTTTATAGATTTGTTTAATTCTTTAAAATCTTTTTTCGAAAGTAATAAGTTCAATTCGTGGTGAACAGTAATATTGTTGAAAATAATCAGAACTCTTTCGTTTTAGTCTTTTCTAAAATTGTCAGTTGAGCTTTGTATTCTTTTTACCTTTTCATTTAAATTACTTATTGCATCTAGATAATCAGTCATATTTCTCCTAATTGTTTGATGCGAGGTAAATGTATATAATACTTCCTCCTTTTTTCAGTTCGTATTTTTCCGGCGTTACTTTGTACATGCACCTTGTGATTCTTGTAGTTTCTTAGAATTAATATGAGTTTAAAATCACAAATCCTCAGTTTCTATATATCTTTAGTACAAAACTTACATGTCTGTTTCTGCGTGTAGCGTAAGTTTATATACCTTCCTTGAGAAAAACCCACATCAAATACAGTTTATTCTATTGTCTAATTCCGGAAAATGATATTGATTTCAGGAAGCAGTAGTATCTTCTAAAATTTCTTTTTACTTCTATTTGAAAGAGTTTTTAGATATTATATAAGCCCGAATTAGTTGAAATCGCTTTTTGTATATCAAAAGTATTTTCTGCTAATGCTTTTTAATTTTGTTTTATCTCTATCAAGGTATCAGATAAAAATATTTTTTGATAAATTCATTTTTATATTGTCCGCTATTTTTTCAATAATTGCTTTGTTAGTTGTTTTGCGCAAGTTTATTTCAAGATAATTTTCTCTTTATATCTTTTGCTTTTTTAAATTTACCGCTCGTTTTGTTATTAATTAATTAAACATCAATCACTTTTTGGTTTAAACGATTGTCTCTAATGTTTTCTAAAAATGGCGGGTTTCTTTTTATCTAATTCATTTAATCCTTAGTGTCTAATTCGCCTGATGGGTGCTCCAAAGCATAGAATGAGATTGCGTTGCTATATCAGGTTTGGTTCGTTCAAATGTAATTAAAAACCCTTTTATATAATTAGCATTAATACTTTTACAACATATGGGAAATTTTCTAAATCATTATTGCGTATAAATTAGTTTTCAACCTTGTCTTTTTCTGTTGTTAAAGCTGAATCAGCTCCCTGAAAAATATTTATCTATCTCTAAATTCTATATTTGAAATAACTTTGGGAGAGAGTTGTTTTCCCGAATAATTCCAGCCATAAATTCAAATTTTTTATTTTGAAAATTATCTAAACCATTTCCAAAAAGTCTGAATAGATCCAAAAATCCTTTAAGTTGGATTTTATGAATCATTTATTATTTTGACTAAAGTTTTTTTGGATGTGTCTAAACGGAAGGGAATAAAGTAAACTTGTTACTTTATTCCACACAGCTACATCAATAGTTACTACAACGTACTATTTATTCCTTTTACTATTAAAATTTCTTTGTGGGCGTACAATGGGGGAAATGACTACAACCAAAGTGTGTTACAAACTTCTATATAGTAATTTTTGATTATTCATGTACAGGTACATAGGATCAAGCGCCAAAATATCCGCTTAAACTTCAAAAGTTGTTGCTTATAGATCTAACTTTTGACAATCACAAGAGTAGCTATTGCCTTATTTATGAAGGCCTAAGATATGAAAGCCGGGAATGATTGCCTTGCGGATAACCTTATATTGAAGTGCGTTTGCGGGTTTCTTTAAAATAATAGCAGGTGAATATGTAAGTACAGGCGGGCTTAACATAGCCAAGTTCATCGCCTAAACTCATGGCGAGTACAGCACCAAAGCATGAGACTTTGCGCAAGCTGGGAAGTTTGTCCATCTTGCAATATTGTAATTCTAATCCCATAAAGATTTTCTCACCTCCCTTTTTATTTCCATTGCTAGGTCGTTATTGTTTTATTGATTTTTTTATCTCCCAAAATTCCTTGGCTCCTCTAGTTCATATTTGTGATTGGTTCCTCAATTACTAGTTTTGTGAGCCAGTTTTTGAGATTTTAGGGGATTTTAAATTGTCAATGGCTCCATCGTTCGGGGGGGGGACCCCAAAAAAAAAAAAAATTCCCCCCCCCCCCATATTAAAACCCAAAAAAAAAAAAAATTTTTTTTTTCCCCCCCAATTTTTTTTTGGGGGTTTTTTTTCCCAAAATTTTGGGGGGGCCCCATGTGCCTACATCTCTTAATTTATTAATTGTAATGTTTGCCTGAAGCTTCACGTTTCTCAATTGTTTTGTATGCTCCTTTTTTAATTGAAGTTTGGCCCCTAAGCTGTTCCCTTTCATGTTAAGTGTAGTCCAATTGCATTTATCCACCCTTTTTGTGGACCAAGACTATCTCAGCATCTTTAAATTATCTAATTGAGTCGAGTTGTTCTATTAGTAGTTGTTTTTTATTTCTTCATTTGTTCTCAATAATATACGTACGATTAAAAATGAAAAGTATACAAATATAGGAAAAACAAATGAAAAGCAACTTTATATGTATTCTTTTTTTTAAAAAAGGTTATAACGAATAAGTATAAAATAAATGTTTTATAAAATAGGCTACCCCGCTAGTCCGAAGCCCCCGCTGCG
>Ga0163217_1051797_pt1 | contig 11114 bp, 9 predicted proteins | sample SynspAceP_FD_185933 | JGI IMG/M metagenome (GOLD analysis project Ga0163217, IMG submission 185933) | Saline lake microbial communities from Ace Lake in Antarctica - Synechococcus sp. Ace-P (PacBio error correction) | ecosystem: Environmental > Aquatic > Non-marine Saline and Alkaline > Saline ... | reverse complement strand
CACCCAAGAACCATACCACTATTGAAGCGGTTATTTCAATTCTAGTAATAAAGAGATTTGGGTGCGACCACGCAAAAGCTGAATTGGTTGATGGTATATGTACACGAGTATCGGCAGCTTTCAAATATTGACGATCGAAAGAATCTGAAAATTTAGCTTCAAATAATCGTTAGCCAGCATAACTTACCAGGTGTCATATTTCAATACATTATAAAACCAGATGGAACAGACGTTTAAAATATTGACGGAAGGGTATACACAAACAGTTTGGGGCTCTTGTGATGACAGTGATTCAAGACAACAATTGGGTTGGAACTCTATTGCAAGGCCGGCGGAGAGTTTGAAAAAGTCCAAAGATATATCTGATTTCCATTGAGTTACAAAACAAAATGGACTGTCGGTATAAGTATGTAATGCCCTTGGGGAACTCGAACCACATTTAGGAAATGGAACACCCACCTTTTTAACTGATGGCCACCATTCCTATTGACCTCGATCATACTTTGATTGTTACTCAGGAGATTCAAAAATTGAAGAGTTGCTAGAATCAAACGACACAAAAATTGCCCGAATATGGTAGTTGGTGGATGATCTATAATCAACCCAAGAGGTGGACGAGCATATATTGGTCTCCAATGCTTACGCGAAATAGTGGAAGTGGAAAAGTGATACAATCCTACTTTAATGGGTGGCATCGAACGTACATTCGAGTGAGAAAGTTTAAAAGAACGCAATTAAAAAAAAACGCAGCATTGGATTGTTAATGCACGAGCGGTACTGAGTTGACGAAGAGATCCTACTGCAAAACGGCCTAAGGGGATCAACGATGGTTTAGAGCCATGGGAAAAAAGAAATGGCGAAGAACAAGGTCACTTAAAACTTCTTATGGGCAGTTATCAGGATATCATGAGCAAAAAACCAGCTAGGACTGAATTAGAGAAAAGTTTAAAATCTTTAGAGAATTATTAAATATTCTAGACCAGTCGGGCAATCATTGCATTTTACAGATAGCAAAGAGTGATTACATCAGTTAAAATGACAACTTTTGCAAAATTTCAAAAAATTTTCCAAAGAAAGATTATTGGGGAAAAACACACGGACTAATTAATTCCAAACACCATCCAAAGGAATTTTCAAACCAATTGTGAACACAATAGGAATCTGAAAGGTATGGAGGGGAGAAATGAAAAAATAGAGCAAAAGATAACTTCCTTATATGGGTAGATACGACCATTGTTCCTTTTTTTAGATGCCAAAAATTAAACCGCTACAAATTTCTAGCGATTCCGTTTTGACATTACGAACGAAAAAAAAAGCGGAACAAGAAAAAAATATCTACAGGCTACTATAGAAAAAGTTTGAACGAGATCTACCATTTTCAATTCGAAAACATTTAAATTTAGCTTTGTGAATAAGGGCGCACTCCTTAATTAGGTTATTCAGAAAAGGAATAAAAGCTTTAAACTCCACTGATATTAATAACCAGAATTCACAGAGGCATCTTAAAAAGCTTGTAAGTCAATTAGTATTAAATGAGAAAGGCCAAAATAGTATTTTTTACCAATCACCAGTGCGAAAAGACGGAAGTTATATACCCAGTTTGCAAGTCCATTTGCAGCTTGAGTAAACTAGAAAAACGACAACAGAAGATAATGCTAAGCAGTTATACTTGATATCTACAGAACCGAAAAAAAGCGGAAGAAGAAAAACAAGTTCAAAGCTAATTTACTTGAGTATGATTGGACAATCGGCAATAGCAACCAACTTAGAGGGGGTGTGAATTATTGAAACAAAACTGCAGAAAAATATGTATGGTGGGAAAAAGCGGAAGAAAACAATAGGAAAGAACATTATTAAATGTTAAACTCCATTAGAGACAATCAAGAAGGAAGCAATAATATATTAGACGTTCTGAGGAAAAGGGCAGAACATGGACGTGCGAATTTTATGTAAAAAGAAAGATGGAAACCAAATTTTCCGGTAAGAATTTCCAATTCTTCCAATCTATGATGAAAAAACAATTAACCTGTCAGGAATCATTGAATTTCCTCAGACATCACCCAAGAAGTTAAAAGTGAGGAATTACTTAAAACAGTTACACACTCGGAACTGGGAACGCTCAATTGAAGAGTTGAGCAGTTTGGCCTTTGTGGGCTTCACATGACCTACTAGAGCCTGCTCGTTCGGTATCTAGTTTTATGGATTTATTTGCAACGAAAAATTTGGGCGACCAACTGGACGAAAAAGGAAATCAGTACAATCTATTTGCAGCGATGTGCAAAAAGAATGAAGCAGATTATTTCTTCGATATTGGAATACTCTAAAGAGCTAGTAGACCAAACTGAAGGAAAAGAAGATGTAGATCTAACGGAAGTGATTTCTGAATATAACAAACCTTAGAAGCTCGCTAATCTCAGAGAGTTCTGCACAATCAAATATAAAAGAATCTGCCTACTTTAATTACTAGCAAAAGCAGCTATAGTTCAGGTCTTCCACGCCTAATAGACAATGCACTTCAAATACTCCGCTCTGACACCTGAACCCAATCGTTGAGATAAAATTCAAAGAGAATAATAATGAATGGACATTTTCAATTAAAGACAACGGAATAGGATATAGACCCTCCAATTTTCACGAAAAAATATTTGTTATATTTCATACGACTTCACAACAAAGAAGAATATGAAGAACTGGGAATCGGCCTTTCAATAGCGAAAAGACACGGTTGAGCTAGTAGGCGGAAAAATATGCGCTAAAAATTTCGCACTTAAGAAGCAGGTTCAACATTTTCATTTTTCACTATTCCAAAAAACCCAAAAAAAAGCATGAAAAATAAAAAGAATTATGACACACATATACTTTAGTAGAAGACAATCAAGGAGATTTTTTACTTAACCATAGGAGGGCTTTTTCAAGAATGCAAAATATAAAAAACTCGAAATAGTGTTGCTTAAAGAACGGCCAAGCAAGCATTGACTTTTCTTTATTAGAAAAGGAAAATATGCAGAAGCAAAAAGAGCCCGATATTATTTATTAGATATAAAAATTTGCCCATTTTAATGGGCATGAAGTTTTGCAGAAATAAAAAAAGATTCTTCATTAAAAAAATTCCGATTATTATATTGACCACTTCATCTAATTCAAAAAAGATATAGATAAAGCCTATGGAAATCATTGCAACAAGCTATGTAAAAAAACACTAGATGTAGGGTTGACTTTCTGGACGCATTTTGAAAATTGAGCAATTTTGGTTTACAATAAACACACTTTCCGATAGAACTATGAAACTAATAAATTTGATTTTTCCAGAAAAAGTTGACAGTTCTTCATTATCGAAAGATTATTTGGGAGACTTAGTATTAATAAAAGAGGAATATTTACATGAAAAATTTAACCTCATAGAGATTATACATTGCAACTTTTGCAAATGCAATATGAGTGTTGCAAAGTGGTTAAAGTAGAGGTTATCGTTTAATATTGTTGGATTTACACCTGCCTGACACTAATGGGACTTGATTGGATAAATTAAACTTTTATCCTATAATTTTCCATGTTTCCCATTCATTTATTCTCACCGGATATCAGATTGAGGCCTTGTGAATAGAGTTCTTCAATTGGGAGTTTATGACTATTTAGTAAAAGATGAAAATAAATCCAGTCATTCTTCATACACGATTATTTTTTTGCTTAAATTAGAGTGATTCGTTCATTCAGCTTGAAGGAGGAAAGAAAGAATTATGAAAAATTATTTTCAACTTTAACCACAACCAACATTTGGCTTTAGACTCTTAATTCACTGCAAATCCTTCATTGCAAATATTGCAGCTCAGAAAAAATATGCTTTTTAATTGGATGATTTTTCTAAAAATTGACATATTGATCAATTACACCCAGAGGAAGAGAGGCTCTTATCGCCAAAAAATTTCACTTCTAAAGAAGAAGCGTTGAATAGCAAGTACTTTACCCACCTTTCTAAAGTAATGAAATGAAAAATCCATGTATAGACATCTATTTTAGAAAGATTAATAATGGATGCCAAAGAATTAAGCTATTGTGCAGTTCAAAATGACATTCAGAAAAACTGTAAGACAACTCAAGACAATGAAAACTAAACAAAATGCAACTTTAAGTAAAAAATTGCATTGACCACAATCCAATTGTGTTAACATGCTCGTTACCACGGAATTTTAGAAATTGTAAATTTAATTGAAGAGCAGCCCGACAATTTGGGATAAAATCTCATTTTGGTTGGCAACAATTAAAAATTTCCAAGTATGGAAAATGCTGAAAATATTCTCAAAAGGATTATTGACAAACTAGTCGAACTAGCTAAAAATATTTCAATTTTTTTATTGAACTATTTAGACAAACGGAACTTTACTTGCAGAATTAAAAAGCATACTCAATTTCATACGATAGAGCCCTTATTCCCATTTATAAGTTATATCGTCTGTTTGTTCTCTATCGCCCTTCCATGATTGAGATTCTGAGCTAGAATGTTTGGTTTCTGTCTTTCATACTTTCTCCTTGAATTTAGACATCTAACTAGAATACAAGTTTATCGATTTAAAAACATTTTATCAGAAACACCTCAAATTGATCTGCATACCATTCAGGACTTCAGGTAAAAATCATATTCACCCGATTTGAATGAATTTATGGTCTGCCTCAGTTAATTTACATTCTTATTCGTACTTCCTATTCGTAAAAAGACTACCTTTTATTCTTGGTGTAATGGTTTTCCTTGTTTTTGATTTACTTATGACTTTTTTATTGGCATTGCAACCAAGGTTAATTGGTTCAATATTATAATGTCTTTTGCTTCCAGGCGTAATTTTATTGTTTTATCTTCTTGTTTGATGGCGCAAATCTAGGAATATCCATTCCGACCTCATTGTGGATCTACCGTGCTCTTGCATAAAAGTTTAACACAGCTGATTGATTTTTCTAGTATTTTCTTTGGTTTTCTTAAGCCATTAGTGCTTTACCGGCCAGATTAATCCATTGTTAACAACAATATTGTTTAAAGTATGCTGAAAATACCGTGACCAGTACAAATCCGCTAAGCTATCAATTTAGAATCTCCAAAATTTTGAACCAATAAAAATCACCAGAAAACACTGTATTGGGTTGAAAATAATAAAATTCTCAGAAAAGATTCAATTTAATTCTGCAAATTTCGGCAAGGATAACGCATTGAAATGTTTGCTGCTGACTTCAAGCAAGTCTATTCCCATTTATTGCTCATTTATCGCTGAGCTATTACTTAAGGGTCTGCCAGCTCCTTTTCAGTTTGGGTGACTACTAGTTATGTATAGAGTTCCTTTTTTTTCCTTACTTTCTTAAATTGTAGCCAATTGTTGCTAAAAGTCCTTTGGCTGAAATGGCTTTGTCAGGTTAATTCCTCTGCTCCCAATTCATGTCCTTTTCGTTGATTATCGGACAGTTCGCTGGCATTTGCACTCAAAAAAGAATAAAAGGAATGTGTTTTAAAGAAGAGTGATTTCGGAAAGCCTTATGGTATCAAATCCCATTCATCTTGGCCACATCATTCACAAATCACCAGGATCTGGATAAGGTCTAATTGCCTGTTTCGATCCAACTTTTCCGTTGGCTTTAATAACTTCATAGTAGAAAATTGAAGTATTTCTGAGATTGTTTCTCTTATAGCTGATTCGTCTTCTACAATTAGAATCTTTTTCATATCGAGTTAGTTTATTATTCGATACAAAAAAAATAGGATGCTTCGTAATATTGACAGTGAGCAGGTTCCGAATGACTACTTTAGCTACCCAAAGTTACGATTTTAGATACTTTAGCTTATTATTCCCCAACAACTGTAAAAAGGCTCATCTTTCTTTCGAGGACGAACAATGACAGGATCCATCTGAAGTACTAATACCCCCCTTTTCCACGGAACGTATTTAACAGCAAACTTCAGTTTACAATAGGTGGAATTTATGAACTTTAAAGAATTCCATTCGAAAAATTAAAATGAGCCTCGAATTCTTTCATGGGTTTTGAAAACCAATTTACTTTCTCCCTCCTTCCAAGTAAAAATAACAATAAGCCCTATCGCGGTACATTGCTATGATTTTATTAAAGCGTACCAATTCAAGACCTCTCGGAAGGATAGTTAATTTGTTAAAAAGCGACTTAGAAGGAATAGCAGATTGTTGTTGCTCTGCCCCAACATTTTATTTTCGTTTAACTAACCTTAATCGAATTAATTTTCAATAACTCGTCAGTATCAAAAGGCTTGAGAATATAATTCATTCTGCACCCCAAATTCATTCCATATCTAATTTCTTTAACTTCTACCTTAGCAGTAAGAAATAAAAAAGATGGCATCACCTTATTCCAATAATCTCTGATTAATAGCCTTCCAACAATTGCAAACCCGGTCCATTTCGGCATATTTACATTCGCACAATACTAAAATCTGTTCTTTCTCCAAAATCAATTCATAACACTAATTTACCCATTACTAGCCGCAAACACTCGTACCCTGAAAAATTCTAAAATTTTCCTGCATGGGTTTCTCTGATATTCAACTCTATCCTTCAACTATTACTATTCGATTCATACCTTTATTTTTCATTATTAATAGTAATTTTGTTCCCTACCTAATTCACTCTCATATATCAATACTTCACATCCATTCAATTCTAAAATAAGTCATAAACAATTGAGGTTCCTAATCCTGTACCACTTATATATCACTAACCATTACCAGCTCTGTAAAATGGTCAAAAAACATTGACTAATATCTTCTTTAGTATTCCAATACCAAAATCTTGCACAGTAATGTCAAAAGTCCCTTTTTATGTACTTTAGGTGAACCAACGGAGCAGGCTTGGATGCGAAATTTGAATGCATTGCGAAATGAGGTTTGAAATGCATTTTTCGAAAAGTTCAGGGTCTTATATGATACATCGACACGGGGCCACTACTGGTTAACACAATTCTCACCATCCATTTGAATCTCATTTGTATTTTTGTAAATAGAACTTTGAACCATCGACTGAATATTCAATTCATTTGAAATGTTGGTTTATTTCCAGGATTTCTTTTTTCCCTAGGATTAAACATTATTCCATTAAGTCGTTCATTCTTTTAACCGGTCAGAGATAATTCTGTGGATACACTCGATCAAATTTATCTTGGTAAACTCCGCGACCCGCCTTTCATCAATTTGGCATTCCCAGCAATCCAATATTGATGAATCACTGTGAGGCGGTGTTTCTAAACTGGTGGGAAGCTGTAGATACAAAACTGTATTTCAATTGCTTTAATTTCCTTTTCCTTTTATAGGCAATTCTATGGTATCCTTTGCCTTTCAAGTCTTTAGTTCGAGCAATTACTTTTTCGCTCTAACTCTTCATTATATTTTTTTAGAACCCGTCGCTTTGCTTCTTTCTCAGTTATGTCATAGATAAGCCAATAGCAGTATATCTATCCCTCTTGCGTTTCCTTACTCAAGCGATATATTTATAAGCATACCATTTTATCTTTGCTTCAAATTCTTACATAGGATTCTTTGCACGATCATTACAATTTTGAAATAGAACTCCAATAGTACAAAAGAGGGGTTTCCTTTATTGGGAAAAATGAATGAATGGTAGCTTTTCATCTTTCAAAGAAGATAAATTGGTTTTTGCCTAGTTCATTAGCATACGTAACATTTAATTTTCTATCTACTTTTTTAGTATTTGAAATCGGAGTTCTTCTGCAAGACCCTAAATTTTTCCTCACTTTTATAATTCTTTTGCCTTATTTTAGTTTCAGAATATTAAAGAAGCTACAGTTACCCTATTAAACGATTCTCTCATTGCGTTCTAATTTACAAAATTTTGGAACAGCATCCGCTCTTTTCCATTCTCGCTGAGGATTAGTCGCATCAAATGAGAAAATTTTCATGGTTTCTAACCGCTTTTAGTATTTGTTTCTTTTACCCTCTGCTGCTCGGAAGGATGAAAAAAAGCAATATATCATCTATGTAGTATCCAATTTTGGTTTGAAATCAGAATCCCGTTATATGAGGGAAAATGTATCTGACCAGGATACCTTTTGGTGGCGATATCATAATGCCAACTTCCAATCTTTTGGCCCAATCGTTGAGTTTCATTGAGGAGTTCATTTCGCTCTTTAGTTATTGTTGCATCTCTTTTATTCTGAAATAGCTCTTGAATACTTTCTATACCATAGGATGTTCTCCTTTATCAAAAATAGAGGCCTTTGCTGTAATAGAGACGAGTTTCACTCTTCCACTCTTTAGTGACAATTGTTGTTTCTGCGCCTCTTATTAGTTCTTAACTTTTAAGTTTAGAAATTAGGGCCTTTTCTCTCTTCTGGATTGGCATTACAAAATATCTACGTCTTGACCAATTAAACTTTTTTTCCTTCAACTCGCTGTGTAGCCAAAAAAGGTCTATCGAAGATGGACCACACTTCTATTTCTCCTGAAAAAATTTGGTCGAGCAAAAACATCTGGCCATGGAATTAAATATCCCTCGAAATTGAATTCTTTCGCTTTTAATAAGTTCTTCTTGATTTGCTGTTTCTCTTTTGTCAACAAAATACCTTCTATTCGCCAAAATTTCATAAATGTTAGAGAGGCTATTTGGGGTCAAAAGGCTTATTGATTATTTGTGCACAACCTGTTTTGTTTGAATTGCTTCTTTTGGAGGGCACACATGGTCGGGTATATCCGGTCAAACAATATAAGTGGGGAATTTGGGGATTTCTTCTCCTTAATGGATACCCTAAAATTCCAGTCCTGAAACCTTAAAGGCATTTGCTGATCCGAAATAAACTAAATCAAAATCCCTTTGATCAAATAACCCAACGCTTCTTCGACTGAAGTAGAGGTTAACTATTTATTACTTTCTCCGTATACAAACCATTAAAAACTCGAAGATTTACTCTTTCGTCATCTACATACCAATATATTTATACTTTGTCAACTTATCCAATATTTCACTTAATCAATTGAATGCCTGTTCTTTAAATCTTAATTGATCGATTGAATAACCTATTATTTTCTTTATTTATCCAACGTTTTCGTTCATTTATTTTAGAACTTTCACCACGCATCTTTCCAATTTATCTTACTATTGAAGAGCACCTATTATTTAATAATGGTAAATTAAACACTAAAAAACGGTACCCACATCCACTTCACTTGAGTAGGTTTATGGTTTCCGTTTGATTTTTCTTACGATACCAAAAACTGATGGACAAAACCTTAAACCCGGTGCCTTCTCCTACTTTTTAGTGGTTAAAAAGGGAGGGTCAAAAAATCGACGCCCCAATTTCTTTAGGTATTCCGCAACCATTATCAGAAATCATAATCTCCACTCCATTTTCTTTATTAAAAGTTAGCGACTTGATTACCGCCCATTACTCTTAATAGATTGTTCGGCATCGTTCATTATTAAATTCATTTAAAGAGTTGATTCAATTGACCAGGAAACCGTCGAAATTTCTATAGTCTCTTGTTAAATCCAAAATGAATAAAATTTTCTTTTAGAGACCTTTGAATAATTTTTATATTTACGTCGATATTTCTTCATGATATTACCCTGTATTTGATTTCACATCTCCCCTTGAAAATCGCTTTAAGCCATTAAATAATTTCTTGGGTTCGGGCCAGCTCCTGTCTTGATATCAGTTGACTGTAATCATTAGTTATATCTTTAATATAATGATAGTCTATCTCTGCTTTAAAATCCTCTATTTTTTTCAAGGCATTAGGAAAATTGTTTCTCAAGATCAATTCTCATCATACATATCCAATAGCCTCCATTTAGGTTCAATAGATCTAATCAAATTCTGCAGCGCCTTGGCATTTACAAAATTTATAGGAGTTGTTGATTTCATGAGCAATCCCAGCTTGATAAACATACCTAACGCAGCCATCTTTTCAGACTGGATTAACTTTTCTGAGTTTCCATTTATTTGTCAATGCTTCTTGCAATTGCTCACTCTGTTTCCTAACTGTTTAATGCGTTCCAAACTCTTTGCAATTACCTCATCCATGTGAAATGCGTTTTTCAATGATAGTCCACTGCACCAAAACCTCAAAGGCTGTTTACTTTATCTAGAACCTCGATGGAAGCACTTGATGAAAATTAAACTGGAATTTTAGCTTATTTTTCGTCTTTTTTTAACTCTCTACACGTCTCATAGCCATCCATATTTGGCATTTTGAGCATCCAACAATATTCAACTTAGGCATCTTTAGCTTTATGCTTTCTAGTGCCCTTTACCCCATTCATAGCCAACGGATAACATTAACCTTCAGGTTTTAAAAATACTGGCCAGTACTGTTAAATTCTCTGGATTGTCATCAACTTAGTAATATGTCTTCTTTATCGGTTTTAATTTATCATTGGGCAGTATAAATAATTCCTCCATCCCTTCCTAAATCCAAAAGAAGTTAGACATTTTTAACAAACTCTGAAAAAGTCTACATGTGAAGGCAAACTATCTCATCAGAAAATAAATTTCCAACGCTTCTAAAGTACCTTCTATATTTGCCTTTTTAAATTCTGGGCCTCACTTCTTTTGCAGATCAGTTAATCATGGACAGGACTGGCCTTCCCTATGGAGGCTCTTGACCTGGTTCAACCATTTGCTTGTATTCTATTTCACACCTGTTATTTCTTTATTTCTGAAGAAGTTCCGGAAAGGTTGAAATGGGTATTCGTACAAAGTCGTTGGCCCCACAATTAATAAATAGGTCTCTTTCCTCATCAAAATGGCACTGGCAACCTTACTCCTATAATATGAAGACTTTCCTTTCCGGAAGTTTTCTAATTTCTTTAGTCGCCTCAATGCCATCCATTATTTGGGCATTACCATATCCATTAGCACTATATCGGGCAAAACCATTTTGTAAATAGCTCCAACCTTCCTTTCCATTGACTGCTGAATTTAAACCCTCAAACCCAATGGAACCAAGCAATAAATCTAAAACTTCCTATTTTTCTGCAATGTCATCGATTTTTTACCCTTAAGACCTTATTGTGGGTTGACCTTTTTTTATGTGACGAACCTCTTAAATGTTTCATTTGTTTTTACAATAAACAATCTTCAACCAATTAAATTAA
>Ga0163217_1020418_pt1 | contig 11114 bp, 4 predicted proteins | sample SynspAceP_FD_185933 | JGI IMG/M metagenome (GOLD analysis project Ga0163217, IMG submission 185933) | Saline lake microbial communities from Ace Lake in Antarctica - Synechococcus sp. Ace-P (PacBio error correction) | ecosystem: Environmental > Aquatic > Non-marine Saline and Alkaline > Saline ... | reverse complement strand
TTAGATACAGACCAAGATCCGGAAACCTACTAGAGATACTTTCAACCACCTTTTTTTTTAGAGATACTTTCAACGTTACCTAGAAAAGATTCCAATGCCTTTTAGCTGCCTGCTTGTAGGTAATGCCAGCATCAGCTGCCATTGCATCGATTAATTTGTTTTTGTTCATATATTTCGATTAAATAAGTGTTATTTAATTATAAATTAAATTACTTCAACTAAATTTATACGCGATTTTGCCATAACTCTATAGGTATAAATAAGTGGGAAATCCGCATTTTTGTTGATAACTTTGAAACGTTTGTTGATAAGGAGGAGGTTTACGTTTTCTCCATAGCCCCATATGAACATGGGGGCTTAACCAACATAGGCGTTTTTCTGGTAATTTTAATCCATTTAAGACCTCTTGGTGCATTTTTTCTTTACCAGGCAATTGAAATTTCCAATAAATTGATGAAGCCCCCACTACGGCTACCTTTAGTCTTTTTTGCGTGGCAACAAACAAGTTCCAATTTTTTAATTGATGTGGTTCCAATATCTCTATCTTTGCTTAAAATAAATTCGAGGTTAAACATTTCTTCTTCCCCATAGTACAAGGTTGTCCAAGCTAGTAGGATATGGGGCTAAGTCCTCTAAAAAATTTGTGTGAAACTGTAGCGATATTCTGTTTCCCAGTCTATTTCACAGGTCTCTTTATGAAGTTTATGGCCCTCCTTTAGAGCTTTGTCTTCTTTGCTGCTTGGAAGCACTATTTCCTTACTTTTATTCAAATTTTATTTATGGTTTCCCAATTACCAGGTCGGCCCCATATGTATCATTAACTTATTCATGTAAGCTTCCTGCCGTTTGCTGGTATCAGAAATGGTGGTTTTCTTTTGAATAAAAATTTTCTGTCTGGTTTTTTCGGTTAAAAATTTTTTTGTTCAAAATATTTTTAATTTTTTTTCCCAATTCCAAAATTTAAATATATAAAAGGTGAAAGGGGTGGGGTGGTTACCCCTGTTTCATGTTTCTCCATTTATTTATGCTCCCAGATTGATGGATTGCCGCTCCACGATATTGGGGAAAGGAGGGAAGCATGAAGGTTAAAGGTCCCAAGGATTGGGCATATCCCATACTTGGCCTTAGCAACTTTCTAAAAAGCCACCAGCAATCTGCAGATCGGCAATTTAAGCCTTCCAATTCCTTAATATAATTATTCGGGGTCCTTAAGTTGGTAGGTTGTAAGATATTTTAAGTGGTGTTCCATAAAGCAAAAGCCTTTAACGCGGATTCGTTCAGTTTCTTCCCCGGCAGCAGGTTTGTCAAGGTGGCTAGTAGGGACACCAACAATATTACAGTTCAACTTTTTTATAGCTTATCCAAAATGGCCACGGCCGAAAAGTCCTGGCGGTGTTGTCCATAAACACGTATTCGAGGTTTTCATCTTTCGATTATTTCATATCTTATTGTTTCACTTTTATCTTTTATCTTCCAACAGCGCTGTATTGCCAAAATACAGAAACTTTCCTTATAGGTCAATAATTTTATCAAAGCCTCTGGGAATTTTCCTTTTCACCATTAGAAGTTGCAAATATTTCCTGTTTCTTTATGATTTTATTATACATTCCATTGCCAACTAGGATTTTTTTGAATTACAGTGACATTCACATTTTCCACAGGTCATCCTGGGTCTTTCGCCAATTATATAATTCAACAATTGCCTATGTCTACCACAGGTCTTGTTCTTAATATTTAACCTCAATAACTATCTACTTTGTCTTATTTAACTTGTCTGGAGATTTTGCTTGATTTTTTTAGCGAATGATATTGATGGTTCGTTCATCGTCCCTTGGCCACCAGAAATTTAATTTCCAGATCGTTGGGTCTTGTGGCGTGATACTCAATAATTTCATTCTTTTTCCAATTTTTTCAAACACTGAGATAACCTTTCTCTTGTTTCCGGTGTTATTGGCTTTGCGCGCAATGAGAAGGGGATTTTATTTTGGTTGTTCAAAAATTCGAAAATTCCGCCAAGGTTCTCAGTATAGTTTGAATGCATCGGGTGCCGATTGCTGATTTTTAATCCAAAGTAATCAAGTAAATATGGTGCTTGACGCTAGCATACGAATACGTTGTCTTCTGGAAGAATGCTTTCTGTCAGGGATATAACGAGTTTTGTTGTTCTTAAACAACCTAAAACCGTTATAGTTAATGTGTTAATTAAGTTTTATATAGATGTCGCAAGATAAGAATTAAAGTGGCAAATGATTAGTTTCACCACTACCCTTCCCCAAAGGGTATCTGAAAATAGAGTTGGCTTAGTTTTCGGTATAAAAGTTTTAGAAAAATCAAACACGGGTAAACACCCCTAAAAATTGCTTGGTCGTACCTGATGTTTCATCGGTTTGGTTGGGTAATTAAGAACAGCGTTTGCAGCATTATTCCGTCCCTGCCGGCCCTGCCCGCCTCTGGAAAAATAGTTTTCTATTACTACGGGGATTTGGTAATGGTACCACTAGGCCCCACATCTGTGCTTATCTTATTCCCATTCCAAAGCATTGGTACCACCAAATGTATCTAGCTTTGTTTTCCAGCCACTGTATTTAATCTGCTATTCCTTTTATCCTTTTTGGAAATTACCACATGAAAAAGGTGGAGTATGTCCCTGTTTGAGAGAGAATAGGCAATTCCATGTCTATTTTTTCTTATCTCTGAAACATTACACTTATAGCGCTACATATTCTTTAGCGAATTAATTCTTTGAGGCGGTATTTTTTTGCTCTTCTCCCAAAGGGACGCTAAAAGTAATATTTTCCGAGAAAAGTGATATCTTTGACGACCAAAGGTTTGTGCCAAGTGTTAAATTTTGGCAAATGTCCTTGACAACGTTCGCAGTTGCCTCGTGGCCGTTAAGGCAATCATTTAAGGTTGCGTTGGGCGTTGCCAATTCCTTTAGAATATGGCATTTCTTAAATAGGCAGGTTCTAAAACCGTTGCACCCCATTGTGAAATGCAATGGGCCTCATCTATGCAATGTAGATTACGTTTCATTTGTCCTAATGCGCTCTTGGATCAATTCTTGTTGTAAGCCTTTCTGGAGATTAGGTAAAGGGGAATTTCGTAATCCAAAAGGCAAATTGTCCAACAGGTTGTTCACTTCGTCAAAGGAAATACCCCAGTAAGGCAATCGCCTTTATTCCCAATTTCTTTAGGGTCCTACTTGTTCCTGATCAAAGCTATTAAAGGGTGATTTAACCACAATACAAAGACCATTCACGGGCCAATGCCGGTATTATGATAGCATAAAGATTTACCACCCCTGGGGAAGCAAGGCCATAAATGTCTCTGCCCATCCAAAAAAACGGCGTTTATATCTTTTCCTGTTATTAAAATCCGGAATAGCCCCAAAATTGCTGTAATATATCCTTAGGGTGCTGCCCGCACTATAAGATTTTTTATTTTAATTAAGTATTAAGGTAACCTTCCTTCTTACGGTTTCTTTGGGAAAACATTTTATAATTTGTAAGCCATATGTTGTGTTACTGCTTTTTTCCAAATTATAAGTATGGATTACGAACGGCTTCATCATAATTTTTTCTATATACGTTCATTATCGGACTGGTTGTATTCCTTCCAAGGGCGGAAGTAAAAATTACATGTCGTACCTATAGTTTTTACAGCTATCTACAAAATGGTTGCCGTAAGCTTGTCCCAAAACCAATCCATATAGGCTACAACGTCCAGGAATTGCCACGATCAAAGAATACCATTGGATGTATTAAACATTCTTCGGCGGCTTTGAACTGATTTACTTTTTCTACCGGCAATTATTCGTTCAACTTAAACAAACAAATGGGTCCGAAATATAATAACTGTGGAATCCTTCTTTTCCTTGCTTTGCAGTGTAATTTCCGCGATAATCTCCATTGAAACAAAAAAAGGCCTTCCTTTTTCAATTCATTTCTTATGATGGAAGTCTTTTTGTCCTTATTTGACTGCGGCCCACCGTGATAACTATTTTTTCGATATTCAAATAATGTGCCTTTTAGGTGTGGCAAAAACTTGCATAAAATGGTTTTGCAAAGTTAATGAAATTACCCCTAAGATTAAAAAATTGCCAAGATACTTTATATATTTGCAAAACTATGGCATGAATCAGATAAATCAGATGATTTTTATAACAGATTGAAGGAACAATTGGCGGAAACTCCAGTTTTAAATGTCCGTTCCAATTATTGTGTAACAAGTTTTTTGTGGTCCTACCGATTACGGAAAAAATAAAAAACCCAAGATTCAAGATATTTTTGATAATACCGGAGCGGTTATTCGAATTCGCAAACAATCTAAAACCGCTAAATTTTACACTAGCTTATTTTTTTTTTCCAAATTACTGTGAACCTTAAAAAATTCCCAGATTGCAGTAATTGGCAAATACAAAAGGGATTAGTTAGGGGAGATAAAAGGGGTTATATCACTCTAAATAGTATTTTCTTTTTTTTTTTTATGCATAATTGAATTTGCAGTTACGTGATAAGCAATACTTCCTTATCATTAAATCATAGCTAATAAATATTTCAAATTGAATTTAGTAGAAAACTTAGAATACAAATTATCTGAGCGATCAAAGCTCATTATACCGATTTAGTATGCCGTCATTTCCAGGAAAATGGTTGGATCATCCATTTTCCATAGAGGACGCATGCGGAACGAAACCGTTGTTCAACCCAAGCTCATAATAAGTGTTATGGGTAATATTCAGCCACATTAAGGACGTTCCCGACTTTCAACATAAAGTTATGGAACAATTGTTTTATCATGTCCGATTTTAAACTGAACGTGGGAATCTCCATTTCCTAATTACCTCTCAGAAACTTTGCCAAAAGCTCTTGCTGTAACTTTTGGAATATCCCCAAAATTTTTCCAAAATATAGGTTTTACGGTAACAACATTAAACGTATGATCATGTGCCGTAAAATGGGAAAAGGGCCGATATGCGCGATGGATTTGGAATATTCGCGATTTGGCCAATCATATGAAAAAGTGTACCTAAATTGGAACAAGATACGGTGGATGACAAGGCCTATATTTAAAACCTTTTTCGAGTTGAGCGTCATGGCTCCAAATAGACCTATATTCCAAGGAGGTTGAAAACTTGGACTGAAAGTGGACCCAATTTCCTTAAAGAACCTGTTGCAAAAAACACCAAGACCAATACTGGTAAAATAAACGCCAAAGAAATCAATAACCGTCGGTAAAAAAACGTGTACTAATCTTCCTACTTAACTTTAATGGGAAACATTTAAAATAGAAGGTGCCGTCATCAATTACCATTGGTGAAAATTACACCGCAAGGGGCAAAGAATTGAAGCATTACAAATACTCTGTGCCGTACTTACTTACTTCAGAAAAAGGTCTATTAGCAATATCTCCTTGTATTGTAGACGTAAACACATACTAATATCCTTGTTGGAGGATTTTGGGTGTAAAAATTCAAAAGAAAGGTCCAGGGGGCATTATACTTTTATGGCCGATGATATTTAATTTGGGATTACCTACAATACGCCAATTAAGGTAGGTGATGGTAGAGGCTTGCGAGTTCTTATTTTTATGCTTGTGTGGGGCCTTTATTGGCACGTTTTTGCAATAAGGGGATATTACTCCAAGCCGGGGTGCGATAAAAAATTGGGCGTAGACGTTTGGATACCAACTTTGGAAGGTTTATATAAAATTGGGGTGCCAAGTTTAGATACCAATAAAGAAGATACACCTTTTAGGTGTGGAAAGCAAAAAGCTCAAGTGGCACCTATATGCTTGGATGAAGCTTCGTTTACCGGAACGGCCAACATTGTTATGGCGGCGCCGGTCTTGGCGGTAAGGTAAGAACTACCATTTACAATGCCTTGCTTGTGGAAACCCTATTACAGCAATTATTGTAAGATGTCTATATTAGGTAATGGGGCCAAAATCACTAGGTATAGTTCCAATTATGGAGTTTTTATTAATGGTGTTGATAGTCTTGGGGCACGGATCACAGAATGTTACGGAAACATGATTAGGAGATTTGGAGCTGGATCGGCATTGGTCTCTCTATGCCAGAAGTCATTTAAACAATAAAGATGTTGTTGGGACGATTGGGTCATGATTCCTACAGTGTTCCGAAAGTCTGGAATTCTCCCTGTAATTGGTAGCGCAAGGGAGACGATATCGTTTATCCAGAACTAAGGATGGATATGAAAGACATTCCAAAATTAATAGATGTTCCATTTCTAACGGTTCTATATGCACGTTTGGCCTGGTCTTACGCATTCAGAATTTATTAAGTATTAATCCTAGTGCATGGCTACTCAGCTAAAGTGAGTTCTAAATTCATCAAAAGGATGTTTGAGAGCCGGATTGTTCTTGTAGATAAAATTGAGTCGATATGGGCGCTAAGATAATCCTTTGTGAACCCACATAGTAGCAACCGTTATTGACACAAACTTTCAATCCAGTTTAAAGCGCCACCATCAATGGTGTCCCAGACATTAGAGCGGGTGTTCTTTGTTGAATAGCAGCTTTGTCTTGCCAAAGGCACTTCTACCTTATCCACAATATAGAACAGATCGATCGGGTTACGAAATTATTGATACGCGCTTGCGTGCCATCGGAGCCAAGATTACCAAGAATTTTAACTCTAGGTTTAAAAACCTAAAAATATAAAAAAAAGGAACTTCGATTAGAAAATCTTTTTTTAATATAAGCTGCGGACTACATAAGTTCTATTGACTTATAAACCCACCAATTTTTCTTCCATATACTTACATAAATTCACTCACTTCTTCTTTGGTAAAAGTCCATAAGAAACTGTTTGGCAATACAAGGGTTCCGTATAATTCCATTGAGCAACATAGGAACAGCGATAGAACCTCGTACTTTAGTTTCTTAGCGTGCTGGGGCGTGCCATCTCCGGAATCATCGGTTGTAGTGTTACACATCTTCTACGGGTTCACGACGTTTCCGCCGCAATACCCGCCATTTCTTCTTTTCCTAATTGGAATCCCGGAATAGTTAGGCATCCCAAAAAGGGAGGCAATACCTTGATGGGCCTGTACCATTAAACAAGGAAGTTTCTTTGATTCATCCAAAAAAGAAATTGTTCCCGTCGTACAGCCAAAACTGGATAATAATGGTGGCAAGTACCTGCTGGCCAATCAGTACCGATCTTTTATTCAGGAAGGATATCTTATTATAGTGTGCCTTGTGCAGTTTTCCTTATCATATACTTTACACTATTTTTTTATAACCAAATTTAGTTAAATTCTTGTTAAACTATTAGGACAGGATTTCTATCGTTGTTTGGCCATTATTTACTTCGATCCCAATATCCCTTCTGGATCTCCGGAGATTATATCTGACGAACTTCCATCCGAACGTAATGGTAACAGGCTCCTTTTTTACCTGGCCAATTCGCTCTATATTCAATATTTATTCTTTTCAATTATGTCCTATATTTAAAAGTTCCAAGTTAGGAGTGGACAAGCATAGTAATGCATGGCATTTATGCTTTTCATGACTTTACAGTATCTTGTTAGATCAGGTGTAGCTGTGAATTGCCCTGGACTCAAAAACCAACGAAAAATCCTGGGGCCTTATCGGATGTGGGGATTTCCTTTAACTTAAGAATATTGGAAATAAAATAATCTGCCGTAGCATCCCCAAGTTATTAACGATCAAGCAAGAATAATGGTCTTTATTTGGAAATCCAAATCCTTGTGCTAGGATTTGTAAACTAAAAAAAGATTAACGATCTGATTCAGAAATAGTGATTTATGCATGTTTTTAATAGTTTTTATTTTAAGTTTATTATAACAATTTTTTAGGATTTACACGTCATAGTGAGAAAGAAAAATTTGCAGAAAAGAAAGGTACTTAAAAAAATGAATAAAAATGTATAGGTATTCAGTTTTAGAGATAACTTTTAAGCTATTATCATGTTTTTCCAATCCACTATATAGTTCAATTCGATGTTTGCTAAAAAAACCCTTGTTTGGTGACCTCAAAAGCCAAAATCTTAAATAAAAATTCTTTTTTGTCCATTCTCGCGTTACACCATATTTTACTTACTTTTATTATCCTTCCGCGTAAGCTATAATATAGGAGTAGGAGTTGGTCTCCATTAACCCTTGCCCTGCTGCTGTCGCTGTGGCAAAGTTTGCGAAATTGAGCTTCCTTGTTTTTTAAAATAATGAAACTACAGAAACTGAAGACATCATTTAGAAAGAGGTCCAAAAGTGGATTCCTTGTTCATCATTTGGTGTTAGAATTATATAATTTAATGGCATGTCTTGGCCATCATAACATATCATGCCTTAAGGGATAGGTATTCTTTAGCCCGAAATTGTTGCACTTTATTATTTTCAGTCATTACTGCTCTAATATGCCTTTAAACTATTAAATATTTGTGTCCGTTTGCGTAAGTTCCCTATCACCAATAGCATTGGGACCATATGGTATTATACCGTAAGAAAACTTGATTTGATGGCAAATATAACTATCAGACGCAATAAAAAAACAGCGCCCAATGAAAAACCAATTTAAAACTTGAGGAATTTACCTGTATCCCTCCTGCCATAGGCAGTTAGAGCCAAAGTGAGAATACCTAGGATATAGATAATTACTGGAAATTTTAAGGGACCCAGTATGATCATGTAAAACTAGAGAGGGTAGTGCCATAGGCCAATAACATTCCAGTAACCCACGGCAATTCTCTTTTTAAATAGTTTTGTTTGCCTTGTGTAAAGAATACTGATGCATAGTTAATATGTGCTAATAAAAAAGCTATTTAGGCCAAGCATAAAATATATTAGAAGAGAGATGGTTCATAAAGCAAGAGGTAATTTCCCCCATAATGAAAAAAAACGACGTGCCAATAGTTGTAAAGCGATTATACCTTTTTGGATAAGTTTTTTCCGGTCGCTTCCCAAAAATACAATATTAAGGGCGATAAGTATAAGTGGTTGGTAAACTGCCTTCAATTCCTGAAATGGTGCAATCGATCCCATTACTAGTCCAAAAAAACCAAAAGTATAAATATGCCTATTATATAATAATATATGCCTTAATTCATTCATAAAACGCTTTATATGGATTTAATATTGGTGTGAAGTGATGTTTATAATTCCTTTTTTCGATACTACAACGAACAAAGGGCCTAATTGCAGTACTTACAGCAATAGCAATTGCGTAGCCAAAGGGCCACAGTGTTTAAATCGGATCCGTAAATAAGGTCACCAAAATAGATAAATAAATACCCAGCCAAAAATAAAGCCGTTGGAAAGACTACTTAAAGACCTTTATAAACGGTATGCCTTATATACTTGCTAGGTGGCATATACTTGGCAGGCCACTTAGACCGGCTAACTTATATTCCAATACTTGTCAAAATATTTTTCTGGGTTTATTGTACGTCTTGTGTTTTTTTTTATGTATTTTTTTTTTTTTTTTTTTTTTTTTTTTTTTTTTTTTTTTTTGGTATTTTTTGTTTTAGTTTTATTTTTTTGTTATTTTATTTTTTTTTTGTTATTTTTTTGTTATTTTTTAGTTTTTTTTTTTTTTTTTTTTTGTTCTTTGTTTGATTTTTTTTGTTTTTGTTTTATTATATGTGTTATTGAGATGCATCTCGGAAGCTACTCTCAATACAACGGTATTACTTTCAATAAGCGTTGGTTACAAAAATCTGATTTGATTGAAGAAAGAAATTGTTCTTTCATAATAATCTATTTCCTTTTTGTTTTCGACTCTGAGATATCCACATGAATTTCCAAATGGATGGCCCTCATGTTTGATTTTTCTCCATATTGAATCGAAGTAGAGCACACGGAAATCAATGATAGATCGGCTCTCACCGCTGTAAGGTATTTGTGCTCGTAAACATCTGGATTTATTTTTTTTTCTAGCTCATGCTGCTTATTTTGATTTCAGCACGGCATTGTTTGAGTATTTGCGAGCCTTTTCCCTATCACAGTTCTTCTCGAGGCATATCCTGACGACCTTTGCTCATTGAATAATAATGCGTGCTCGTCTTGTCCCACTTTCGGATCAGTCCAAAACTGGAGGTTTGGATGTTCCTCGGTAATTTTTCTTCGGATTGAATCAACATATCGTGGCAGATATTTTCTGTGATGATTGCCTCGCTCATGGAGCTTTTATTCAGTTCCCTTGTAGATTAAACTGGACTTTCTGGCCCGCTGCGTTTGACAGTTGCGGAGATTACAGGAAACTCAAGATAAGTGATCTTAGTTACCTTTCAAATTGTTTTTAATAGAATTTTCAACCCTTGCCACATGATCGGGGTGCACCAATTCGGTGTACTCAATTTCCAAAAATGTTTGCTCTGGAGTATTCAAGAATCTGGGGCAAACATTTCAAAGTGAAAAATCCGCCTAAAATCGTCTCATAGATAATATCATGAGCTTGTTCTACAGGAATCGATATCGTCAATAGAGAAGCGGGGAATTCATCAAATGTCAGTTGCTCAAAAGGGCTTTTATTAAGAGGGTCTAAACTATTCCGATATATGCAATCAATATCATTAGCGTTATATCCAAGAATTTTTTCGATGAATGGACTAGTATCCTTCGATGAAGATGAAAAATAAATGATTTAATTCAAATCACTAACGCGGATTTCTTTCTTTAGATTTAATTTTTCGGTTTCCCAATCCCAAGAAGGTAATTCGGATATTAATCAGCTAATATCCGGCATTAACTTGGGTTTACCTGTATCTGCATGAATTCTCGTCCACTTTTGTTCCTATGCTACTATGTTCTCTGCCTGCTTCTTCCAAAGTGGAGATAAATTCAGGCTGTGGATGGATATTTTCTACTTTTCGATCAGATTCGAATTGTCGACCTTTTGAAAAAATTGTTTCACTGTCTATAACTTCATGAGAATGCCCAATAGGTCATTTGAGCGTTTGATCGTCCAGATAGGAAACAGATTGGATTGAAAATTCATCAAACTAGGAGTTAATCCTCATCCAAGATGAAAGGCTTGAGACTTTTGTAGATTTTACACGAAAGTCGGCTTATATCTAACTTGGATTCAGATTTCTTAATTCACTATTCTGTATTGAGTGTCAATGAAAAATTTTG